>Ga0307511_10007294_pt1 | contig 11137 bp, 7 predicted proteins | sample 13_EM_MG_FD_200266 | JGI IMG/M metagenome (GOLD analysis project Ga0307511, IMG submission 200266) | Populus trichocarpa ectomycorrhiza microbial communities from riparian zone in the Pacific Northwest, United States - 13_EM | ecosystem: Host-associated > Plants > Roots > Unclassified | place...
AGAAATTAAAATAATAATAATTACCATTTCATAAATTATTTCAAATAAAATAAGTAACAATCAAAAGAATGAGGACCAAATTTGATTGATAAAAAATTTCAATTAAAAAATGATAAGGGAAATGCAAATAAAAATTACAAAAATGAGGATCAAAATTAATATAAAAATCAAATTCTAAGGAATGAAATTGAAAAAAAAAATATTCAAAAAAAATATAGCAATCAAAAGTTTGAGGATTAAATTTGATATAATCAACAAATAATATGATATTTCTAAAATTTTTATAATTTCTAGAAAATGTTTTTCGCCCAAAATAAAAAAAAACACTTTTTTGAAAACCAAACTAATTTTTTTTTATTAAAAAGTGTTTTTCGTTGAATAATTTTTTTTAATAACAAACAAATACAAAAAAATTTAAAAAATAATTTCTAAAAAATCTCTTTTCATCAAACAAACAAGATAGAAATCCCCTTATAACCTTTTACCTCTAGTTCATTAGAATTTGAAACACGTTTTTATCTGTAACTTCTTGTAAATTCAACGTGATTTTAGTGATATTTTCCATGGAATCCTGTATATATATATTTTTTTAAGATTTTCGCTTAATCCAACAAAACAATCGCTATTTTATATAATTTTAAAGAAAAGTAAAAATTTAAAAATAAATAAAGATTTTTTTTTTGCAAGCCGTTTATTTTTGTATTTTAAATTAATTTATTTAGTATTTTCAAATTATTTTAATGTAGTGATGTTAAAAAAAATAATAAAATATTATTTTAATATATTTTTAAATAAAAAATATTTTTAAAAATAACTGTCGGTCTCAAATACTATGATGTAGCTGGCGACAGGTCTTCTCCAGATATTCAAGGATTGCGTGCGAAGGATGACGAGTAGGCGATAGGTTGCTAAAACTCTCCTGCAGAGGCCAGAGGGGATGCCAGTCGTGACTTCTATCACGTGCGTTTGTGGGCTCCCGTTCAAATTACTAGAGGAGTTACTCGCTTTTTCAACAAGAGCGACTCCAAAAGAGGCCCAAAAGAAATCACTGAAAAGAATGGCTTTCATGCGCATCAAATCCTCGAAGGAAGAGGCCGTGTCCGTGTTGCTCAAAGCATTAGTTGGATCAGGTTATAAATCCTTGATATTTCTTGGCTGTTGATAATGCACACATTTCCTTGAAATACACTGGAAGGAATTGTTCAGTGAATCAAAAACATGCCATTCATCCTAAGGAAAGAAAGAAGACACAGGCACCGTTTTCATATATTAGGTCGCTGTGCTCTAAACCAAATATCTGGAGATGCCTACTAATATTGGATTCGTGGTCCTGCCTAAACCACGTATACTGCTCCATCTTTTACCACTCATTCAATATCATGGGGGCGACCGTAAAGATTTTCTGTGGTTTTTCCGATCACTGGAGTTGTCTAAGACAATCTTCTCCTCTTTATCAGTGAGAGCACTGCAATGAGTACGATAGGTATTATATTGATTAGCATCACCGGAGAAAAAGAATATGCAAAACAAGTTTTTGCATGTTCCTGAATCATCACATAACATAACAAAAAAACCCAAACAGCTCAGGCTGTTTACTGTGGAAATGAAACAGTAGATTCAGTTGTGCTATAAATGATGAATGATGCTCAACAAGAGGACAGATGAGTTACCATGCACACCACTAAAAACAGAGATTTCCTCGAATGTTGATCACAGCCAACAAAAGGCTGCTGCACAGAACCGACGATTATACTAGCAGGGAGGTCATTTGAGTCCCAAGAAATTCTGCAATGAGTTCCTAACCACCAAATAAAATGGAGGACCACATGACATATAAACGAATTATTCCATCACCTAATTGCGAATATTCTACAGCTGGGTTAGTCTGCCGGCTTCTATTAATCAATGAAACCCAAAATCAAAGATTTTCTCAGATGTTGAGATGCAATCAATGAATACATATAAAAGGACGCACAGAACCTTCAACTATATTTGGGTTCCAAGTAAATTTGCAATGAGATCTTAACCACCGTATATTTATCACTAGTGATGTGGATGACATGACAGATTAATGGATTTCTCCAAGACCTAGTTGTGGATATTCCAGGTTAGCCAAATTCAGCAGTTTCAACTTTGGAGACCCCAGACCGAAGGAGATTAAAAAGATAAGAGCAGTTTTTATCTATTGCGCCAATCTAAAAACAGAATTTCAGAAACAGACCTGTCATAAAGCCCAGCACCAGCATCATATCCTTCCGGATCTTCACCATTTGAGTCCGACCTGAATATTATGGAAGGCTTGCTATATAGGCCTATATTCTTACTCAGATAACCAGTACCTGGAAACCAGATTCATATTTGAGTTTAGAAGGTAACATGTGTATACGATTTTCTTTAATCACCTAAATTTAGTAAGCTGACATGTTAACTAAAAACCGATAAAGATAACCTAGCCTTCATATCGAGGAAAAAGGAGCATATAGTGAAGGCATATAAAGAGGATATGGAATCACAAAGGGAAACTTCAAATTGCATTTTTTTGGCAAAGAAGCTCATGGCTCGTCCAGGATATGCCCCCACCAAAGTCTCTCCCAAGCCCTTCACAATCTTTGTTTGGATTGACAGAATCAGATGAGATACCCGACCCTGTACTTAAAACAGAAAGAAAAAGGCTTGTATCTCACAGGTATACCCGATAAGGGATTCTTTGTTTGAATTACAAAAGCATAATCACCGCAAACGACTTCTTGGATCAATACAGCCATGCATAGATTCTCATGATTCAAGTTGGCTTTCCTACAACTAACATATGCTATTTCATTCCATTCCATTTTGAAGCCCAAACCTGTGGAGAAATAAAAACAATTATATCCCCTGTAAATGGAATCGCTTTTCTTTTTTCACCTGAAAATCACTGTAGCAGATTATGCCAATCCAAAAAACTTCAGTAATGCTCTAACCTTATGAAATTCATGTTGAGTTCTGTTGTTTTGAGAATTCACAGAGGAAGATTTGAGCTCCTCTATGCATTAGCCCATAACCTCTCATATATGTCACACACACTGGCATGCACACACAAGAATTTATACCAAATACAAGAGAAAAAAATTATATTTGCGGGGCCTAAGGAATGACACTGTCGCTCCAAAATAGATCAGAAAATGGGAAATTAGCCATGCTGTCCACCCAAAAAAATAATGAATTGTGACCCTCAAAAACGAACCACATGATACAGCAGGAGTTCTAGGAAAAGATACCATCTTTATAGCTTGCCAAGCACAAGTCCACCTTTTATCGCTTTCATCACCAGGCCAGGATACTCTTAATTTCTCATGTTGCTTTTAAGTTCATAAATCTACCAAGAATTTCAAAATATAACAAATTCCTAATGAAAATAGAAATTTTGATAACACACACCCGTTAAGACACCTCGAAGAGTTTTTTCTTTCAAAGGAAGACAAAATTTCTGTAATCATTAAATCAACTGAACTTCCACAAGGAGTAATTGATATTAAGAGTGACACTTGTTAGGAGATGAATAAATAAAGCATGTGATATCAAGGCAATAGGTTGTAACCTGCAGTTAGCTAGATAACTGATTATCAGGTGTTCATAAGTCAGAAGTCTGTGGCATCATTCAACGATAACCATTACTGACAGAAACCATTTTATAGGAAATAAGCACACGTACGTATGAGTAATCGGTCAAATCATAAAAAAAATAGTACCAAAGACAAAGTGCACAGATTTGTTGAATAGCATCTCGTATTGCTTGCAGTTTAGTAACATTTCCACCCAAAGAAAGTTTTTAAAAGCTTGAAATGCTTTTTGCAATATCCTGAAAGATAAATTAGGGCATCAAAACTGAGAAACAGAGAGCAAAACCAAATACTTCTTGCATTAACAGGGAGCAATGACATAGTATGTCTCACTTCAGCAAAGTATGCTGATGCCACCTACTTCACTGAACATTTTGTAGTTGGGGAGAAAATTTAAAGTGAAGGGCTTAGCTTGAATATTGAAAAGGGCACTGACCCAGTTAGTGGATACAAAACAATAAAGCTAAAGTGTGATGGTGGCTGAGAGTTTATTTATTAGAGATATCAAAGAAGCACTCTTGAATTAGTCATACTATGCTTCTGTTTAATCTTCTCTGTCTTTAATCTGGAGGATTCCTGATCTCCACCTTGTACATTTTTCTTTCTTTCTAACAGAATCTCTTCCTCTAGAAAAATATCTGATCCAGCAGTTCCCACTAGGGATGTTTGTCATGTAGTTTCTGGTTGGCCTAAACCAATGTCATTCTTGAGCATAAGCTAGCAAGCATCTATTCATTTTCCTGAGAGAAATCGCAACTGTTTACGGTCTAGCTTCTGCCAGTATTCTATGATTGCTTGTTGACAACTTATTGGAACTAATTGAAAATCAAGAGTGCATCTCCATTGATATTATCCAGAAAGAGGAAGGACGAAAGTTGGAATTACAGAGAAAGGAAGTTAAGAATTTACGTATATTATAGTTTTGTGAACTTTGAAAGGAACTCAACTCCATTTACCTCCTCGTCTCCCGGTACTCCAATAGTATTCACTAACTGCTGCCAGGGGGAAGAAGTACATTTTATAATGTGTGTGTGTGTGGTGTTAAAAGGCAGCACAATTGATTATTGGAGCCATAGAAGGTAACCGTGTTTATGAGGCAACAGCAACTAACTGCAGATCTGGCAAATTGACAATCAATCCACAGCATACCTGCAGCGCACTCAATAACTAAAATCACTGAGCACTCTAATCATGTTTCAGATATCAAGATAGGGTGCAACAATAAGTGCACCATGCTCAGGAGGCTTTAACTCTCGACACATTATAACAGGCTTGTGGTTGCACGAGGTATATTACCAATACAAGGGTCAACATGTAAAGCCTCATTACTGAACCTGCCTAAGATTCAAGCATTGTGATATAGGCAGCTGTATTTGGCTGTCAAGCTCCTAACTTTTAAGTTTGCAAGCAAGGAAAGACACATCATAACAGGAGCCAAAAAAAATTAAATCTGTTCATATGGGCATCCATCATATAGGCAAGACTAGTTATCAGAATTTAAACTTGAGCCTAGGAAATTCTTATGCTTTCTCATACTTGAGCTACTTCAGTGCTGGTAAACTAAATGAATAAAAACCCATTTCATAATGATGAAAATATCACGATGTATAAGTCACACAGCATCTATGATAAGCAAATATTAGTAGCGCATAAAGATTGAAAGACCAGAAAGGACTTTCCCTCTTAAAAGTGATATTACCTAGTTAACATCTTCTGATAAAACAGTCTCGAAGGTTCCAAATGGGAGGGCAACGGAATCGGAATCTTAATCCATGATGAAACCCTTTTTCTTAGTGTCTATTTTGTATTGTGGTGCAAAGTGTTTTTCACTTGAAAATATATCAAAATGTTTTTTTTTTCAGTTTTTTTTATATTAGTATATCAAAATCATCTTAAAACATTAAAAAAATATATTAATTTAATGCTTTTTCAAGGCAAACACACTTTTGAAAAGCACCTCAAACTCAAAGCATGCACTCCCAAACGGAGATTTAAGAATTTGACACTGCAAGATTTTGTACCAACCTGCACAAGGCAATATTAGAACATCCTTGCTTTAAAGACTTATCAACTGTGTTGTAATTGTTGACAACAACTTACACCCACTGTTGGAAAAATCAGATGAGCACAGCTGACCCAGCTTGATTATGTGTCATCATATTAAAATAAGATATGTACACAAACACTTCAAATAAATATATTTAGACATCATTTTGTAGTTTCTCAATATTATTGGCTTTGTGTATAAGTCAACGTTTCTTCCGGTACAATTTGATATCATTTAACTGATGAAGTCTAGTAATTTGACAATTTGTTATTCAGGAAATGAAATTCCAAGTTAGTTGTCAGAATTAGAAGATGGGGGGCCTTCTAAACGTATGTAGTCATACATGATTCCTTGGAAAGGGCTGGTGGCCATAGTTTGAGTCAAGAAAATAGTATTATCCTCTTCCACGAGCTCAGAACCTGGCACTTCTATGTTGTAAAGCCAATAGAGTCCATGAATTCCATGTCTCATAATTGTGTTGTCATGCCCAATTACTCCAGTTGACCATGGATTTGTTTCTAGACTATTGATGCGAACCTTAAGAATAAATTAATATAGGTGATTAAATAGTAAATTATATCCGGATAAACCAAAAGGAAATGAAAGGAGTTACAAAAGAAGAAGAAGAAGAAGGAGAAGAATGATACCTGCAATTCAGCAACATTTGCAGTTGCAAGTGCTAATCGTAGTTTGTATGATCCACTGTTTTGTACATTGTCAAGTTTGAACTTGATCTGCCATGTAGTTCCTTGATATGAATTGTCATCTTTCTTCCTGAAATGCTTAGAAAGCTTGTTAATTGAGAAAAAAACATCAAACCCCATGAACAACAGAGCTACAGATGACGATCATTTTTATGATGCAAGTGTCTTGGATTCATTTCCCTCTCAAAAATTTGTCTGTCAATCTGATGAAGAAAAACATGTAGGATGAATCAAACCTTGTAACTTGAGCGAAGAACCAATCTTTTGCGTAGTCACTTGTACCAACCGTGTAAACCAAATCTTCATCAGGGTATAAATCTGCATACCTTTCCCATAATCCGTACTGCCTGAACCTGAGAAGAGAAAAGAAAATGAAGATTTCAAGTGTAAATTATCTCTGAAGATTTCACATTAAACCATATGTTAACAATCAACTCCCATAATTTAAATGTGTAAATTATCTGCATTAAGGAGAGAGAACCTGTCAGGGTGATTGACATAAAGTTCATTGATATACTTAGGATCGGGGTCAGGAACGTAGAATTCTGCGGCAGAACGGTTCGGTATGCCTATTTCCCACAATGTAGGGCCATCTCTCGGGGGCTTGTATATAACATCACCCAAGTCCAGATCACAACCTGCCACACAGTGAAATGGACAAATCCTAAAGCATCGGAATTTAAAAGGTAACTCATATTGGCAGGAAAGACGTTCATTAATTATGACAGAAAACCGCACCTGGTGTTATGGTAATAACTTCATCATTTCGGTAATCTCCAATAAAACCAGGAATCCATGCATAAAGATTATAGTCACCAGTTCTTATATCGTTAATGGAAAAATATCCTTCTGGATCTGCCTTAGTCCAGAACTGATAGCCCTGGAAAATGAACCACATGTATAAGAACATAATGATATTCCGAAGTAATGAGGCTAACTTGTCTTGCTCTACTTTGACAATTAATCGGAAAATGAGCTGTTTTATTCTGGACAGTTTTGTCTAGATCTTTGAACTAGCTTATTAAACAGTCTCAGGGTAATTAATAAAGATTAACATAGAGCTAAAAAGGGCATAAATTATTTCTTCAGTAGTGACAGAATAAATTTACCTTGCATTCTCTTTGCCATGATCCAATATCTCCTGGAGGTGCCAACCCCACACAGGCACCATTGCCTGGTATACAGTAATCACTAATAAACCTAGACAAATTTAGTTATTACATCAAGCTCAGATTAAATACATATCAAGCCTTCAAATTAAAGCCTGGAAAATGAATATCTCTACCTGTCTTGAACTTGCAATCGACCATTGACGCAACCACGTTGTTCTGATGATGGAAAATCCTCTGAAGCTGGGAAACTGTAGGGCCAATTCTGAACTTCAATTAACATCTGAATATTTAACGTGCATTAGTCCTTGTTCATTACAAGATTTTAGTAGCATAGTTTGTCTAGGAAAAGGAATATGGAGTTTCTTTGAGTCTTAGACCTGTTTCTTGGCATCCTCCCATAGCCAACGTGGTTCATTTTGATCATCCAACAAAGTATTGAGATAGATAAAAACAGGGCCAAAAACTTTCTTCCATGGCTCACCCGGTTTTAGTTTCAGCACCATATCCTCCCCTGAATAATGGGCACTAAGAAACATCTGATTTTAAAACATTTTAATTAGGTACATGAGCTGGATATCAATCCTTGAAGAAAAGTTCCAAGTGAGAACATAAATCACTGCTAAACATCTTAGTCCTAGAGCGGAAGATCTCCATTTTTTCTTAGAGTCCAAACTACTTACAGCAAGACTGATGGGACCAACATGAGAGCTAAGGTTTTGCTTTAGAGGTCCTCCAGATCGGAACTCATTGCTGGGTGTGATTTGCCAGAATCCAACGGGGGGGTTGAAGCATATCCATCCATGAACCTGAAGATCTTTATTTTCGCATGAGTATTGGTATTTATCATCCACCTGCACTTCATTACAGTCAAAACTGAAATGAATATATATGATGACGTGATCATTTGAGGTCAGAGTAACTTCAATTGAGAAGAAATTAAGGAATTCCTTATAGTGAATTTACAGCAGCCTATTTGTTTGTGTGACACTAGCCCTGCTTCTTGGCGATAACAATTAGTACACAGCAGATAGTTGTGTAAAACTGTTAAACATGGAGGGAGGATTGTGAAGAATTATTACCTCTCCTTTGAATTCAGCCTCCACAGGATTGACAAGTAGGACGGCTTCAGGGTAAGCAAGGGGTTCGCCTCTTTTTGGTAACCGGTCCTCTGGTAATGGCATGCATCTTTGCCTGTTATCGGCCACTGCCATGTAGTGAAACCTATTTGCTCAAAACAAAAGAAATCACTTTAAAGTTCACTTTCTTTTGCTTTAGATATGGTTTATAGAGCTTGAATCCATCCTAAACGCAGTTAGTAGGCTTGATAACTACTGAAGTGACTAGAATTGCGGACACAATTTTATTACAGAATAAACTAGAGTAAACTTCCGTACTTGTCCTTCCTAAGCTTGAATACAATCCTGGTCTGGGGAAGGTTGAAAGCGGGCCATTCCTTGAAGTGCTCATAAATGGCATAGGAGTAGAAGCCAGAGGAATTACGAAGCATAATAAACCTGAAAAGCCATCGTTATTGTTAACATTAACACAAGCCTAGGTCGCCAGCTTTTTTAACCTTTGTCACGTCTACTGAGATGAAAATATAAACCAGTGCCAATTACCTCTTGTCTATGTTCAGGGGAGCAAGCTTGCCCTCTAGTGAAGGATCCCACATTCTAGTGAATGAGATTTCTACTTGTTCCTCATTTTCTACCACCACTCTAAAACTTTCTCCTTTAATCCTGAATGGTGGCACATACGAGGAAGAACTTAGGTAACTATAACATTTTGGTACCAAACTGAAAGAGGAAATGTGACAAGAAGGAATTGGAAAAATGAAGTGAATGTAGCGAGTAACAAGGCAAATAACTCGGAATGAAAAACCCAGAAACATCATTATGGAACCAGTTAAAAAGAAAAGCAATTTCATACGCATCGGATGTTCCTGTGGTTCCTGTGCTTCCTTCTTTACTCCATACAAGATCCCAATATCTGCATATTCCGACCAGTAGTATAAATATCTGGCAACTGAACCCACAGATAAATATCGTGATTTATGTTTAAATGCCATGTACCCTCTATTGGATTCATCATTGAGAACTTCAAGTAAATTGCTGATGCCATTATATTGTATTCCAGTGACAATTCCCTCTGGTTTGGATAACGTGACTTGGAGTATGCCATTATCCATCACCACCTGCTTGCATTAAACAACAAATTTCCTCAAGTGTCACGTACAAAATTCAGACCAATCCCATTTTACTTCATATTTGCATCTTTCACAACTTATGGTTGCACGTAAAAGTGAGAAACATAGGAAAAAAAAACGCAAAAGATAAAAGAAAAAACAAGGCAGCATGCAAATCGAATTACATGACGTTCTTGGATATGCAACTGCACCCCTTGGTTTGACATGATGGAGCTCTTATGAAGCTGTGGAGCCTCTCTGAGGTATAACGATTTTGATCTTGTAACTGAGGCAGCAGTTAATTTTCTAAGCAAACACAAGCACGGGCCAATATAAAAGGTCTGATCTCAAGTCTTACCTCTTCAATCTTAATGCAAAGGATTGAGGTTATATGACTTGTAAGAGATCCATATATAATTGCCTTTAGTTCACTTAGACTAGGGGCCAAGCATTCTTTACGAGCTTGGTGTCTTTGCAAATTCTTTACTCAGTCGTCACCACTGCTTGGCGCATTATAGAACCTTTCAAGATCCGCCATGTGCAAAAGTCATTGGCACACATCAGAAGTCATCGACATTATACAATGTGTGAGCCTAACGCCACAACCAGTGCTTAGGGGCCTACAGGATATGGATGATATCATGATGCTAACTAAGGCTTGTAACACCATGAAATACACATGAAGAAGATATGATCTGTTCAAATTGTTTAATGTGTTTATAATATCACAAGCATGCGTGTATAATTTGTCAAAGGGAATCTGTCTTGTAACCTTTATTTTGCTTGATTCTCAAAATGGCTGGGAAGCACAATCGAGAGATGAGGAATTCTACCGTGATGATATTGGGACTGAAGCTAATGTTATCTTTCGTAAGTAGAGCTAACCAGTATAAAGATAGATAAATAAGATTTTAAAAATAATTTTATATTATTTTCTCATATTTTTTTTTAAAAATTGAAATTTATATAGATTCATATTATTTTATATGAATTTAATTTTCAATGAACAAAATAGAAATAGTAAAATTTGATATTACTATTTGATCATTAAGGTTTTCATAATTTCAATTAAAAAATCTAAGTTATTAAGAGCAAGATAAAAAATAATTTTTTATTATAACACGTGGCCTCTCCAAAGTCCAGTGAAGGAACTAGGATTCATAATCACAAGGCTCAAAAAGTCTACTAAACACCCAAGCCCACCCCTTAGCGAGTCTCGTTGCTCTGTTTGAGAAGGCCCTAGTTCATGATTGGATTTCTTTCTCTCTGAGTATTCTTAAGCACGTTTCTGCTCCTTTTGGCGAGTATTCCGTTTAATTTACACAATCACTTTATTTCTGGATGATGAATGAATATCAGGAGGGTATCTGAGATTTTGATAAGGATTATGGTTTAAAGTGTATTTTTTATTATAAAATATATTAAAATAATATTTTTTTAAAATTATTATTAATTTCAACATGTCAAAATGATATAAAAATATATAAAAA
>Ga0307511_10007295_pt1 | contig 11136 bp, 11 predicted proteins | sample 13_EM_MG_FD_200266 | JGI IMG/M metagenome (GOLD analysis project Ga0307511, IMG submission 200266) | Populus trichocarpa ectomycorrhiza microbial communities from riparian zone in the Pacific Northwest, United States - 13_EM | ecosystem: Host-associated > Plants > Roots > Unclassified | place...
ATATATATATATATTATATACTCAAATCCGATACAATAACGCACACACTTCTGTGATGAACCCAAGAAAAAGTAGAAGAAAACATATATGAATTTCTTTTGCAGAGAACACTGGTTATTGTTACTCAGTCATCCCTTCGATGACTCTACTCACATTCTACTCAGAATCCCAAGTTCCTGAAACATTCAAGCGTGCAAGTAAACTGCGTTATTTTTCTTATACGAAATGGCGAAATCTCTTTAAGCCATGTCAAAATTGCAAAAAACATATAATTAGTGCCACTGCCACTGTACGTAAATCGCAAAACCCTTTGTTTTGAAAATATAGTTGTAACTATAGTTCTTGGGCTTTTATTTAAATGTCAAACTATAGTTGTAAGCTGGATGACGACTATCTATTTTTTACTTAATTATACAATAAAAAATATAGATTAAAAAAATATTATCTGTCTAGCTGTGAGAATCTATGTAAACAAGGAGGAATCATGAAAATATGGAGATATAGTTTAATAACCTGATAACTAGATGCTAGATGACTAGAATTTATAGCTGCGTCCATTTACAACCTATAACATTTATGTCATCACACACTTGATATTGTCACTTTCTTGTTTCATTCTCAGTATCCCAGGGCAAAGCTTGCTGCAAACATGAATGTAGTACCCTGAAATGAACTGAAGCAAGAACTTTCAAAAGGAGGATAAAGCCAGAGGAGAGGATACATCTTTGAATATGCGAATGACGACCATAATGAAAGTTAAGGGAACCGTAGTATCTTCAACAACAACAAGAAGCCATGTACCTAGTGGAATAGGAAATAAAAAGTGACAGCTCTCCTAGCATAGAAACCTCTGTGCTTGAAGGCAAAGAGTATTGGTCCTCAGTACTGATCATCTAATTGTTCTATACCAGTTGGCGTCGACTAAATTTGCTATGCAGGGACCAAAAGACTTCATTATGCTAATCCCAACTTTAATGGCAGACCTTTACACTGATTGACAGACAAGATGGCTTTTAATCTGGTACTGTCTGCTCCATTAATCTTCTAAGACCTTGTTTTGGTAGCCAACTCTACTTTAAAGCCCCAGCAAACGAGTGATATCTAGATGTACGTAAAAATATGTACTGAATTTTATCAGCATAAAGGATAGGCACTGAAATGGAAAAACTGGCAAGTTTGACATGAGGCTGGGAAATAAAGAGAGCGATACAAGAGGCTGTTAGGAATGGTAATGTGAGTGTTGTGCAGTTGTTGATAAGGTTTGATCCGAAGTTGGCTTGTTTTGAAAATCATGCTGGCGAGCCTCCGTTGTTTCTTCCTGCTAGAGAAGGGAAGAGGGATGTTTAGAATCAGATTCTGACATCAACTCCATCTTCAGCTCATGGGGATCAGGGGGCCAAACTGCTTTGCATGCTTCTGTGATGGAGACACATTCAGGTAGTGTCCCGTGCTTGGAAAATTCTTTCTTTTAATTTATCCACATTCAATTCTATCTTTTAAATCCTTTGCCATTCTTTGGGTTCTGATGCAACCTGCTAGCTGTGATCAAGGCTTCAAATGACTCATACTAAGTAGATCTCAAGCTTTTGTGCAGTTGTAGTTTCATAATTCATTTTCCATGTGATGTCAGGTATCATGAAAATCCTCCTGAGACGACTCTATCAGGTTGCATCCCTTGGAGACCACAAGGCGGCTGAAAGACTGCTGGAATTTGATACCTGTAATGCGTATGTATTGAATAAAAATGGCCATTCACCCCTTCATGTTGCAGCCAAGAATGGCCATGCCAATGCAATAGAAAGAATTATTCACTGCTGCCCAGATTCTGGAGAGCTTCTGGACCTAAATGGCAGGTGTTCTTCATTTTTTCCATTCTTAGTAGAAAAGTAAGCGTGGTCAGGGGTGTCCTGGAAACAGCAGAACTACAATGGCTCATAAATCAAGCAGATAATGGATCTAAGAGCCAGAAATGAAAGCTTTTGGAGGAACACTAATAGCAATGGTAGCAGTATTTACAGCATCTTTCGCACTTGTAATATGCCTTAAGAAGTTCCTGAATTTCTCCTTGAATAAGTTTGTAATAAATGTTGTTTTTTAAAAAAAAAATTATTTAAAAATATATTAAAATATTTTTTTTTATTTTTTACCTAACCATGTTAAAATAATAAAAAAATACTTAAAAATATTAATTTAATTTTTTAAAAAATAAAAATCTAAAAAAATACGGTCACTTATGAGAATTAAATAAAAAGTGTGTTTCTATATATATTTCTCAAAAGAAATCTCTCTCTCTTTAGGAATTTAATAGAAATAGTATACCCAAAGTTTACATTTTTTTTTTTTTTTATCAAGCCATATACAAGTAATTCACATGGAGAAAATAATTTTCTGAGCTCACTTACATCTTGTCATTTCGAGATGGCAAGAAAGGGTTTTTGAGGTTACGAAAACAGAAAGCCTAAAACCCTCGGCAGTCCTCACATCTTGTCATTTCGAAGACAAAGCCACTGCTGCTTAATCATCCACCCCCACCAAATGCCATGCCCAAACCCAACAGCCTAAGTAATCTCTTCCGTGCCGCCTTCAAAACCACCAATACCTCCACCGCCTCCGCTGGTGACAGAACTCGCGAAAGCTTCATCACCAATCTCGAATCCAAAACACACTCTAAAAAACCCCCCAAACCAAAAACTTCCTCTGAGTCCGAAAAACAACCTAAAGCTAAAGCTAAACCTCAACCTCCTCCGTCACCTGCAGTTAATTCTAGCCTTCATGCTCTCAAATTAGAAGACTCCGATTATGGTACTTTTTTTTGTTCTTTTTTAACAAATGAGAATTTTTGTTACATTTTATTTTAATGTTTTGTTTTGTGTGATTAATGCAGAGGAGTCAGTAGCAAACCCGACAATGCAGGACATAACAAAGATTATAAATGGTATGTTTTTTTATTTTTTCTACTACATTAATCAGAAACAGGGTGCAATTTTTAGTAGCCAAAAGAAAGAAAAATTAGATGTTAAAGAATTGGTTTGTGTAATGTAATGTAATGTTATTGTTTCATTTCAATTGCCAAGAAAAGAAAATTAATAGAGTATTTAAGTTGTTAGAGTTCTAGTTTGGATATCTGGGTTCATTCAAGAAATGGGGTTTCATCATCATTATTTTTTTGCAAATTGGTTTTTTCTGTGTTATTATTATTATTATTATCATCTTGTTAGATGGGTTTTGATTATTTTTTGCAAATTGGTGTTTTTCATTTTTTTTTTCATTTTTTTTTGGTAGATGGTGTGAAAATTAACACACCGGATTCCGAAGAAGCAGAAGATGAGGAACTTGTAAAAAAAGCTTTGGAGATACCATGGCTTTCAAGATTGAAGAATAACAATATAGGGATGCTGCGAAAAGACGTGTCCCGTGAAAGGAAACAAAAATGGGTTTTCACATATAGTCAGGTCAATCATATTAACCGAATTGTTGATACATGTGCCGACAAGCTGGGGACAGATAATGCGATGGAGGTATTTGGAAAATTGGGAAGGGAAACAGGTTTGAAAGAGTTCAATGCATTGATGAAGAAGTACATCGAGCAATGCAGGGAAACTGATGATGAGAGTGTTGCAATGAAACATATTTCTGCAGTTCTTCAACTTTTTAAATCAATGAAGGAGCAGGGTTTCTCGATAGAAGAGGAAACTTATGGTCCATTTCTTATACTCTTAATTGATAAGGGTATGGTGAAAGAATTCCATTTTTTCTCTGACATTATCAAAGATACAAATCCTAGTAAAAATGCACGATTAGGTTACTACGATATGCTGTTATATATTGGTGTCAATGATGAAGAGAAGATTCAGGAACTTTGCAATTATATTTGTATTGATGATGGGGACAATAATATCAGTTTACGAGGTATGTGCCTTTTGTGTTGGTCTACCTTAGAAAATAACTATTATCTGACATATATGTTTTCAATCAGCATGTTGAGTGTCTGGAAAAAAAATTGGCAAATCATGTTCTCTTGAGCCCTTTATGACACAATCAACTTTTGTGCATTGGGCATTAGTGATAACTACATGATCTTATTCCTGTTGCAGAAAATTATTTGCTGGCGCTTTGTGAAAGTGACCAGAAGAATTACCTGTTGCAGCTCTTAGAGACTATGGATATAACAAAATTTTCATCGTTGGACCATTCAGCCAGTATCTTTAAATCCTTAGGGAGGCTATCATTGGAGTCCTTTGCAAAGAAGTTCCTTTTGGTGCTCAAAAGTTGTGGTATGTTACTTATTCTATTATTTATTTGAAATCGAGAATGCTGTACTGATTATTTATTGAAGGTCATGAATAGCTACTGATAGCTGGAAACTGATTTGCTTTTCTAAATCAAAATAAAAGGTGTTGGCATCTTGAACTTTTTCTAAGATGTCATTTTTCAAATTATCATTTCATAGCTACATTTTTCATACTAGCTTCTTTGAAAATGTATCACTTCTAAGAAATTAATTCAATTGGATTGCCTCCAATGACCACATTGTAGAACCCATACTTTTAATTCACAGCCCTCTGATACAGGATCTCTAGAGGATCTTTTTCACTTTCTTTTTTTCCCTTTTAAATGAAGATCTTAAACCAGACTCTAGTTCTGGTATCTGAAAGAGACTGAGAATGTATGAGATCGGATGAAGACAAAGCATGCATTTCTTCTTGACACCTTCATCTTATATGCATTGTAATGTATTACTATGATAAAGTGCAGATTATGGAGCAGAGGATATCTCAACTCTCATCTTTAGTTATGCTACTAGCATCCCAAATTTAGTGGTGAGGAACTTCTCATGAATGCTGCTGGTAATGTCCTCAAGGCCATGATTCTATGAGGCACAACTGCTTAAGATGCAGTTTGCTTCTTTGAAACAAGCTCATTCTGAATAAACTTGAGGGGAACTTGAATGTTGTTTGCATTTATAATTAGTGTCCAATAGTAAGCTGCTTGTGATTGATTCATAAGCATACTAGTGGTATTGTGATGTTTCAAGATTTTTATTTTCTATACGCTTATTTATTTACTGTCTATTTGGGTTAATAAGGTGGTGGTGATGAGCCAACTTTGCTTTTAGTTTGATCATGAATTGGGAAACTAATGAGTATGAAAATAATTCGCTTATGGTAACTGCAAGTTTGGTAAAAATGGCTTTGCTGTGCTTATCAGAAAGTGATTCAGAATGTAAGCTGTGGAACTGGTAAAAATTGTCTGATTAACTACTTATTACATAATAGGACCTAATCTAGTTTCAAGGAGATCTATTTTGAGAGTCACTTTTGACTAAATTTTTTCTTCTGTTTAATTGATAGGAGGGCATTAGTAGTCATTGAATGGGATGCAAGATTGGTACCTGGGCAAGCATGAAAATGTCAAGATTTATTGACACTTTATGTCATTCAGACTGGTGCTATATATTAGAGCTCCTCATCTGGATTATGCCATATCAACTGTTTTAATGTTATCTGTCACTGTGGCTATCAGTATGTGCAATTTGTCAATCACAAGTGGCTGTTTTTTCATCACAACATCACTCCTTTGTCCTTACTTTTCACTTCTCTTTTCATAGGGCATGGTGTTGATTTCTCTTGTTTGCAATACCTTGACAGTAGTTGGATATGTTAACGGCCAAAATTACCATATTAACTGTTCTGTAACTCTGTCTTAAATTCTGTAACAAATACATATGAACTCAGATATTTTTAGTGTTTGCACTATGGAAAATCCATTTCAATGTCTTTATGCATGAGATTTTAAATTGGCTTTTAAACACGATGAATGTGATGTTGCCTGTTGTAGGTTGAGGATGTTGTTTCAAAATTCAAAACCTTGCACATGATAATGAAGATGAGTCCTTCTTCAACTTCATATGAGAAGCTCGTCGTATACAATTGTAATTTACTTAAGGTATGGCCTAATCTTTTTTACTAAAAGGGAAACAGATATTCAAGGTCCTACCTTCTTCAGGTTGCGATTCATTTGAAAAGTTTAAAATGGGAATTCTCTTCTTGTTCAGGGACTTAACTGCTTAAGAACCCACATCAAACTTATAAAATACTATCTATTTCCATATATAAAATTGATCTATATCTGTTCATCTTAATGCAGGTGCATCTTGCTCTTGATATAGTAGACCAAATGTGTAAAGAGGGTTTAACCATATCCATAAACACAATACATTCAATATTGAATGCTAGTGAGGAGAGCTTTGATTTTAATTTGGTATGTTTTGTTGACTCTACATATCTTGGCATTATATATATATTATATTGGTCATTTGGATACACTAGTCCATGTCTCATAGTGTGATCTTACCTCACCTGAGGCCACCAGAATTGACCTTTGAACTCAAGTTTGATTATGTTACTGAGTTTCACTGATGCTAACCTGTGTTTCTTAATAGCCGCAGATGCGCTTACAAAATAACATTATGCGTCTTCTTTGCAATTCAGTTCCCATGAATCATATTTGCTGTTTACATTATTTTCGGCTTTATTCTACTATATTATCTATTGCTCTGAATTGTTTTTTCATGCCTATCTTTTCTCACCTTGTTTGATGTTTAGGTTCGGCGAATCTATTCATTGATTTATCACCTGGACTTGACACCAAATAATGAGACATTTAGGAGCATGATAAGTTTAAGTGTGAAAATGAAAGATGTAAGTTGCTAGTGGCTCTCTTTCTTGCTTGCTCTCTGCATGTGTATCTGCTGGGCTGTGCACTTAATTTTATTTTCATTTCCTATGCTATCTTTTGCAAAATGATATTCCCATGTGCAATGGTTATTTATTTTTCTCCATCTCTTCCTATTCAATGCAGTTTGAAGGTGCATATGGTCTGCTCGATGATTTGAAGAAATTGAATTTGGCACCAACGGCCAGCATGTATAATGCTATAATGGGTGGATATTTTCGAGAGGTAACTTAACATCTCAAGATATTCTTCCTGCTCTATCTCGTGTGTTTTTTTATATTTTTTTACTGCAAGTTGGTTTTGACTCGTTGCACAACTTGTGACATTTTCTGCAGCTTTGTTTTATTTGGTACCTCATTATGCCAGTTAATATGGATGTTACATCTTCTGCAAGTATACTTTATATAGTTTTGACCTGTACATGGGATAACTGCTAGTTGCCTACTTTTACAACACTTGAGAGAGAGGGGAGAGGGATGGACATGTGGTGCAAAATGAGGTAGAGGTTGCACCTATTGGTGGGAGGTGAAGGTGGTTAATGATATGCGGTGCTTTTGAGTGACTGGATTTGAGGCAAGGGAGACACAAACACAAAAATATAGATTGAAGGTAGAGGGTGATGTAGCTCAAGGTACTGCCAAGGAAAGAGAGTTTCTTTTTATACCATTTTATTTCTTCATGTCCCAAGCTTTATGGGATGTAATGACCTTACTACAGATTCCTGAAGAAGCTAGGGAATAGTTGCTAGATATGTTTAGGACTGCATAGTTTATTTACTTTTTTCCCGTAAATTTATTCATTCACGAAGGAAAACTAATTGATTGTATGCAAAATAAGGATTCATGTAATAATGTCACTTTGGTGGGACGGGGACTTTTATTCATCTCTAGTACCATTTCAGATATTTTTCTTTACCCTGTAGTTATGGGTCTGATTTGTAATCACATGAATATTATGATTGTGTAAACTTTTCTTTATTTGTTAGCTCGAACATTTTCCTACAATATTGAGTTGCTTCTCCTATATACGTTGATGCTACAGATATGATATTTAACTAGCACAAAACTTCTTATGTTACACTCTAGATTTTGTTATTCTTCTTAACCACATGCTTTTTTACTGTCTTCCTCTTATGCCGAATGATCTTCAGAAAAACATTAGGGGCGCGTTGATGGTTCTCAAGCAAATGAAACTTGCAGATGTGAAACCAGATTCGTCATCTTACAGTTATTTGATAAGCAACTGCAACAATGAAGAGGAAATTATCAAGGTAGTTTGAGACTTGCATTTTAGTCAAGGGGTCATGTTTCCCTTTCTGTATGAAAGGAGTACAAGCTAATATTCTTGTGTACTTGTCGACTTGCATACTTTTAAATAAAAAGAGTGCAGTGTCAATACATCTCAAACACAACACATTGTGGATTGCCATCTGGTTATTTTCTTTCAGTATTATGAAGAAATGAAGGTTGCTGGAATTCAAGTATCGAAGCAAATTTTTATGGCGCTTATTAATGCATACGCAACATGTGGGCAATTTGAGAAGGCCAAACAGGTAAGCCGTGTGTAGATTCCCTCAACCACCACATATTTTCAATATAATTTCATCACTTTCTATCCTTTGAATTGTTCATAATTTTTTTGTGAACGCTTCTTCCACGACCCTGTTTCCCCTGCCAATCCTATGGCTTCTTTGACAGGAACCTCTCTAGCTGACATTCATCAAGCTCACAAAAGCTCTTTTGTTATGATTTTCTAGTTTCTTATTTTCTTTTAGAGGATGCCCATCTTTCCTTTTGTGATCCCGTCCTCTATTTCTTCTAATAAAATTTTCTTCTTGTATCAAAGGGGAAAAACCCAGTATTAATCTGTTTCCTCCCTATTTAGATAATTTTGTTTTTTAAGGTACCCATATCACTAAGCAGTCTTTATGATTCAAATAATATATGTTGTCTATGGTTATTTAACATATCCAATTCAATGTGGTAGGTACTCCTAGACAAAGAGTTTCCAATTAAACACTTAAACGAAATTAGAAGTGTGCTCGTCTCAGCTCTTGCTTCACATGGACAAATGACTGATGCCCTTAATTTGTATGAAGAAATGAAGCAAGCTGGATCCAATCTGGAACCCAAAGCTGTCATAAGCCTTATAGTAAGGTTTTTGTGTATACATGCTTTATGCCCTTTGTTGTGGACAAAAATGAGATTCTTTCTAAGATTCTACTTGTTTAGGAGCACGTTGATTCTGAAGGAGAACAAAGCAGACTGCTTAAACTACTGGAAGAATTGGATGATCATAATTATTGGGTGGATGGCTGTTTCAGAGTTATCCTATATTGTATTCGCAATAAGGATTTAAGGTAAACTAACATTATGCTTTCACTTTCTTGAATGATCTATCTGCTTGACCAATTGCTTTTGTTTTTTTCTTGGGTTTTGCTTAATAAGGTCATTATATTTTAAATTAGGTCTGCTGTGGATTTGCTCAAGCAACTCAAAGATAGGTTCTCTGATGATGAATTGGCAATGGAAGTTCTGTTTGATGAGGTTTGCTTTTGGCTGTCCCTAGACCACCTTTATTTTAGTATGTAGCTCTTCAAATGTAGATGTTTGTCTCATTTTCATTTATAGCATAACCTTTGGCATACTGATGTTCAGACACTAAAGTTTTTGTGTTGTGGAGAAACCTTTCATATACCTTAGACTGTATTACTGTGCTGTTTTCTGAAAAATGTGGATTGCAGTTTGTGAACTTGTAGGGTTTTTGTTTTCATTTCTGATCTGTGATTTGTAATGCGTTATGTAAACCTATGGATTTATGGAGCTTAAGGTACAAGATTTTACCGTTCTGACATAATGAAATCTACTCTCTGGTTTGACTATCATTATTTTGTAGGTTTTCTCACAAGTTGCTGAGACAGAGCCTGCAAATGTGCGGATAGGCATGGACTTGCTTCAAGCCATCAAGGATGAGCTCGGTGCTTCACCTTCACGAAAGTGTCTTGATTTTCTCCTTACTGCTTGTGTTAATGCCAAGGATTTGGGTAATTCTCTCTTGGTTTGGAAAGAATATCAGGCAGCTGGGCTTCCTTACAATGTTACGAGTTATTTAAGGTATTTGATTCGTGTCCCATTTGTTAGTTCTAGGCTTCGGTAAGATGGAAATGTTTAGATTCAAACTCTTGGCCTTATATGGGGTTTTTCCCTTTGATGCTTTGTAGGATGTACCAGGCCCTTTTGGCATCTGGAGGCCACGTATCTGCAAAGGTTATGCTAAATAAAATTCCAAAAGATGATCCCCATGTTCGCATTGTAATCCAAGAATGTCAAAGAACTTATATTGGGCACACTTCTTTAAAGGGAGAAAAGAAAAGAATCAAGGAAGAAGGAAGAAGGAAAAGGAGTGCTTGATAAGATAGGTTACAATTTTGATGGGTATTTGAAAGAAAACAAATCAAGGCCCTTGTAGTTGTATCAGATCATTCATTCATATATTCTTTGCAATAGTTATTAATAAAGATGACATGTTAAAGGCCACGCCTCAAGTTAAGAAACGGATTTTGCTCTGTATTGAGCTGAGCTCCATGTTCGGGAAAGAACTTTGGGCTCGTTGTCTGTTATACGATTGGGAGCAATGGCTGTGAATGAAGTCTTTAAATGCCTTTTCAGTAAACCTTAGGCAAGCTTTGTTTTCTGATCTTGGACATAAAATATGGAAGCAGTGATTGTAAGACTTGCTTGCCAGCTAACAGTGCAAGTATGCAGAATCTAGGATGAACTTTCCTGAAGGAACCATCTCTTGTCTGCAATTATGAGTTATGAATAACATAGCGCTTGGGATTAAGAGAACTCCCTTTTGTAGCAGGAGGAATCTCAGATATTAGATTTGAGCTTGGGGAGCTATAAATTGAGGATTTAAATGAGTTAGTAATCAGTACATGGAAAATGACAGATAAACAAGCAAAAGCGAGCATTAATACGCATGCAAGACACAATTTTACCCCTTGCCCTTTAGCATCTTTGCGACCCTTAGCTTCGGTGAAGTCAAAACATGCTTTTTGTTTTATTTTTGTGTAGGCAGCTAATGGCGTAGCGACCATCACAAATTAATGCTCAGTGTTAATTTCTTTATAAATAATATTTATTTTTCTCCTTACTCTATATTATTAATTCAATTTTCACAAAACACCTACAACTTTATACACCACGAGCTATTTGTAATAAGTTGACATAACTATCATCTATAAATAACTCTGGTCAACCATAAAATATTAAATCAAGCTAGGCAAGTAAAAGTCATTCACAACATATATTATTCTTACCTTTTTTTATATACATTTTTTTCTTGCTCCTTGCATTTATATATATATATATATATATATATATATATATATATATATAT
>Ga0307511_10007296_pt1 | contig 11135 bp, 4 predicted proteins | sample 13_EM_MG_FD_200266 | JGI IMG/M metagenome (GOLD analysis project Ga0307511, IMG submission 200266) | Populus trichocarpa ectomycorrhiza microbial communities from riparian zone in the Pacific Northwest, United States - 13_EM | ecosystem: Host-associated > Plants > Roots > Unclassified | place...
CTTGAAATCACTATAATCCAGCCTAAACACCAAAAGAAAGACAACACAACCAGACCCATCCTTCATCCATTTTCGTCAGATTCATTGTTGCCGATTTTCGAATCATTCACGGCACATCACTTTGAATCTGCAAAATTTGGTCAGTAGTACAAAATATATCCTCACACCTCTCATGTATCACACAAAAACAATAAAGGCTTTTCTCTCTAATAAGCTCACTACGCCTTTTATCTCACAATTTGCTTTCTTTTGGTTCTTTAGGAACTGAAATCAACAAATCAACAAATCAAAGTCAGTAGCCTTCGCAGCGCACTCTAATTATAATTTTCAGACTCAAGAATCAATAAATATACTGAAAACAAAACTACGATTACGATTTCGCGAGTAGCAATGCAAATTCGTACGAATTGTGGACGAAATGAAGACACGAAATAAAACAGAAATGAATATTAATGAAAACAATTACATGACTCCTAGATAACCCAAATATAATAGAAACATAAAGATTTGAACAAAACTAAACAGTAAGGATCATGTTTTGAAACTTGACGCAAATCTAACTTGTTAAGCAATTTTTACGTAATAGAATTGAAACCCAGACCAAACAATCTTGAAATGACCTCAAATTCAATATTTAGTATTCTAATACTGAAAAAACAACAAAACTCAATTTATAGGTCATTCTCTTATGTCTAGGTACCCAAACCCTTGTATGATCAGTTTGCAGCAGAATAGACATAATATGAAGTTGCAATTGATTATATGTTGTGATCTAACCCCCAATAGACATAATATGAAGTTGCAATTGATTCTGAGGAGATTGTCTTCGTGAACAAGATGTACAAGGATAGCGTCACGAAGATATTTGTTCTTCGACAAGTCATTTTTCAGTTCTTTAGAGAGCCACTGATGTGAACCACGTGATCACGTGGTCACGCAACCCACAATCAAGATTGAGATCTGATCCCGGAAAGTTGAAATAGGTCTGATAGGAGTGTGACACAATGGAAACCTGTCGCAAGGCACCAACACTATTGGAATAAGTAGAATGACGCCACGAAGCCAGTTAATCTTTGATAAGTCAAATTCAATTCGTTCAAGAACTGAAGAATGCAAGAATCACTCTCACACGTTAAAACTGAAAATTTCAGAAGTAATAATCATCAAAGGTTGCCTAATGGACCCCTTATGTGGACTTATATGAGGTCCACTCAAAACTGACCCAAAATCCTAAACTGAAAAGCCCATAACTTAATCCAAACAAGCCTTGGATCCTAGCTGAAAACAAAGTATTAAGTAAGCCCAAACAAGCCTTGGGCTATAGCTAACAAAATAAAATAAAGCCTCTAATATTAAATCCATGTTCTGCCATGAGAAGAAGAGAAGGAAGTAAAATATTACAGAACTGATTCAAGGCTTATTTATAGCCTTCCATACAGCCCTTAATCCTAGAAACAAAAGGAAAAGATAGCCACCTTCAAAACCAATGCATTCAATGCCTCTTTCAATGCCTTTGTCTTGGACCGAGTCATTGGACCATTTGAAACATGTAATGGGTCCTTACTGGTGTTTCTGGGCTGGTCCACATCACCAGTCCACAAAAGGGCAAAATTACCAAAATATCTATTTTGACAAAAATTATGGTCTTTGCACGGGCATACAAAAATAAACCCTTAAAGCCTCAAAACAAGCTTGAGGTTGACCGGCAGGTCCTCGAAAGAGCCAAAGTACCGATGTAAGAAAACATTATGGTTTTAGTACAAGCATGCAAAACATATCTTGAGGCTTTTAAACATGTATGAGATTGGTCGGGAGGTCCTTAGAAGCGTATAATTACCAAAATACCCATTGTGATAAAAACTAAATATGCTAGAATCAGATTTGTCACCATTAAGAAGTCCCAAATAGACTAGGAAATTTGATCTAAATGTAGAATTAATTCTGAAGTCTTCTTTCTTTGTTGTAGCTAGGATCCTTATAAGAAAAAGGATTCTGAAATATTTATGAATCCTTGCCACACTTGGAAAATATATTGTAGCTCATTAAAGATCTTTATAGAACTAGGAGATTCCCAAAACAAGCTGTCACATCCTTTTAGGAAAAGAATCCTAGCCAAATAGGAAGTCCACAAGTCAAAAGGAAGTAAATAACAAAATTCGTATAGCCTCTGTTGACGGGTATTGCGATGCCTTCCTGAAATCCTATTGACTTGCAGTTTTAACCTAAGGTAGTAAAACATGCCAGGAGACTCCACGTAAAATTCCAGCCCGATCAAACGATCGGATTGAGAATTATGATTGTTGCTTTAAAACTGGATAGTTGCACATTTTACGTCAAAATTCAAATTTGACCTTGCCTGGATCATATCAAGTACCAAAATGACAAGTTATGGTTTTCCCTCGGGCATGCAAAAACATATCTTAAGGCCCAAAAACATGCTTGAGGTTGGCTATCAAGTCCTCTCAAGCACAAAATTACCAAAATTCTCATTTTAACAATAGTTATGTTTTTTGCACAAGTTTCAAAAACACATCTTGAGGCCCCAAAACAAATCCTCTAAAGCGTAAAATTACCAAACTAATTTTTTCAAAAGTTATAGTTTTCACAAGTGTATGCAAACAATACTTTGAGGCCCTAAAACATGCCTGAGGTTAGTTGGTCCTTTATAACACAAAATTACAAAATACTCATTTCAACAAAACTTATGGTTTTCGCACATTCATGCAAAAACATACTTTGAGGCTCCAAAATGTGCCAGAGGTTGGCTGGTAAATCCTCAAAAGAGTAAAATAACAAAAGTAACCATTTTAGTAAAAGTTATAGTTTTTGCACGAGTATGCAAAAACACACCTTCAAGCCCTAAAACCTGCCTAAGGTGATTGACAGGTCCTTAAAAGCACAAAATTACCATGATAGCCATTTCGATAAAAGTTATGATCTTTACTCTAGCATTACATTGAGGCCCCAAAACGTGTCCGGATTTGGTTGTTAGGTCCTTTAAATCACAAAATTACTAAAGTACCCATTTCATCAAAAGTTATTGTTTTTGCACAAGCATGCAAAAACAAACTTCAAGGCCCCAAAACATGCCTAAGGTTGGATAGCAAGTCCTTTGAAGCGCAAAAGTACCAAAATACCCAACTGGATAAAAGTTATAGTTTTTGCTGGGGTAGGCAATACATATCTTGAGGCCCTAAAATATGCTCAAGATTGGCTAGCAGGTCCTCTAAAGCGTAAAATTACCAACGCAAAATTACCCCAATACCTATTTTGAAAAAAAATGGTTTTCACACGGGCTACAAAAACACACCTTAAGGCCCCAAAACATGCTTGAGGTAGACCGTCAGGTCCTCAAAATCACCAAATTACCAAAACAACCCATCTCGTAAAAAGTTATATTTTTCACATAGGCATGCAAAAATACTCCTTGAGGCCACAAAAGAAACCTGAGGTTAGTCGGTAGTTCCTTAAAAGCATAAAATTACCAAAATACCTAACAAGTGAGTGTCCTCTACTTGTCCACTTGAAGTTGGGTTACTCGAATTTCTATTAACATTATAAATGGATGATGTTTTAAAAGATGTTTGCTATCATCTCATGGTTAACTTTGAGCCCAAATTTCCGTCTCTTTATTTAATGGGAATATGAGGCTATCCTACATGGTTTTCAAGTTCAGAATGCCATCTTTCCAGATTGGGCCAAGCATTAGAGTTTTTTACAAATAGTATGTCAATTTTAATTCTTTTTTATAGCAAGGATAGAGAGAAGCATCTTAATCACTTGTAAGTATTTCATACTTTGATGATGTGAATCTTGTGATCACGTTAGTCACATAACCCACAATCAAGATTGAGATCTGATCCCGAAAAGCAAAAATAGGTCTGATAGGAGTGTGACACAATGGAAATCTGCCCCAAGGCACCAACACTATTGGAATGAGTAGAAAGACGCTAAAAAGCCAATTAATCTTCGATAAGTTAGATTCAGTTTGTTCAAGAACTGAAGAATACAAGAATCACTCTCATACGTTAAAACTGAAAAATTCAGAAGTAACCCTAATGGACCTAATGCACCCCTTATGTAGACTTATATGAGATCCACTCAAAACTGATCCAAAAACCCTAATCTGAAAAGCTCATAACCTGATCCAAACATGATGCGAACGTCATGATCAACGTGGTCACGTAACCCACAATCAAGATTGAGATCTGATCCCGGAGAGTGACACAATAGAAACCTGCCCCAATGTACCAACACAATTGGAATGAAGTAGAATGACGCCTAAAAAAACACTATTTCATAATTCATTTTTGTTATTAAGATCAATGTTTTCTTGACATGAATAATTTGTCTTTTTTCAAGGAAGAGTAAATAAAAAAAACATTCATCTTAATCATAAAAATTAATTATGAAATACTAATTGTTTGTAAGCACACAAAAAAAAGTATGAAATCTTGCCCTCATATTCTATTATTGTACCATTGGAGTGTGACATAAAGATAACTTGTACCTAGGCACCAACAATATTGGAAACGGAAAACCCCTACCCAACAAATATTGATTCGCGAACGAGAAGTATAAGGATGACGCCACGAAGCCAGTTGTTCTTCGATAAGTCATTTTCAGTTCTTTAGAGAATCAAGGAAGGGAGATTATCTCACCAACACACACACACAAAGTGCGGCAAATAAGAAGTTTTATTAATCTGAATATTGTGCAACCTTACATGTTTGGTTATGCCTTTATTTATACTGACTCTAGACTTAAAGAAACCCTATTGGACCCCCCTTAGGTGGACTTACATGAAGTCCATTTACAATTGACCCAAATAAGTAATAATAACTCAAAAACTAAGAAGAAAATAATAAAAATCCGAAAATTATCATGCTAAATATGTTAGAAATCAGATTTGTCACCCTTAAGAAGTCTTAAATAAACTAGGAAAATTTTGATTTGGAAATTTTATGTTGCTGCCCCCCTTTGACGTCCTTGATTAGCTTGGATTTCCTTGTTTAACTTGGACAAATAAGAAAACAAATTTCCTCCTTTGTTGCTGATTTAATTACTTTCCTTCCAAAGTTAGGAAAAACATTAAATAATCCTTCCCTCTTTAGGAATAAGATTTGGCCAACTTCCTTACTTAATTAGGAGAATAAATTGTTGACTTTCTATCCTTGTAGCTGATGCGGATCAACCCAACACTAAGCGTAATCATGCCAACGACCCATTGGAGGTGTCAATTGGGCCAATCACAAGAGCTAGGGCAAAGAAGCTTAAAGAAGCATTGAATGGGCTTGTTCAGAACATATAGAGCAAAATGGACCTAAAGGGGCTTGGGACATTTAAGGAGTATGAAGGACAGCCTTTTAATTCATCTAGTTCAGGTCCAAGAAGAGCCCAATTCATGTGGAACAAGGGATTGATGTGTCCGGCCCAATACCAGCCTTGTTAGGCTTGTTATTTTTCCTAATGCTACAAGGATAAAAAGTCAGCAATTTATTCTCCTAATTAAGTAAGGAAGTTGGCCATATCTTATTTCTAAAGAGGGGAGGACTATTTAATGCTTTTCCTAACTTAGGAAGGAAAGTAATTAAATCAGCAACAAAGGAGGAAATTTGTTTTCTTATTTGTCCAAGTTAAACAAGGAAATCCAAGCTAATCAAGTACGTCAAAGGGGGGCAGCAACACAAAAATTTCCATATCAAAATTTTCCTAGTTTATTTAAGACTTCTTAAGGGTGACAAATCTGATTCTAATATATTTAGCATGATAATTTTCGGATTTTTATTATTTTCTTCTTAGTTTTTGGGTTATTATTACTTATTTGGATCAATTGTAAGTGAGCTTCATATAAGTCCACCTAAGGGAGGTCCATTAGGGTTTCTTTAAGTCTAGAATTAGTATAATAAAAGGCATAACCAAACATATAAGGTTACGTAATTTTCAGATCAATAAACTTCTTTGCTGCACTTATTATGTGTTGGTGGGATGATCTCCCTTCCTTGGTTCTCTAAAGAACTGAAAACGACTTATCAAAAAACAACTATCTTTGTGGCATCATCCTTATACTTCTCGTTCGGGAATCAATATTCGTTGGGTGGGGGTCTCCGTTTCTAATAGTGCTCGTGCCTAGGTACAAGTTATCTTTGTGTCACACTCCTATCAAACCTGATTTACTTGGCTTTCCGGGAATTGGTGTCTTTGCGTGTGGGTTGCATAACCATGTGATCACGAGGTTCGCATCAGTAGCGTTAGGAAAAACAAGCCTAACAAGGTTGGTATTGGGACAAACACATCAGCCCCTGTTCCACATGAATTGGGCTCTTCTTGGACCTGAATTAGATGAATTAAAGGTTGTCCTTCATGCTCCTTAAATGTCCCAAGCCCCTCTAGGTCCATTTTGCTCCATATGTTCTGAACAAGCCCATTCAATGCTTCTTTTCCCTAACTCTTGTAATTGGTCCAATTGACACCTTCAATGGGTCGTTGACATGATTACGCTTGGTGTTAGGCTGATCCTCATCAAATTCCTAATGATATTCATGTTGTGATGATGTTAGGGTTTCTATGGTAATAAGAGAGACTATATGTTCAGGACAGCAACAGAGGATTGCATCTAAAACTCGAGCACCAAGTAAGTGTTTTGCATTTCACCATTTAAATTGTTCATGGCTCTAATTGTTAAATAATCACAATTCTTTAATTTTTTTTTTGTTTATGCACATATACCAATTGCAAAGTGATTGTCAAATAATTGATAAGAAAAGTTTAAATATTGACTAGTACCTGACTAGTACTAGAAGTATCTGTTTATTTGGTGACCTAGCATTTAAATATTGATTAGTACCTGAATGGTGCTAGAGGCGCTATTTTATGTGATGACTAGGCATTTAAATATTCACCAGTACTTCAGTAGTGCTAGAGGTGCCAGTTTATCTAACGACTAGGCATTTTAAATATTGACTACTACACGAGTGGTGCTAGAGGCGTCATTTTATCTTACGATCAAGCATTTAAATATTGACTAGTACCTAAGTGGTGCTAGAGGTGTCAGTTTATTTGACGACCGAGCATTTAAAATTGACCAGTACGTGAGTGGTGATAGAGGTGTTAGTTTATCTAATGACAGAGCATTTACATTGTAATAGCCCACAAAATTCAATTGATTTTGATATATTGCTTATTCTTAATAAGCAGAAAACAAGGGTATTTTTTTTTGGTGTCACAATCCTTAATACAATGTCTAATACAACAAATTCTTAATTTCTATTCTTCTTGAACTATACCATTTATCATGTTTGATCATGTTTAAGCATTCATATAAACTACATACACATAAGATACAATAGTATTATAGAAAGGAAATGTATATAAACACCATATGCAAAATAGAAAGTTTACCAATACACCATAATTTGATATCCTAAATTTGAATATCGACATCATTCAGTTTAACAAAATACAATTCATCTATTCTTACTACTACAGAGATTATTACATGATTATATGGTTTCACAAGGTGCGTATTATGAGATTGCTAGATACCATGGTCATGAGATGGTCCTGTTACAAATCAAACTTGATATAAATGCATAAACATTAATTATGGTACAATTGAGCAAATAAGGATGTAGTCGTGGTTAAGATTAATTTCTAATAAGTAGGTTCACATTAATAACTTTCTATCAGGTCTATCTTAAATACATTATTTCACATCTTCAAGCAACAATAGTCCACGTTACTTTATTTTAAGCTATGTTCGACAAACAACTGATGACATATTATGGTCTAGGAATTCTTATACATATAGAATTCTTCAGTGCGTAAATAATTCATCCATAACTATAACAATTCATATAGTTTCTTAAACATGATTTCCGGTAAAACATAATACGTTATAATCTTTTTTTCATCATATCGATGAATTCTTTCAACCGAGGCTATTCTCAACGTTCACTTTTAGTTGTCCTAGTGTGGAAATCATTAACCAAAATTAATCTCATCCTTTACTCTCGGCTATCCAACATAGATACCATTAGGTGAGTTAATCTTATCATTGTTCCCAGCTATCCAACATGGATACCATTAACGAAAGCTAATCATTAGCATTTATTCTCGGCTATCCAACATGGATGTCATTAGTCAAACTTGATCATGATGCGAACCCCGTGATCACGTGGTCCCGCAAGCCACACGCAAAGACACTAATTCCCAGAAAGTCAAGTAAATCAGGTTTGATATGAGTGTGACACAAAGATAACTTGTGCCTAGGCACAAGCACTATTGGAAACGGAGACCCCCACCCAACGAATATTGATTCGCGAACGAGAAGTATAAGGATGATGCCACAAAGACAGTTGTTCTTCGATAAGTCGTTTTTAGTTCTTTAGAGAACCAAGGAAGGGAGATTATCCCACCAACACACACAAAGTGCGGCAAACAAGAATTATTAATTTGAATTGTCTAACCCTTACATATTTTGTTATGCTTTTATTTATACTGTCTCTAGCCTTAAAGAAACCCTAATGGACCCCCCTTAGGTGGACTTATATGAAGCCCACTTACAATTGACCCAAATAAGTAATAAGAACCTAAAGACTAAGAAGAAAATAATAAAAATCCAAAAATTATCATCCTAAATATGCTAGAATTAGATTTGTCACCCTTAAGAAGTCCCAAATAAATTAGGAGAAATTTGATTTGGAAAATTTGTGTTCCTTCCCCCTTTGATGTCCTTGATTAGCTTGGATTTCCTTGTTTAACTTAAACAAATAAGAAAACAAATTTTCTCCTTTGTTGTTGATTTAATTACTTTCATTTCTAGGTTAGGAAAAGCAAAATAATCATCCCCTCTTTAGGAATAAGATCTGGCCAACTTCCTTACTTAATTAGATGAATTAAAGGTTGGGACATTTAAAGAGCATGAAGGACAACCTCTAATTCATCTAATCCAAGTCCAAAAAGAGCCCAATTCGTATGGATGAAAGAGTTGCCAGATCTGATTTTCTAAGTTAGGAAGGATTAATTAATGATTCTCCTAGTTTAGGAATGAAACTAAATTGGCAGGTATAAAAGAGGGAGGTTTTCTTCATTAATTGTCCATGCAAAACAAGGAAACCAAGCATAACAAAGCAAGAAGACTTCAAAATTAATTCCACATTCAAATCAGATTCCCTAATCTATTTGGAACTTCTTAGGAGTGGCAAATCTGATTCTAGCATATCTAGGATAGTAATTTCAGATTTTTATTATTTTTATTATTTTCTTCTTAGTTTTTGGTTTATTATTAATTATTTGGGTCAATTGTAATTGGACCTCATATAAGTCCATATAAGGGGTTTATTAGGGTTTATTTCAGTCTAGAGACAGTATAAATAAAGCCATAACTAGACATGTGGAAGGTGACAAAATTTTTAGATTAATAAACATCTTGTGCCGCAACTTTGTTGTGTGAGTGGTGAGATATTCTCCCTTCCTTGGTTCTCTAAAGAAGTGAAATGACTTATTGAAAAACAACTGACTTCGTGGCATCATCCTTATACTTCTCATTCGAGAATTAATATTCGTTAGGTGGGGGTTTCTGTTTTCAATAATGTCGGTGCTTAGGTATAAGTTATATTTGTGTCACACTCCTATCATACCTGATTTACTTGACTTTCCGGGAATTTGGTGTCTTTGTGTGACCATGTGATCACGAGGTTCGCATCACATTGCATTAAAGAAGGATAAATTAAAGTATCTAAAAGAACTTGATTAGCTATTCTGGGTTTGGATAACTAATGATAATCAATGGGTTACATTGACTTTGGTATTTATATGGAACTTGAATAACTACTTCTAATTGGAGGCTAATGATGTCAAGAGGTTTCTTGACATCGGTATTTTTAGATGAGAAATTAACGTACTCGTATAGGGCCATATTAGTTATTCCAGACCATGATAACTATTGATATCAATGGATTATATTGATAATGACATTATTTGTTGACTCTGATTACTAGCATCGGCAAAACCCTAAGGATTGGGAAAACAAAATGAACATGAATTATCTAATTTCAAGAATTGAGGAGGCTAATAGCATCAAGGGTAATGTGAACCTCTTCAACATGTGGTCAAGCAACCCACGTGCAAACACATCAATTCCTGGAAAGCCAAGTAAATCAGGTTCGATAGGAGTGTGACACGAAGATAACTTGTACCAAGGCACTAGCACTATTAGAAACAAAAAACCCCACCCAACAAATATTGATTCGTGAACAAGAAGTATAAGGATGGCGTCACGAAGACATTTGTTCTTCGACAAGTCATTTTTCAGTTCTTTAGAGAGCCACTGATGTGAACCTCGTGATCATGTGGTCACGCAACCCACAATCAAGATTGAGATCTGATCCCGGAAAGCCGAAATAGGTCTGATAGGAGTGTGACACAATGGAAACCTGCCCCAAGGAACCAACACTATTGGATTGAGTAGAATGACACCACGAAGTCAGTTAATCTTTGATAAGTTAGATTCAGTTCGTTCAAGAACTGAAGAATGCAAGAATCACTCTCACACGTTAAAACTGAAAAATTCAGAAGTAATTATCATCAAAGCTGCTGAAATTTTAGCTTACATGAGTTTAAATAGTTCTTGAAAAATTAACCCTAAACCCTAAACTGAAAAGTCCATAACTTAATCCAAATAAGCCTTGGATCCTAACTAAAAACAAAGTATTAATTAAGCCCAAACAAGCCTTGGGATGTAGCTAACAAAATAAAATAAAGCCCCTAATATTAAATCCATGTTCTGTCATGAGAAGAAGAGAAGGAAGTAAAATATTACAGAACTGATTCAAGGCTTATTTATAGCCTTCCATGCAACCCCTTAATCCTAGAAACAAAAGGAAAAGGTAGCCAGCCATGTTGTTTCCAAGTTGTAGCAGGATTCTTTTGTTTCCTTTGTTGTCCTCACCTCATGGCCCAAATAAGGTTGTTTTGGACCCCTCTTGCACATGGATAAGATGTACTAGGGTCTCCTCTTGACACTCTAATAGATCTTTCAATTCTGACTTGGTTGAAACATTCAAAACCAATGCATTCAATGCCTCTTTCAATGCCTTTGTCTTGGACCGAGTCATTGGACCATTTGGAACATG
>Ga0307511_10007297_pt1 | contig 11135 bp, 10 predicted proteins | sample 13_EM_MG_FD_200266 | JGI IMG/M metagenome (GOLD analysis project Ga0307511, IMG submission 200266) | Populus trichocarpa ectomycorrhiza microbial communities from riparian zone in the Pacific Northwest, United States - 13_EM | ecosystem: Host-associated > Plants > Roots > Unclassified | place...
GCGCCACCGACAGGTGGTGGGGAGCACTGGGGAGCAGTGCGGGGAGCAAATGGGGAGCAGACAGGCGCGCCGAACGGTCCTGAACTGCATTCAACGACTCTGAACGGATCCGCACCGACCTGCGGAAGTTGCTTTTCCGCAGGTCGGCGCATTATTTCGTCCTTGGTTCACACCTATGGGCTCTTCCGACTGCGCTCAACGGACCTCAACGGCACTAAACCGCAGGTCAACGGCCCTGAACGGGCGTGCGTGACGGCTGCGGCTCATGTGAGCACTTAGGACTTCTGGAAGCAGGCGACGTCGCCGCAGCCAGAGAGGTCCCCAACGCACTCTTCTGCCGATGACCGTGCATCCGATCACCACCGTGAAAGGCTTGATATTTCAGCCGGGAACGATGGGCGGGCCAAGGTCGACCACTCCGCCGATCCTGGCGACGATGCCGGATCCGGTGTGTGTCGCGCTGGCGGAAATCGATGACGGTCTCCGAGGCGCCGCACCCTGGTGGACTTCGATTTCGCTGTCGCTGGAGGTGTCGAGTAGGTGGGCGGCGAGGCAGCCGACGCTGTTGGCGTTCGCGATGTCCTCGTTGACGCCGATCGCGGGGGCGAACATGCGGGCTGTGGCCGTTCTTGCGGTCGGCGAGAGTACGTAGGTGAAGCAGCCGAGGTACCCGAGTCCGCGGCACTCGGTTGCCAGCCGATCGAAGTCGGGCTGCATGGACAGCAGCGTCCGGTGATCCCGGACGGGGACGAGAAGTCGTGGCGTGCCGGGCGAAGCGACCCGTACGTCGGCGGTGATGTCCGCTCGTTGCAGGCCGAGGGCCGCGATGATGCCACCGCCGGTGGCGTCGGCGTGGTCCGTCAGGGCGATGATGCCTTGGTCGAACCAGACTTCGACGCCGTCGCGACGGCGGATGGCGGTCGTGGCGAAGGTGCGGCCTGCGGTGCGCTGGCGCCCGTGGTGCTCGGTGGCGCCGCTGCGGTGCAGCAGGACGGCTTGCGCGGCGATGGTGCCATGGCCGCAGTTCGTGAGTTCCCCGGCGCTGGTGAAGAAGCGCACCGTGGGCGTGTCCGCTGTGCTGGTGTCGATGAACGCGGTGTGGGAGGTGCCGGTCCCACAGGTGATGGCGTGCCGGTCGCCGTCGGTGAGGGTAGCGTCGTCGATCACGACCGCGGTGGGGCTGCCGCCTTGGCCGTCGCGGGTGCAGGCGTTCACCACTGCCATCGGTGGGCCGGCCATCAGGCGGCCGTGATGTCGGCGAAGCGGGGAGCGCCGGGCTCGAGGTCGACGCGTGCGGTGCGGGCGGCGAAGCAGATCGTGTGGTACCACCCGCACAGCAGGAGCACGTCGAGCAGTTGCCGCTCGTCGAGCAGTTCCTGCGCGGATCGCCACAGTTCGTCGTCGACGTCGCACGAGTCGTGCAGGGCGTCCACCATCCGGATGAGTGTGGCTTCGCGGCCGGCCGTCCAGCTCGGATCGTCAGGGGAACCGCAGGTGAGCGAGGTGACCTCGGCCGGCGTGAGTCCGGCACGGTCGGCGAAGACCATCACGTGGACGCCCCACTCGTATTCGCAGCCGCAGCGCGCGCAGGTGCGCAGGATGACGACCTCCCGCTCGCGGAGTGTCAGGGTCAGGTCGCGGCCGAGTTCGTACCTGCCCCAGTTGCTCATCGCCATGGTCATGGGCAAGTTCTTGGCGAACGTCCGGAACAGGCCGATGGGAGGCACGCCGGCTGGCACCATCGTGGCGAGTTGTGCCGCCACGTCCGGCGTGAACGGCGGTTCGAGCGCTGGGATGCGAGCCATGACCCCCTCCAGGTGATTCGGATTCAGAAGCACCGTAGCGATTCGGTTCACGAAGCGCCAGAGGTGGCACTTCACGGGTTCGGTTGTTCGCCGTCCTCACCCAGGGCCGAGGCCCACGCGTCGGACCAGCGGGCGAGCGGGCGCAATGCCCGATAGGCGCCGTGGCCCAGATCGGTGAGCGTGTAGGCCGCGTCCGGCTGTTGGGCGACGAGGTGGGCGTCAAGGAGTTCGGTCAGCCGTTGCCGCAGGACGCTGGAGGACATGTTGTCGCAGCGCTGCTGCAACGCGCGGAACCCGACCGGTCCGTGCTGCAGCTCCCAGACGATGCGCAGGTTCCAGCGGCGGCCGAAGAGGTCGAGGGCGGCCATGAGGGGTCGCCCGGTACTCGATCCGCGTACTGGCCGGCCCGGCCTGGGTACCGTCATCGCCTGTGCCACCCCTCTTGCCGCTTCGATCTTCGATACAGTAGCGTCCCGGGTGTTGATTCGATTTCCGAAGCGACGGGGTGGCTTCGTGAGGTGTTTACGCACTGCACTGTGCGACCGGTTGGGCATCGGTCTGCCGATCGTGTCGCGGTACGCGCCACCCACCCTGACGACGAGCCGCGTCGACACCCTCAGTGACACCGTCCCACTCATCACCGGCTGGCTAGACAGGACGCACCCATGAACCAAGGAACCGAACGACCCGCTGATTCTGGCGATCTCCCCTGCCCCGACTCGAACGGCTCGACTCACAAGCTGGTGGTCCTGTATCCCAAACCCGCCGATCCCGACCACTTCCGCGACTACTACGTGACCAACCACCTCCCGCTGGTCACCCGCCTGCCCGGCCTGCTCGCGTGGCGCTACAGCTTCGACGTGGCAGCCACGCAGGGACAGACGCCGTACTTCGCGGTCTTCGAAGCCGACTTCGCTGACGCTGCGGCAATGACCGCCGCGAGGGCGTCGCCGCAGGGCCGACAAGTGGCCGCCGATGTCGCCAACTACGCCACCGGCGGTGCGGTCGTCATCCACTATCCGGTGCACCACGGCGCCGCCTGAACCCGGACGTAGCGCCCAATATCCACGGAGCGCTCCGGTGGCCTTGACACCAACGGCGCCAGCCCCGGCGGGCCAACACCGCGGCCGTTGACGATCGGCCGCACGTCTTGGGCCATCCGTGCCGACCCAACACAGCACACCGCCCCCGCTGCCGGCGGGCGCGCTCGACCGAGCTGATCCGTGATCAGCAGCGACGGCCCCGCACCGCACGCTTTCAGAAAGGTGCGATGTCCAGACTGAACAAGGTCAAGACGCGCCACTGACCTACGGCTTGCATGCTCCGACGCCTTCGAGCGTAGGCGAAGCCGCGTGCAACGGCGTCCGCTCATAGCCGCATAGAGCATGGACGAGTTAGCTGATCAGTCCCCGGCCTCAGCGGCGGTGTTCTCGGAGTCCTGGCCGAGCAGCCACCGAAGTTGCGCCCGCGCTCGCGCGGTTGCATGCTCTCGCTGTGGGACGGTCCGAGAACCGGCCGCGCGGGATGACCACGGGGAACCGTTGTGCCCCAACTGCTTGGTTACTGATCCGATCAACCGTGAGGAATGCGTCCACTGCAAGCGTCGGCAACGTGTCAACACGCGCACCCCGGCAGGACCAGTCTGCGCGACCTGCGTTCCCAGGACGATCGCAACCTGCAGCATGTGCGGGCGAACCGTGCCGTGTATGACGTCGAAAACCACAGGGCAACCGTGGTGCGGTGCGTGCGCCCGGTCTTGGGCGGAATGTTCGCGCTGCGGACAGGCCGCGCCGGTCCGAGCCGGCACACGAGACGCACCGTTGTGCGGCGACTGCGCCGTTCCCGAACCCAGCTTCTGGACAACGTGCACGGGCTGCGGCAGCACGGGACGCCTCATCGCCGGAGCCTGTAGTCGCTGCCATCTCCATCAGCAGCTCCGCGAGGTCCTCACCGACGCCAACGGACAGATCCGCGCCGAGTTGCAGGGCGTGCATGACACGTTGGCCGACCTCGACCGGCCTACCACCGCCTTGAACTGGCTCAAACGCGGTACCGTCCGGTCGACACTCGCCGCGATCGCCACCGGGCAACGACCGTTGAGTCACGCCACTCTCGACGATCTGCCACCCAGCAAGCCGGTCGAGCATCTGCGCAGCGTGCTGGTGGCCACCGGCGCGCTTCCCGCCCACGACGAGCAGCTTGCCCGCATCGAGCGGTGGGTCACCCACACCATCGACAAACTCAACGACACAGACGACAAAGAACTGCTGTCCCGCTACGCGGTCTGGCACCTCTTGCGGCGGCTCCGGCAGCGCAATCGCCACGGCACCGACACCACCTACGGCCAGCTCGACACGGTCCGCCAACGGGTTCACGCCGCCATCAGCCTGCTCGACTGGCTACGCACACACGGGCTCACCCTGGCCACCTGCCGGCAAGCCGACCTCGACACCTGGATGACCAGCAATGACTCCAGCTACCTGGCCATCACCGGCAACTTCGTCCGCTGGGCGATCTCCCAACACATCAACCGCAACCCGCGGTTTGCCGCCACCCGATGAACCGGCCCCGCCCGTCCATTGGACCACGAACAACGCTGGTGCCAAGCCAAACGGCTGCTGCACGACGACACCGTCGACACCGACGACCGTGTCGCTGGGCTGCTTCTCCTGCTCTACGCCCAACGACCCGCGGCAATCAGTCGACTCACCCTCGATGACGTCAATACCAGCGCCGACGTGGCCACAATCCGACTCGGCACCATACCCGTCGAGTTACCGGAGCCTCTGGCAACTCTCACCCGCAACCTGGTCGCCACCCGGCGCGGCCATGCCACCATCGGCGATCAAGGAACCTCGCCCTGGCTGTTCCCCGGCGGGCAACCCGGCCGCCCCGTCAGCGCCGACAGACTCGCCCAACGCCTGCGCCAACTCGGGCTCCACCCCGGCCAGGCTCGCTCGACCGCTCTGTTCCAGCTCGCTACTGAACCTCCCGCCGCCGCGCTGGCTCGGATGCTGGGCATCAACATCAAAGTCGCCGTCGCCTGGCAACACGTCTCCGCAGGTGACTGGATGAACTACGCCGCCGACATCGCCCGCCGCCCCAAGAAAGAAACTTCATGAACCAGCAGCACCTCCCAGCCCCCACCCCGCGACTCACATTCCGCCAGATGAACACAGACGACCTCGACGACATGGCTACTCTCCTCGGTGACCCGGACGTGATGCGGTACTACGCGCGTCCCAAAGACCGAGACGAGGCCCTGGCCTGGATCGACTGGAACCAGCGCCTCTACCGGCAGGAAGGCTTCGGGCTCTGGCTGGTCACGCTCCGGGCCACCGGCGAGTTCGTCGGCGAGTGCGGCCTGACGCTCCAGGAAATCGAAGGAATCACCGAGATCGAGGTCGGTTACCACGTCCGCACTGATCTCCAAGGCCACGGCTATGCCACTGAAGCAGCCGCCGCCTGCCGCGATCACGCCCGTGACGTTCTCAACACGAAGCGCCTCATCGCGATCATCCATCCGGACAACACGCCCTCCCAACGCGTCGCCGAGAAGACCGGCCTCGCCCACGAACGTGACATCATCTCCCGCTCAGGCCAGCCAGTACGCGTCTACGCCGCAGCCCTGTGATTGGACAGGACGGGATCGCCATCCACAAGGCCGAGCCGCAGCACCGCTGAACGACCCCATTCGGACAGTTTCGATAACAGACTGCGCCGTTACACGTGTCCGGTGATTTCATGAACACCGCGCTACGCAAAGCACTCACCCCGGCCTTCGACCAGCCTGCCGCTCCCCGGAAGGAACCGTGAATGTCCCACAAACTCGACTACCGATGGAACCTGCGGCAGGTCATGGCCAGCCGGGAGATGTTCCAGACAACGGACCTGATGGAACCCCTGGCACAGCGAGGGATTCACCTGTCGTCCAGCCAGATCTACCGCCTGGTCGTGGAACGCCCCGAGCGGCTCAGCTTGAAGGTGCTGATGGCGCTGCTGGACATCCTCGACTGCACCATGGAGGAGTTGATCGAGCCCATCGCGGTGGCCAAGCCGGCGGCCAGGAAACGCACCGCCAGCGGCGAGGAAGCTGGCATCGGTACCTTGCGTCCCAAGCGAGCTCGCATCACCAGCACTGGCGGATGACCGATGTCCACAGCACTGGCGCCTGAGGTGCTCGACGATCCAATCGCAGCGATCGTCGACATCGTCGCCCGGCATGAGCCCGGTCTCGATCGGGCGAGCATTCACGCTATGGCGACTCGTCTTGCTGGCGGCCGAGCAAAACGTCGCCGGTGCGCAGGCGATCGTCCACCCGGCATGTCCCGGCTGTCACCGCGTCATGCATCTGCACCGCCCCATTGGCGGGCAGTGGCTGTGCCGCACCTGCACGGCAAAATCCCGCGCCCAGCCGTGTTCCGCTGCGCCGCTGTTCGGGAAGCCGCGACCCGCGACGAGCACGGACGACCCGTGTGCCCCAACTGCCTGATCGCCGACCCGGCCAACCAAGAAACCTGCGTGGCCTGCGGCCGTCGACGCCGGGTCGCCGTCCGCACCGATCGCGGACCGCTCTGCGAGACCTGCCGTCCCTGGAAGACGCTGACCTGCGGTATCTGCGGCCGCGAGGCTCCCTGCGTGATCTCTGAGGCCACCGGCAAGCCGTGGTGCCGGGCCTGCAAGCAGCGCTGGCTGCCCTGCGCCGAGTGCGGCGAGGTCCTCCCGGTGCGTGGTGGCACGCCGGGCGAGCCGCTCTGCGCCATCTGCGTCCGGCCTGACCCCAACTTTTGGCGCAGCTGCGAGGGATGCGGGCAACCCGGCCGCATCCACCATGGCCGGTGCGCCCGGTGCACGGTCCACCACCGGGTGCGCGACCTGCTTGGTGACGAGAACGGAACCATCCGCCCCGAGTTGCACGCCCTGCACGAGGCGCTCACGACAGTCAAGCGCCCCGCCACGGTGGCCGCGTGGCTCGACAAGAGCGCGGCCCCGGCGATCCTGCGCGATCTCCAGGCCGGCACGCGCCCGCTGTCCCACGAGACCCTGGACGAGTTGCCCGCCGGCAAGCCGGTCGAGCACCTGCGTAGTGTCCTGGTCGCTATCGGCACCCTGCCCCGCCGGGATGAGCACATGGTGCGGCTGCAGCGCTGGATCGCCCGGGTCGTCGCGCAGCGCACCGATCCCAACGAGCGGCAGATGCTGTATCGATACGCTGTCTGGCACGTCGTCCGCCGGCTGCGCGGCCGACTGGGCGGTGCCGACACCACCCACGACCAGGCCGTCGCCGCGCAACGCAACATCCGCGCCGCGGTCGTGCTGCTCGAGTGGCTTGCCGCCCACGATCTGACCCTTGCCACCGCCGGGCAGGGCGATGTGGAGGCATGGCTGACCAGCACCCAAGGTGCGCATCGGACCGACGCTGGAAACTTCGTTCGCTGGGCGACCAGGCCGAAGCTGAGCCGGCTGGACTTCGCCGCGGTCAAATGGAGCGGCCCGTCCGGCGTCATCGACGCCGAGACCCGATGGGATCATGCCCGATGGCTGCTGCACGACGACTCCGTCAAACCCGAGGACCGCTTCGCGGGCTTGCTGGTCCTGCTCTACGCCCAGTGGCCAGCCGCGATCAGCCGTCTCACCCTCGACCACGTTCAGATCGACAACGACGTGCGACTCCGACTCGGCCGCGAACCGGTGGTCCTGCCCGAACCGCTCGCCGGCCTTGTCCGTCACCTCGCCGCAACCCGGCGGGGCCACGCGGCCATCGGGGACACAGGCGCCTCGCCCTGGCTGTTCCCCGGCGGGCAGCCCGGCCGCCCCATCAGTGCTTACCGCCTGGCCGAACGCCTTCGCGATCTCGGCGTCCGCTCCGGACAATCCCGTCGCACCGCGTTGTTCCAGCTCGCCACTGACCTGCCCGCCGCGGTGCTGGCCAAGATGCTTGGCATCCACATCAGCGTCGCTGTCGCCTGGCAACGAGCATCCGCCGGCGACTGGGCCAGCTACGCCGCCAACGTCAGCCGCCGAACATAGCCAGGACACGCCATGCACGACGCCTCCCCCACAGGACCCAGCCCACGGCAGACGGCACACCGCATCACTTTCCGGCCGCTTGCACGACAAGACTTCCCGCTGCTGCACCGGTGGCTGGCCGCGCCACACGTTCGCGCCTGGTGGGATGACGCACCGCCGACCCTGCCAGACATCGAACAGAAGTACGGACCGCGGGTGGACACCCAAGTCCCGGTCAGGGTGTTCCTCATCCTGACCGGCGGCACACCGGTCGGGATGATCCAGTGTTGCCGCCTCGCCGGAGATCCGGACGGGGAACGCGTCATCGCAATCCCTAACGCGATCGGCATCGACTACTTCATCGGCGACGGGGATCTCTGTGGCCAGGGCCTGGGAACCGCGGCGATCGTAGCCTTCACCGCGCTGGTCTTCGACTTCTACCCAGACATCACTACGATCACGGCAGACCCGGCGCGGGACAACCACGCTTCTCGCCGCGCGCTGGAGAAAGCGGGGTACCGCCTGCACGACAGCCACGTGCCTGGCTCTGCCGCCTCGTTCGCCCCCAGCACCAGCGTGATCTACATGTTCGAGCGAACCCGATGACTTACCAGGCGACGGCACGGTCCCGACGTGCAGGCATTCGGACAGTTCTGATACCTGACGTCGCCAGAGGCGATCTATCCCGAGGACGTCATCACCCATCATCGGGCGTTCATCGCCCGCCGTGCTTGCCGGGATCGGGCTGGCCGTCTTCTACGGGGTGCTCGCCGCGGCCAGCCGAGGCGGGCTGGGGATGGGCGACGTCAAACTCGCCGCCAGCCTGGGCTGGCTTGGCATACCCGCACTGATCACCGGGACACTCGCTGGCAAATCGTGCTCATCGCGACATGACCGCGCAGCTGACGCTTCCGCGCAGCGGTATAGAGGGTGTTTCGAGGCGGTCCGATGGAGTGATGAGGCTGATCGTGTGGATCGCGAAGCAGTACTTGGCCGTCGTGGTGGGTCGGTTACAGTGGGTGATAACGTCTGCCGGAGATCTAGTTGGATGAAACACTGCCGCGGGCGGGTCCGGTGAGTGGGACCTGGACAGGCGAGTGGAGGGGGCGGTCGGTGCCGTCTGATGTCGGCGACGAGGGCCTGCTGGACGTCCACGACCCCAACCCGCCCGACTTCAGATCCCTGCCCGCGTACCAGGTCGCCGAGGAACTGGCCCGAGCCCGGGGCGCGACGACCGTCCGGATCGCGGGCCGACACGTTGTCGGCCCCCTCGACCTGAGCGGGTCGTCAACGCCGCGCCGGCTCGAGTTCGTGAACTGCCGGTTCGGCGAGCCGCTCGTGCTGGAGCACGCCAGCATCCGGGAGATCCGCGTCGAATCGTGCTGGCTACCTGGGTTGGCCGGTCGGCATCTCGACGTGGCCGGCGACCTCGTCGTCGTCGACACGACCGTGCGCGGTCCGGTGGATCTGGCGGCCGCCCGGGTCGGCGGATCGTTGCTGCTCACCGGCGGCCGGCTGGACCATGTCGGGGAAATCGCGCTGACCGCGGACTGGCTGGACGTCGCCGGTGACGTGGTGGTCACCGGCGTGGAGGTGATCGGCGGCGTCCGGATGCGAAACCTCCGTGCCGCCGGCGATGTCCGCCTGCTCGACTCGACCGTGTTCCGCCGGGCCGATACCGCGCTGGACGGCAGCGGGATGCAGGTCGGCGGCAACCTGGTCGGCGTCGGCCTGCGGATAGCCGGACTGCTCAACGTTTCCGGCGCGCGGGTCGACCGCGATCTGGACTTCTCGCGGTCACGGCTGACCGACACCGCCGCCGACACGCAGTTCCGCGCGGACAACCTCATCACCGGCGGGGATGCCAACCTTAGCTACATCACCGGCGCGGGCCTGCTGCGGATGCGCACCGCCCGGATCAGGGGTTCGCTGAACCTGTCCGGGACGTGGCTCACATTCGCGCAGCGCGACGCGTCGAACTGGATCCTCGATCTCGATGGTTCGGAGATCGGGCGCGATCTCAACGCCGACGGGCTGGTTGTCACCGACGGCGTGCGGCTCCGCGATGTGTCGGTGGGGGCCGACGCCCATTTCTTGGGCGCCGATCTGGCCGTGGGGCCCAGCGGGATCGACGCCGACCGGTTGCGGACCGGGGGCGACGTCCGCTGTTGGCGAGTCCGCGTCAACGGCGGGGTCCAGATGCGCGCCGCCCGCATCGGCGGCGACCTCGACCTGCGCGAGGCGGACCTGCAGTCGGCGACGGGTTTCGACTTGGAGGCTGCAAGGATCGATCGGGACCTGATCTGCGACAGGTCGGTCATCGTCGGCTCGTTTCGGATGCGGCGAGCGGAGATCGGGCGGAGTGCGCGTTTCTCCGGCACTGTGCTTCGCGAAGGCAGCATTCTCGACGCCACCGGCGCCCGTGCGCAGGATTTCGTGTTGACGCCTCGTGAGTCATGGGGACTTGTCATCATGAACCACGCCCGGTGCGTCATGTTCTTCGAGAGCCGTGAACTGTGGTCCATGCACCATGGCATTGATATCGCCGACTTCCGTTACGCCGCCCTCGGTGACCCGGACGCCGAGCACTGGGACGCCGGCCAAGTACTGGCGTACCAGTCGCCAGATCTGCCTCGGACGCAACGGATTCTGTTCAGCGTGTCCCTGCGGCCGTATCAGCCGAGCATCTACTTTCAGCTGGCGGCGACGCTCACTTCGGTGGGCAACCATCGGGAAGCGCGAACTGTGCTGATCAACCGCCAGTTTCAACGCTACAAGGCGATGCGCGCGAACGCACTTCAACGATGGCTGTCGGTCTTCTGGAGCTTCCTTCAGTACCGATCGACCGGATACGGCTACCGGGCCGGCTCCGTCACGTTGACCGGCCTTATGGTGCTCATCGCCGGCGGTGTCGGCGCGTACTACGCACTCGGCTCCCCGCCGCTGCAATGGCTGCTCGCGCTGGTCGCCCTGATCATCATCGCCTATCTCGCCACGGTCGCCACCGGCATCGCGCATCGAGTCGCCGACCGGCGTTCACTAGCGGATTACGCCGGTCCGACCAAGGCGATAGAGCCTCCGGAGTCCCAGCCCGGGCTGCCGGTGGCCGAGCTGAGGTCGGTTGTGGCGGAGGAAGTCGGCGGCGCGGTCCGGACCGCGCTGACCGGGCCGGAGTTGGCAAGGCAAATCGGTGGCGCGGTCCGGACCGTCCTGATGGGACCGGAGCTGGTGAATTTCGCCGGCCTCTTCGCCGTTGAGGTCCTGTCGATCCCGGCCCGCTCGCACCGGGGAACACGCGGCCCCTTGGTGTTGACCGGGGCG
>Ga0307511_10007298_pt1 | contig 11134 bp, 11 predicted proteins | sample 13_EM_MG_FD_200266 | JGI IMG/M metagenome (GOLD analysis project Ga0307511, IMG submission 200266) | Populus trichocarpa ectomycorrhiza microbial communities from riparian zone in the Pacific Northwest, United States - 13_EM | ecosystem: Host-associated > Plants > Roots > Unclassified | place...
AGGAAAGAGGAAGACAAGGGAGAGAAAACGATAAGCGACCATATGTGATAGTCCTAAAGAACAAATTACAGCAGCAGCTGTCAGCCACTCTTCGGTACAAATTGGACAACACGGCTTCAAGTGAAATACGGTACGAGTACATTCGATAGGCTCAGTTATGTCGACCTGCGTTTTCGAGGCAAATTCTGCGCGCACGAACGTGGCCGAATCCTGGGAGATCTGGCACGTTGGGGCGAACGTGCACATTGAATTGACTTGGCTCGACCCAGCCTATCTCGCCCCTGCAAGATCTGTCAAGTCACGAAACTCTCTCCTTGACTGGCAGTGGCGCACAGAGCAAAATTGTACAGCAACCTCCGAGAGGCGTCGTTGTGCCTTCCGGTCCAAATGACCTCGGATCTCCAAAGATCATCCGATGGCTTTGTACACTAACACAATTAGAGTCCTCAGATCGACGGGTCACTGTGCAAGTGCTAAACAGCGATTGGCTTTGCACTAAGGCAACTTGCTGTGCCCCAGTCCATCCTCAATCTGGCCAAGCAGTTCCCCCTAAGTACTGACGGATCTGGATCCGGCATAGTCTGCTATGTCTGGAAGAGGATCAGAGCGGTCCTCCTCCCCACCGCTTTGTCAAAATACCCCCATCTCCCTTCGCTTTATCAGTCTGGGATGCATTCAACGAATGCGCACGTTGTTCGCAAAATGGTTCCGAGATAGACCCGCTAATGGGGCTTTAATTCCCCAACCAGCTGGCCCGCTATCTGCTCCTCACTCCGAGAATGGGTTAACCTATGTACGAGGACCTATTCGATCAAGGCTGCACAGAACCGAACGTGAAGATAAGCCAAGTGCTGACGGCAGATCGGACGCACATGGCTCCTGCTCAATCAATGAGAATATGACTCTGAGGCTCCTATACATCGCTTCCTTGATCCACACATGCATGTTTGTGTACTATGGATCACACATTCATGGCATTCGTACACAACTACCTATAAAAGTCCTTGTTGTTTCCTTGAACGAAGTCGATCAGTCGAGGTTGATGTTTATGGAGTTGCCCCTCACTTGTCGCAGTCACCTTGTTTCAAAAGAAACCTGCGTTGTTCCTAGCGCGCCCAGGGACAGCTAGTATGATCTCTCGCCCACACAGCCGTGCCTTACACAGCAACTGAGTTCGACGTCAACGTGCAAGAGCGAAACGAGGACTTGTGGTGAATGAAAAGACATGCACGAGAATTGGCTCACCGAGTTGGATTGTAAAAATCAATGTAAACAGTATAAACGATATGCAAAGTAGCCCAAACGAGTTTTCAGTTGCTGAGACGACCCCTCTTTGCATGCGTTGTCGTCACAGATTGGCAGGTTGAAGTGAACGTCCGATTGGCGTTTCAAAATGCACTGCGGGGCGCCGGCCGTGTGATCTCCTGTTGCGCACGAGCAAAACACACCCGAATTCATGCGAAAGATATTACTGACAATTCCAGTGCCAGCGCCCGTCACGTTAAACGCAGTCGTCGACCTGACTCCGCGTCTGCAGCGTCCCAGTGCAGCTGGACTTACCCGCATCGAGCACACCAAGTTAGGGGGGTTAGGAGTCAGTGTTCAGAATTTGCCAAATGCTAGCTTCTTCACTACCAGCAACCATGTCCCCCGAAGTTGACGCTGTGGTACTGGTTTTGTTCCAAAGACCTTCGACGTTGGAACCAGAACGAAGTTGACAGAAACAAACCAATTGCGCATGTTGTAAAGGTTGACCCTCTCCAAGCTCAAGAGGCAATTGCTGCGCCCAAGGAAGCTATCAGGCCCTTTCAGCGCAAGAACGTCCAAAGACTCCTTCTTACCTCATGGTAAAATAATATTCCGGTATCTGAAGATGCCTTACTCCCAAACTCGTATTATTCTTCGGAATTGCAGGCACTGATGAGATCTGCATCAAATTGGCAGCCTAGCGGCATGTATCGAAGGTGTTGGATAGCGCCGCAACAGGCTGCGGCGATGGTGTAGGCACGTATGTGTGCTGGAGAAGCGAGGCGCGAACTCGAGGCGGAGCACCTCAGAATCCACGCGGACGGGCAAGTGGGCACAGAGACTCACCTTGAAACCGGCGTTGTTCCTAGTGCGTCCAGGGACAACTGGTATGGTCTCTCGCTCACACAGCTGTGCCTAACCACAGCACTGAGTTTGACGCCAACGAGCAAGAGCTCTGAGCTACAAGGATTTGTGGTGAAAGAAAAGACATGCACGAGGATGGCTCACAGAATTGGACTACATGTAGTATGGGTATAAACCTATTCCATGCGCTCCCAGTGAGGAAATAGGCTATGCAGAAAGACAAGTGCTTTGCACATCGATTTGGCCTATGTACAGGCCACTGTCGAATAGGCCTGTCAGACCATGCTTCTAAATCAAACGGTTTCCAATCCCCTCCGGCTCATCGATCGAGCTATTCACAAATGTACAGAGTCAACGCTGGACATTGTGGTGGACACACTAACAAAAAGGATGTCAGTGGTTGCGCTCGATAATATGTGGCAATTCAATTGACCTCGGAGGTGCAGGCAGTGATCGACGAGAATTAAGGTTGGTTTGACCGCAGTAGGGCGCATGGAGATCAGGTTTATAGATGGTGCATTAATGGATGTCGTTCCATGGATTCAAGGCAAAACCTCGAGCTGTTGAAATGACCGGGGTAGGTGCTAATGGTTGATGACGACACACGTTGGCTCGACTGATGAGTGAGATGCGACTTTTTTTCCATATATGTATATCAGGCTTGTCTGGTCCGAAGTCCCAGACACGCAGCTCACAACCACAACGGTTCACCAGCTTGGCCCTGTCATGGCCACATTCAGCAAAGTGTCGTTTAACATCGCATCTTACGCATCTTCACGCCCGACATACCCTCAATCTCTATTCAATTTCATCTTCGACTTTCACAGAAGATCTCCTGATGGCAGCGGCAATGGCGCAGGGACCAGTGCTCAATGGGAACGTGCGGTCGATCTGGGATGTGGAACAGGTGAGAAATGATACATATACGTCCATATCATGAACGGAATTTCTAACTACAGCTGCGCTCAGGACAAGCAACTCTCGCGCTTACACCTTTCAAGCACGTTATAGGTGTTGACCCAAGCGAGAACATGGTCATATCTGCACGTGAAGCTTTGGAGCAGTTGTGCGCGCTGTCGCCCTCTCCTGGCGATGGCAAGACCAAGGCGATCACCAGCGGAGTGACATCAGGGAAGACAACCACATTTGTTAGATCTTCTGCAGAGAACCTCGGATTCTTGAAGGATGGCAGCGTCGATTTGGTCATCGGCGGTGCGTCCTCTCTTCACAACTTGCAGATTCGGAGATCATGAGATATGATCGCTGCGGGATTCCTTTCCGAACACTAACAATTCGTCATCGTCAATCTCGTATTCTGCAGCTCAAGCATGTCATTGGTTTGACTGGTCTAAGGTATGGCCTGAGCTGGGGAGGGTACTTCGTAAAGGTGGAAGCGCAGCATTTTGGGTGTGTCCCCTTCTGTGCCCCACAGGCGGCCAGTGCCAACCTACATGTATGCGCTCACAATCCACACCCCACATTCCTCCAGATCTACTCCGAGTTCCGCCTCCCCGCCTACCCCCACCTAACCCCTTTCATCGAGCACTACTCCGAATACACACAAGACCCGAGCACATCTGTAGGAGGGTACTGGCAACAACCAGGTCGCAGCATTCTCGCAAACCACCTCGTCGAAGTCCCCGAACCAAACAGGGAGATATTTGAGCCCTTGGAACGGGTCTATTTCACAGGTGAGCACAGTCACCATCTTTTATGTAGATTGTGGACGTATCTGCACATATGGCCCGGCACGGACCTCAGAGTAAGCGTAAGAAAATTGGAGAGTGGTAGTTCAGAGAATCGCATCATTGAAATGATACTGACTGGTTCCTTTTCTATTGTCTACGTCAATATCCTCAGGTCCCTATTTTCCTACCCTTCCCGCAGCTCACACACGTCCCATCATCATGCGCAAGAAAATGTCCTGGGTTGATTTATTGGCATACCTACGCACCTGGAGCGCTCTTCATACTCTCAAGGAGCATCATCCCGAGGATTTATTGCACCCGGAAGGCCCGCTCGAGGAGCGGTTCTGGAACTCTTTGAGAAGAGGCGCGGTCCAGGGCAGCATTGGTGGTCGTGCTGAGCAGGGAGGGCCCAACCGGAGTGAGGTCGGTTGCGATCGTGGTGCCCAGTGTGTTTACCAGAACGACGCTACCGACCAAACTGTGGCGGACCCAGAATCGGAGGTGGAAGTCGAGTGGGGTGTTGCTTTGATCCTTACCAGGAAGGTGAGCGAGGAATGAGGATGGGATGTAGAATCAGTGAACGCTGTGGACGTTCGTTTGCCATCGCTCAATGATATGTCAGATCGTATGGGAGCGGTGAGTGACCCAGTGAAGCTGACATGCGGATACCGAGACTGGTGAGTGTTATGGACCAACCTCTCAAAGTCGAAGAATCATCTTCTCATATGAGATACGCACGGGACACGAATAAAATTCACAGGTAAGCAATCGTGGCCGTGGTGGCTGGTCAGTTGGGATCAGGCGGTCCTATTGGTATCAATTGCCTTGGCGGAGGTGATTTCACTTGTCGACAATGCCACAGATAGCAGCTGTTTGGTCAGAATTCCTACTCTACGAGGTCAACAGAAACCAGCTTTCTAGGGTGGTTACATCGACAACGCAGCAGACCCTCTGCTGTTCCGTCGGCCCACAATTCTTTTCGGAAAGTCCATATTCAAATCGCATGATACGTGGGTGACATCCACATGCTTGCAAAACATTTGTTTGCAGTGCATCTCTTCAATGTGGAGGCGCACATGAGATACATATATAATCGTATGGAGAGGTGCTATCTGTTCAAGAATGCCGGTCTAGATGATCATGCCGTGTCCTTTTCTTTCTTCCACACCATAGCTTTGTACATAAGTCCGAGGACATATTGCCTTGGCAACCACTGCAACCACGCCACCTTTCTCGCATTCCATCCGAGCGACATATAAGGAGGCGGCGCTCCGCACAAAGCCTTCTCCACCACCTGCCTAGCAAACTCATCAGTAGGCATACTATCCTTGTTCGCGGCCATATTCATCCGATCGATCAGTCGTTCTTCATAGTCTTTGTACATAGAATCCGGCGAAAGCTTGAACGTGCTTGCTTGGTTTTTGGAAATGTTGGATTTGACACCGCCAGGCGCGACGAGCATGACATCGACACCAAATGGTTTCAGTTCCATAGAGAGTCCCTCGGTGATGCTATGTAACGCAGCTTTGGCAGCGCAGTACAACCCATTCCAAGGTGTTGTACTAGGGGAAGGGACTGAACGTGACCACTAGAGAGGAGCAGTCGACTTACACGAGGCCAGCGATCGATCCGATGTTGATGAGGAGACCTTCTTGGCGCTTCGCCATCGAGGGGATGACGGCATTTGAGACACGCAGGGCAGCGAACGTGTTAAGCTCGAATGCGTTCCTGACTTGCTCCATCGTCACCTCGCCAAGGGGGCCTAAGTACGAAGCCATAGCAATCAGAAGCACTGCGGGTCGATGGGTAAGGAGGTGGGAGGATCAAGACTTGCCTATTGCGAGAGCACCAGCATTGTTGACTACGATGTCAATCTTTCCCTCGTCCGCCAGGACTTTCTGGACGACAGTTTGCACATCATCGTCCTTTGTCACGTCCATAACCATGGTACGAATTTTTTCATGTTTGAAACCTTGCATACTCTCGAGGCGTCGAGACGTGGCATAGACCGTACATCCTCGCTCCGCAAACTGCTCGCACCTGAAAAGAAACACCCGTGGATGTGAATAAACACATAAGCAAAATTCAAGGCAAAGATGACAGACAGATGAAAGCCTATACCCCCCGTCGTACACCCAGTAATAAGGACAACTTTCGATGCTGTGGTTGTCATGACAGGAAACCGAGTGCAATTGACGAAATTCCAAACGCTGCATAATTACGTAAAATTCAAAAGTGATCAATCGCCGGGCCCTGCCATTCACCATCTCGGCCACCAACTTCATCTCAGATTTGACAACCTTCCAAATTCCAACGGTGCATCGTCAACTGTCTCCACGAATGTTTCATGTCTGACAACATATACACAAGCATTCCGTATCCGCACTCGTTCCGGTAAATCCACACAAATACATATGCGTGAAACGCATACTGCCCTTGCACACGTACGCAACAGTGTATAGGGAAACCACTCCAGGGAGGATACTTTTTCCACCACACATTTTCAGCTGGCCAATAATGCCATATACTTCATATGAGATGGATTGGGGCAGGACCAGTCAAACTGTTCAGGTGCGTACATCGCGGACTCACCCCCACGTTAGCATGCTCACGCTCCATCGATTCGAACAGCTCAAACTTCCTCTCAGATCAATCGGCTTCTCAAAGCGACATTGCGTTGCCCAGACATATCAACTCATCGCCACCATCCCCCATCTCGGCAACCCCGCGAGGTTGACGGTGCCATTATGTGAAACACAGACACTCACTCTCGTAGCAGATTTTCTCGGCGTTCAGCCCTCCACACTCGACCTCAAGTGCACTCTCCTGCAAGATTAAAATGGTCAAGAAGGAATTGTGCACTGTGTTTCTCGATCCGCACGGAGCATCTGATAGCCGTGATGATCTCACTAAGACCCTCTACTGTTTCCCCATATCCCTTTTGTATAAAACCCAATGATGCGCGTCTGCCTGACCAGGTGAGGAGTGCGGGACTGGGACTGTTGTGGCGAAGTGTGGTGGTGGGAGTGCTGGTGCAAAGGGGAGGGGGGGAGTATGGGAAGTAGGAGTCGAGATCGGTGAGTTTGGGAAGCGGTACCGTACTTCATTGAATGCGCTGGGTGCTTCTGTACCGGAGGGGAGGGAGCAGAGAGAAGCCGTTGCACGTGCAGGGCCAGTTCAAGGTGAGTAGCGATTATCACTGAGCTCGCGACAATAATGATTATGACGAGGCATAGGTATTCATGTCCCAGGCAGCATTCCATGCGCTGGGTGACCATCTGCGCGTAGCAGACGTTGACGAACAGAAGTGCTCCGCAGTCCAGGTAGCATTGGTGGTCGTGCTGAGAAGGGGGACACGAACGGCAGTGAGGTTGGTTGTGACTCTTGTGGTGCCCAATTTGTTCACCAGAATGACGCTACCGACCAAACTGTGGCGGACCCACGATCGGAGGTGGAAGTCGAGTGGGGTGTTGCTTTGATTCTTACTAGGAAGGTGAGCAAGGAATGAGGATGGGATGCAGAATCAATGAACGCTGTGGACGTTCGTTTGTCGTCGCCCAATGATATGTCAGATCGTATGAGAGCGGTGAGTAACTTGGTGAAGCCGAAATGCGGATACCGAAACCGATGAGTGTTATGGACCAACCTCTCAACGTCGAAGAATCATCTTGTCATACGAGATACGCACGGGACACGAATAAAATTCACAGGTAAGCAATCATGGCTGTGGTGCTAGGTCAGTCGCCACAAGAATCAGGCTGGTCGGATGACGAACCCTCAGATGGAAGTGGGTGGGATGTCGCTCCTTGCTAGGAAGGTGAGTACACGGTACGAGAACGACGCCAGCTACCCACCCAAATCTTCAGAGAAAGCAATCCTCTATTTATGGTGGCACAGAAAGGATACGCCTCACGAGAAGAAGTATGTTATGTATGCATTTGTACCCAGTAAGATTGTTACTGAGAGCGCACTTTTACAACTGACGAACTCTACAGTGGTTGTGAAGCAACATGATCACAGACCGCAGATTGCTGAGAGCTTGACTTGCTAAGGAAACCGACGTTGCAGGCAACCCTATTGGTATCACTTGCCTTGGCCGAGGTGATTGCGGTTATTGACAATGCCATAGCCTGTTGATTAGAATTCCTACTCTACGAGGTCAACCGAAACCAGTTTTCTGGGGTGGTTACATCGACAACGCAGAGGACCCTCTCTGTGCTACTCCTTCGGAATTCTTTTCGCAAAGTCCCTACTCAAATCGCATGATATGTGGAGGGATCACTGCGGCGTTTGCATCAACATACTTGCGAAATCTATCTGCAGTGTATCTGTGGAGGACCGATCCTGCCCATGTGGCGAGCCACTCCAGTCGCGAGACGACATCATAGCCACTTACTCTATATACGAAGACCAACGTCAGATCTTCAAGGATGCTTCAGAAGACCTCGTCACATCAGACATCCTCGGCACCAAGGAGGGTGTAGAGGCTCTGATAACGTTCCTCCGTGCTACCAACACATTCAAAAAACACCAACCACCCCACCCGAAGTACCTCCAGCACAATTGACACTACACTGACTTCCCTTCTTTCTCTAGGATATGTTCATTACCGTATCGAATCAACCCGTTCATTACACGCAACTGGCCTATGTCTTTATAGACACGGTCATATAAGACCCCCATACATGTCTTACAAATATTCGCTAAATAGTACCATAATCGCCCAAATACGTTACTTAGATCTCTTACAGCCTGGTGGCACCGCGTCTTAGCACTTTTTGTTTGCTTGCACCAGTATAAAAATTTAGAATCCTCTCTCTCTTCAGTGTGGAGGCGCACATGAGATACATATATGATCGTACAGAGGTGTTATCTGGTTAAGAACGTCAGTCTAGATGATCATGCCGTATCCTTCTCTTTCTTCCACACCATAGATTTGTACACATATCCGAGGACAAACTGTCTTGGCAACCACTGCAACCACGCTGCCTTTCTCGCACTCCATCCGAGCGACATATAAGGAGGCGGCGCTCCGCACAAAGCCTTCTCCACCACCTGCTTAGCAAACTCATCAGTAGGCATACTATCCTTGTTCGTGGCTATATTCATCAGTTCAATCAGACGCTCTTCATAGTCTCTGTACATAGAATCCGGCGAAAGCTTGAACGTGCTTGCTTGGTTTTTGGAAATGTTGGATTTGACACCGCCAGGCGCGACCAGCATGACATTGATACCGAACGGTTTCAATTCCATAGAGAGCCCCTCGGTGATGCTATGTAATGCAGCCTTGGCAGCGCAGTACAGCACATTCCAAGGTGTTGTACTAGGGGAAGGATGCGGTATATGACTGAACGTGACCACTAGAGGGGAGCAGTCGACTTACATGAGGCCAGCGAGTGATCCGATGTTGATGATGAGACCTTCTTGGCGCTTCACCATCGAGGGAATGGCTGCATTTGAGACACGCACGGCAGCGAAGGTGTTAAGCTCGAATGCGTTCCTGACTTGCTCCATCGTCACCTCGCAAACGGGGCCTACGTACGAAGCCACAGGAATCAGAAGCCCTGCGCGTGGAGGGTAAGGAGGTGGGAGGACCAGGACTTGCCTATTGCGATAGCACCAGCATTGTTGACCACGATGTCAATCTTTCCCTCGTCCGCCAGGACTTTCTGGACAACAGTTTGTACATCATCGTCCTTTGTCACGTCCATAACCATCGTACGAATGTTTTCATGTTTGAAACCTTGCATACTCTCGAGGCGTCGAGACGTAGCATAGACAGTACATCCTCGCTCCGCAAACTGCTCGCACCTGAAAAGAAACACCCGTCGATGCGAATAAGCACAGAAGCAAAAACCAAGGCAAAGATGACAGACAGATGGAAGCCTATACCCCCTGCCGTACATCCAGTAATAAGGACAACTTTCGATGCTGTGGTTGTCATGGCCAGGTAACGGTTCAGCGAGTGCAACTGTTGGAGAGATGGACAAAGTTCCAATTTCCAACGTGCGTTTCCGCTGCCGCAGCTTGGCCAGATGCTGGCGCTCGCCTTCGCAGCCCCCAGCACCGCCACCAGCCAATTTGGCGCGATAACTACATTACGTAACAAAGCGACAAATTGCCCGAAATGTCAACTCATTGCTGATCGATCCGCCAACTCAAATACTCCTACACAACATGGGCTGCAGAAGGAACAGAGGAATAATCGAGCCTCTATCCACTATAGAAACTATCCATCCAAGTAATGCCAACTATGCCAAGACTCTTGAGAGAAGCCTATCGGGCTTTCTTGCCATTCGAATCATGGCCTGCGTGAGCGATGTCTCAAACAAATGCATATGTGAGCCGGAGTCAAATGCTTACGCCCTAATTACTATTATCCTCGCTTCTCCGAGATCCGTACACTGCATCATAACTCTGTTGCCAATATATTGGGGCTGAGGAAAATATTCTCCAAGTGTGTGAGTTAGGGGTGGGAAAAGGAGAATTCATTGAACGGCCCGCCTGAGATCTGAGGTGGGTGAAGGAGCAAGGACTCGTTTTCACATGTATACCCTACATATATATTCTGTTCTACTTCGTGCTTCGCCTAACCAGATAGGCATCAGTTATGATTGATATGAAATGTGGTAGCACTACGATGTATCGCAATTTCTCCACCAATCCGCACACCAGGGCAATCAATGCTGTAGGTCTCGCACGACGAGCATTATGTACCGCTACCCCCTGCATGTCGACAATGAGGACGGGCAGTGACTACTGCTGCAGGTCAGTTGCAGGAGACAACTTGGCAGTCGCAGCAGGGAAGGCACCTTCAAGTTTACTACATACCTCACATTGGTGTCTGGTCCCCTGTCGGAGCTGCTAAGACAAAGTTTTTCATGAAAATCTTCGGCGCTCCTTGAAACGATGATATTCGCGGATGACGAAAAAAAGCGCACATCTCCAGTGCAGTGACGTTGTAAATTCCTTCCGACGATATCATCATCAACTGTTCCCAAGAATGTCTGATTGCAACATATACACGGGCATTCCGCATCAGCCCTCGTTCTAGTAAACCCACAAAAATACGTACGACCCACACCGATTCCAGCAGCTCAAAGTTGCTTTCAAAACAATTGACCTCTCCAAGCGACACGTTACTCAAACATGACAACTCATCCTCTGCCATCCTCCATTGCGGAACCTCGTATTCACGATCGACCGTTCCCGCAACGTTGACGCTGCCGTCGTGCGAAACACAGACACTCTCGCTCTCGTTGCAGAATTTCTGGGTGTTCAGCCCTCTGCACTCGAGAATGCGTTCGCCTACAAGACTTAAATGGTCATGAAGG
>Ga0307511_10007300_pt1 | contig 11131 bp, 7 predicted proteins | sample 13_EM_MG_FD_200266 | JGI IMG/M metagenome (GOLD analysis project Ga0307511, IMG submission 200266) | Populus trichocarpa ectomycorrhiza microbial communities from riparian zone in the Pacific Northwest, United States - 13_EM | ecosystem: Host-associated > Plants > Roots > Unclassified | place...
ATTTAAAAATTATTATTTTTTTATTTATTTCAAAATAAATCATGCAGATAGTTGATCGACAAGTCACCCGGTCCTCCCTGAGCTAACTACAACCCCTGTTTTCTTCTTCAGACCTGGTTAGGACCCTGGATCTCACGAGTTTCAGGTCAACCCGCTAGGGTTTTAATAACTATGATTATAAAAGTGAAATAACCTGACAAAATACAAATTTAATATTCAAGGACTAAATTGAAAAAATAAAAACATTGATTGATAAAAAATCAAAGAATTTTTTTTTTTTATAGGCCCGCACCAAATTAGAAAGAAAATATGCTACAATACTTTTCCCCACATGTATGTTTAGTGTATTGTTAGTAATTAATTAATTAATTAATGTGAAAGCGCAACAGCAAAACAGGATTTCAATGAAGCGTCAAGGCAATCTGTGAGACATTGGCTGTATCATACAACTTAAAAGCATAATATGCAACAAAAACAAAATATGCTGGAGAAGCCATGCTTGGCCTAGACAGAACTCTTTGAATAGGTACTGGCAGAATTCTCATTGGCAGTGAAAAGCAAAAAAAAGAAAGAAAGTGGGGGGGCAAAATGATCAGAGTTGAAGGAGCAAAATGTTTCAGCTTGTATAAATTCTGTCAATCCTCTGCAAGTTGTTTTTGTTTTCCCTTGCCTGCGCACTTACTGGATGGAGAGCAAGTTTCCTGGAAAATTAAAAGGTTGCATTGACAATGTCAAATCTTGTGAAGAGCTATTGGTGATGCAAACGGAGGAGGGAAAAAAAGCAACCTGATTTTTAAACAGCCAAGCAATTCATAGATGAGTTGTAGCAGCAAAAAGAGTTAAAAAATGTTGTTTATAATATCTGGAAATATAAGATGAAAAGGAGTGAAAGGAGCTTATTTTTACATGCGTTGTTATAAGATTAGATGCAAGAAAAATGAATGAAGACCAATGGACAGCACTGCAATGCTAACAAAAAGGCTAATTTTTAAATGCGCCGTGCTGTTCAGTTTTTACTTCGAAAAACATCTAAAAATTACTTAAGAGAGCATGCTGCCGGGATTCGATTTTGTAATGGAGCTAGTCTGCAGACAATGGACATGAGAATAATAAGTGAATCGCCATAAACTTAGGCATATTTTCTAGCAACTTTATGCAGTATTGATATTGCTGGTTCAGTGTTTACCGAGAGAAGGCATTAGATAAGGCAGTCCTTTAATTTTAACAAACTTCTCCAGTCTTAGGCATTAAAAATAAACTTCTAACAGCTTAATCATGCAATAAAATTGATAGCACTGATACATATTTAATTTTCAATACACAAAAAATCCAAAAGGGTAAATAAAACTAACCACAACAAGTCAAAGTTCTCATCTTGTATCTCACACCAAATTTTCTCAGCAACCAAACAGAATTGCCCCCTTTTAATCTCAACACTACAAAAAATTGAAACTTTTAGAAAAAGATCTGACCTTTCCAGAGATATTCGGACAGCAATCCTCGGTTTTCTTGTGCTTGGCAATCTCATCAAATAAGTAAACCTTCGGAGGAGCCATATCTTTCACAAATACTGATCACAAAAAACATTCAAAACCCTTCAGATTTACACTCAAAAGAATGATTTATATAAATAAATAAAAATGACCCCTTATTATTCATGAAAAACCATCACTAATGTGCTTAAGTTGTTGAAACGAATAGTTATGATTCAAATTATGCCAATCTTGAGCCTAATTGAATATGCAAAGAAACACGATTTCATAAAAAATGAAAGAATTGGGAGTTGGCATCGAACAGGGGAGAGGTCGGCCATGATCTAGCCCTCCATGAAAATCTGAAAAAAAGGAAATATGAACTCGAGTAACACTAACACTATGTAGAGGAGGAGATAAAAGATTGGAAGTGAGAGGAAGCCAAAGCTCTGCAAAGTATAGGGGCTGTCAAAGGGGACGAACAACCCAGGAAAACCAAGAACCTAACCCTAATTCTCAGAAGCTAACAATTAAAATTAAAAAGGATGGCAACAAAAAAAAAAAGCATGCACCATATCTAACAGGGAATCGAAAAAGACCATAAAAGAAAGAGGGTTTCAAAGGATCCACCTTTTTCTTTCCTGTTTTTTTCACGGCCTCCACCCTATCCTAAAAGCGCCACCTTCAGTAACAATCTTCACCATGACCGACGCGATGGCAAGGAGCTCCCTCTGCGGCTTCCTCTTCTCCAACGTCGCCTCTCTCACGTGTGGAGTGAAAGAATGTAACTCCTGGAAGAAGTCAAAAGGTCAAAAGAGAAATATGGTTGCCACGCAGCCACGTCGCCCAACAAAAGAGAGAAAAAATAGGATTGTTTTTTCTCAACTGTTGAAAACTTGAAATTTAAGCAAAAAACCAAAAACGACCTCCAAAGCAGAGCTCAGCATTCTAATGATCAACGGCAAAACCGACATTACGCTTAAAAAGTTTGTGTCCACGAATTTTTTTTTTTTTTCTGACGGTGATACAGTTTTCCTTGAATTCCCAGATAACCCACCACAAATTTATGAGGCCCCCCATCTTTGTTTGCTTCTTCATTAGGAGCCCAACAGTCAACTACAACTGTTAGATTAGAATCATCAGCCTTTGCAAATATTGCCGAGAGAAAATGCCAAGTCGTTGTGAGATCTGCTGCGAGATCATCATCGCCATCTTGCTCCCTCCTCTCGGTGTTTGCTTCAGGCATGGCTGCTGCAGTGTACGCCTCTCCATTTTTCTTCTTCTTCTTTTTAGAGATCTGAAAATTTGGATATACTTGATGGATAATTTTAATGGGTTCTTATCAATACTTTTTTTTTTCAGGTGGAATTTTGGATTTGCTTGTTACTCACTATTTTAGGCTACGTTCCTGGAATAATTTATGCTCTCTATGCAATTGTGTTTATCGACCGGGATGAGTATTTTGATGAAGGCAGGCGTCCTCTTTATGCCCCGGCGTATCAGTGAATTACCATACCAGTCCCTTTGGTTTTATCGAACTCCATTTCATCTATGAGATTTGTGTCTTGTGTTTAAACAACGTCAAAATCAACGGAATTACTGCTTAATTGTGGGTTGATAATTATACTTTTGCTGGTATTTTCACCTCTTTTCAGCTACAAATGGATGAGACGACGTTCTAAATCTTACTCAATTGCATCTTAATTTTTATTACTTCTCTTGCAAAATAATGGACTAGGTTGTGGCAGGCTCTTGTGGTTTGCTATTTTCTTATTTGCAATTGGATTTATTGAGTCAGACTTCGAACTAGTTTGCTCGAAATTCTACCCGCACATTACTTCTCCCATGTTTATGGATTTTTGTTCAGCTTTACAAACATAAATCGTTGCCAAGAATGTGTTGCCTCAATTGGGAGCCGTGGGAAAATTATATTGTTGAGCCTTCTTAAAAGTACTGCAGTGCTGCAACCATAGTATAAGTGAATGTGCCTATCGAATGATCTACATAATCATGCAGTAGGCGTTCAGAGCATATCATCTTGGCATAGAACAAAATTTATTGAATGATCTACAAGATCACCTTGAATGCTTGCCTAAGAAAGTGGTTTCGATTTCTGTTAATGAAATAAACTTCAGCTTGCTGTTATCCTGTTTTTGTAAGTGGTCAATGCAGGAGAGGTAATTGCCAATTCTTCCCTCCCAGGTTTCCTAGTAGTAGTTGATACTGATTTCTGGCTTGCTGTGGCAGCCTTGTACCTATCCTCTCATTATTCATGCTTTCCCATAACCCTGTGTTATGTTGCTGAATAACAGTAACAAACGAGTAGGTTTTGCTTATGGTATTTGCTTGCGAGGAAGATTGTTTTTCCCAAATTTGTGATGAAATAATCGTATGATTTGAGATACCTTCGGAACATTTTCTTGGTAATATGGACAAAGCTAGGTTTGGAAAGCCTTTATGGAGGCCTGATGAAGGGGACATCGTACCTGAGCTATGGTTTATATGTTCGTATGATTTAGATGATGGATGATAATCTAATCCTTGTGTTATTGGATTTTATTTAGGTTTATTTATTAGATTTAATTTAGTTATTATTGGATCTTTTATTTAGTGGATTATAAACTTAATTGTTTGTTCTAGTTAGGATTTAAGAATATATATGTTTTTTTGTTTTAATGTTGGATAGTTTTTGATAAAATTTGAATAAAATTTGCGTGTTCATCTTCTAACACAGACCTAGCACCCCTAAACTCTAGACGTAGTACTTTCTAAGCCAAACATCCACCATCCACCAGCTGCAACCAACACAGACAGGTCTACTGCTATGAGAGCCATCGAAGGTCATCCACTAATCGCAGAGGACGTTGCCCTTGTGCAACCATTAGAGAGTAGATCAGGTTTCTCCAATAGCGCTACCACAAGAGTTGTTCAGCTAACGCCTCCAACACTTTAGATCTTCTCAGGCCAGCGACAACTACTACAACACACCAGCAACCTTTCCCCCTTTGTTTTGGCAACAAACAACAGTCTCCCTTAGATATGTTGATGTCGGTCACAACAATAGTAACACAACAGTTGAGGGAGATCAAAATCTGCTCGCTCTTGACTTCGCAATAATGCTCGATTGATGGTTCCATCATGGTATAGAAGGACTGCTTTTCCCTTATCTCCATGCGCAACCAAGCAAACTTCATCTTTTACAATGATATGATATTAGACAGCATCGTTATGTAGCATCCATGTTGAGCTTCCTATTTGGTACACCTTTCCTGTTCAATTAAAGGGGTGATATAATCTTTAATATAACCAGATACGCTAGTTCACATGTTTCCAAACAGACCCTAATTGAAAATGAAAGATAGTGTGCACTAGCTTTCGATCCGCACTTCAATGAAAGTATAATATTTATTTGTTTTGAGAAAATAAATAAATATATAGGCTTTTACAACATGTTTTTTTAAAAAACAAAAACATCCTAATTATAAATCGAAAAGCCTATATATGCATTTAATTAAATAAATTAAGAATTATTTATATTAATAAATGAGATAAAAAATGTAACACTTCTATTAAACTCGTCTTGCTGTGGGTCGAACAATTATTTTCTAACGCAAAAGAATAAATGTGTAGGAATTATTAACGTGCCTTTTGACATCGAGTATAAATATAATTGTGAATCAAAAAGCTGATACTTATATGTAATAAAATAAGGTAAATATTATATGTGTTAATAAAGACGTGTAAGATCTCAAATTAATTTTTAACATAATGGAAAAATGAAAAATTATTGCAATTGTTATAGTGAAACAACATTTACCTTTAGTTTTGTATAATATTTTTTCAAAAAAAAGGAGGAAAAATTACAAAAGAATGAAGATAAGAATGAAAAAAATGATATAAATAGGCCAATTATAGATTGATAAATAGGCCTAGTATAGAGTGATAAATATTCAAAGTGTAAAGAATAAAATAATAATATTTTATTCAAAAAAAGTGTGAAGAAAAAAAAGGAAAAAATAAAAAATATTAAAAAAATAAAGATAAGAAAATAATAGTTATAAATAAATCAAGTGTAAAGTGATAAATTTACCAAGTACAAAGAAAAAAAAGAAAAAATTCTAAGAAATTTCTCTAAAAAAACCCAAAAAATTACAAAATTTTCATTACCAGCTACAGTAAAAAAAATGGATAAAACTTCAATCGTGCTATTTCAGCAATGAAAGAGGGTTTCGTATAAGGTAAGCACAAACTCATTCTATTACAATAGTAGTTCAACTTTACTTCAACTATACATAAACATACATACTTTTACTAGTACACAAAATAGTTTTTTTTAGTAAAGTATGATGGAGGTGGTATCTAATTGGACAATGATAACACATAAAACACTAAAATTTTAATGTGCGAAATAGATTGTAAATATAAATTTTAAATTTTATTATTTAAAAATAAATATATAGTGGTTGTTTCCGGCTTTACAAGATTTTTAAATAAGCCAGAAAATCCTATATTTATTAGAAAACAACTAAAAATCTAAAAGCATAAAGAAAATAAAACAAAAATCCAAATTAAAAAAAACTAAGAAAAATAACAAAATTAACCCAAACATTAACTTCTAGGAGAGATCCAATAGTCCAATAAACGATTAAGTGTTTTTTCACATTAAAACAACATAAAAAATCACCTAAAAAATTTTGAGTTCGATTCAACGACTGGATCTCCATTATTATAGTTTTAAGGTGCTAACCTAGTCTGGTGTGACCATACTTTCTCTTGGATCTAAACATATCTCAATAGTCCATATAAGCATTTGTTGTACCATTCATTTAGTTTGTTTGTATCAAATCTCATCTAGTTATATCAAATTCTCATCCAAATGTTCATAACCTTCAGTTTCTATAAGTTTGGCTATATAAAAACACTAGAGCATTGTTATGAGGTATTTTGTTTTTGAATTATTTTTTATTTAGTTATACCATAAAAAAATAGATATTCATTTAAAATACAATAAATAAAATTACAAGAAAAATATATTTTTTAATATAGCAAATGACATGCTAACCTAATTTTTTTTTTCTGATAGTACGATTGACTCTAGATAAAAAGTCCAAGCATGCCAAGCCTGACCTTTTCTTTTCTTTTCAACAAGTGTATGATTCATTGTCTTTCCTAAAATTTTTAATATAGCAAATGACACATCCATCTGTGTAAACGACACATCGTTTTCTAGTGGAAATTCTGGGCATCTGTGGTGGCAAGAAAATCAAGATACATGTTTTAGGACTCTAAAAAGTTAATTTTGAACTGAAAACACCAAAAAAAAAAAACCCTAGAATATCAATAAAACCATTTCAAATTCTAAAACACCCTCTAATCACTCCAAATATCCAACCAAATTGAAAACAAATATAGATCCCGATCTACTTTTTACAACAAGTTCAAAAAGCAACACCACCTCTATTGAAACCTCTATTTCCAAGACAAACTTATTGACACCATGATTATTGTTTTTGTGGCCGACCTACCATTGTCTTTTTTATCTATCTTTTCTTGATAATTTTCTCTTTCCTCTCTCAACATTTGAAGACGGAATAAAAAAAAAATAAAGTTTAGAATTAAAATATAAAATTCTAAAATAACAAGAACCAAACATAAAAAGTGAAAACTTTAAGGGTCAAATTGTAGTTTTCTATGTTCTATGAACAATAAAAGCCAGAAAGGGTTGAGATTTTTAGTGTTAACTTGTTTTAATTTTTTAAAAAACTATAAATTTAAATTCTATTTTGTATTATTGATTTTTATAATAATTGGTTGGGATGTTTATAGCCCCTACCAATATTCTAGAGCACATAAATAAAAATAAATTATAAAATTTAAATTATTTAAACATGATATGATATGAGGGGATGGAATTAAAAAAGAAAAAGCTATTTTCTTATGATTCGGATCAAATGACGACTTTTGGCCCCTTAAAGTAAGAAATGGCTAAACAAGCCTCCATTCAAACATGGCTATTATTATAACAATTTATATTATTTATAAATCTAGCCGTCTATCTAGTATTTTCCACGTGGCAGAGACGACTGATCTTTTTGCGTTGATGAGTGTCTTTTAAGAGGGTAGACATGTCCAGTACGCCTCTCCTGGCCCTACCAGCATGTGACACCCGATTCCAGGGAATGAATGGCAACCGTCTATTTTCCACGTGGCTAACAAAAAAAGCTATATCTTTCCAAACATCAAAATGACATTTTTATCCACTTGTTCTCTTTATAAGACCCTGCAAATGGAATCAAATCAAAGCAAGACTCCATAAAAAAAAATGAGACGTAACGAAGATACAGACGTGGTAGAGACGGATGCCGAGTCAGGACTCGTCGCCGACTGGGCCGAGTTAACTTACGAGTGCTTAATCATCATCCTCTCTCGACTCACCTTTGAGCACCGATGGCGCGGTCCCATGCTCGTGTGCAAAGGTTGGCTTATCGCCTGCAAGGATCCATCTCTCAACACACTATTCGATCTGGACACTCAATTCGACTCGGTCATTGAATCACCTCGGTGGTGGACCCCTGATTTCGAGAGAAAAATCGATTCAATGCTCGTTTCCGTCATCACTTTTAGTGACGGATCCCTGACCGAGATCCGCACCCAGCACTGCTCCGATCTCTCAGTCACTTTCGCCGCCGAAAGGTAAAAAAACAAAAGAAAATTCTTCTCAAAATACAATAACTTAGTCTTTATGAATTTTATTTTTTATTCTAGGTGCTCAAATCTTCAAGTGCTTTCAATAAAAAGCTGCCGGAATGTGACTGATGCATCAATGGCTCAAATTGCTTACAAGTGCGCAAAGCTTAAAGAGCTTGATATAAGTTATTGCTTTGAAATATCACACGAATCTTTGGTTATGATGGGTAGAAACTGCCCGAATCTTAGGGTTTTAAAGCGGAACCAAATGAATTGGTTAGATGCCTCCGAACACGTAGGGATTGTGCCCGATAGTTATTTAAATACTTGCCCTCAAGATGGAGATTGCGAGGCTGGTGCAATTGGGAAATACATGCCCAATTTGGTGCACCTTGAGTTGAGGTTTTCGAAAATGTCTGCAAAAGGATTGGTGTCGATTTGTGAAGGGTGTTTGAATCTTGAGTATTTGGATTTGTCTGGGTGTGCCAATTTGACGAGTCGGGATATTGTTAAGGCGACTTTGGGGTTGAAGAATTTGAAGGAGATTAAGAAACCGAATTTTTATATTCCGAGGTCGGTTTTCCACACTGAAAGATATGGACATTGGAGGTTGTATGATGAGCGGTTTCAGACGGATATCTTCCGCATTTGACCAGGTGAATTGAATTAATCATTAGCTACATGAGAAAGTATGTAGCTAATTTGATGCATGTTCTTTTGTTTTCCGTATTCGGAGGATGTTCAGTGCAATTGGTGTTTAGGTAGATACATGGCTCTATGTTGTGCTGTAAAAACTAAAAAGTCATTTGTGCCCGTCTCTGTTATGCGTTTGTGAGCTTACTCTGTTTTCTAAAGTTTGGAACCTGGGAATTGGAGTGAATCGTTATTCCTGAAAACCCTAATTGATTTGTGTAATCTCATTTTAGGAATACATGGGATGGCATCCTTCTATTGTGCTGGTTTATGAAATTTTCTTAGAGGTTTATGTAGCTAATCGCTGCTAGTGTGTTTTATGTGTTTGAAACCATGTGTAATGCTATTACAAGTCTTGCCTTCCATGATTGTGGTTCGTTCGTGCTGCATGTCTTGGAATGTTATTGGCACTTGGCACTGCGCATACTGTCTTCGTGTTTGTCTTTTCCATGGGTCGGCCATTGGTGAATGGTGATGATAGCTACATTCTAGAGTATTCTTGTGTTATTATACTCTGTAAGATTTGAAGAAAAGAAGATAAAACAATTTCAGGGAACAAGCTCTGTACTGGTTATCATGTCATTAACCTCACCAAAAGATCTGTAATAGTTTGGGAAGTTTTTTAAGTTCTGAGAGCTCGCCACCATCCATGAAATGCAGAAAGAAATAAAATTAGGAATTGTGATTTATTTATTAAATCCTGTGCCGCTTTCGGATTCGTGCTTTAATTTGTAAGCCTCTAAATAACAACAATCAATAAACATACATTAAGAGAAGGAATACGACAAAGGTCAGAAATAGAATACAAGGTCAGATGTTTTGGTGGATTTAGACAAGTAAAGATGAAAGGTTAATTATGATGAAATTTGGGCTCATTTAAGTTCTCGAGCATAAATAAAAAATTAATCCGCAGATTTTTTATCACTGAAAAAAATATATATATAATTACAAGAATTCATATGTTGTATATAATGCGAGGATTTTTCTGTGTTACACCTTGTTATGATAATAAAACTGTCATTGATTTCCTTGGTAAATCCTACTTAATTTAGTGGTGGTTGCATTTTGGGTTGTAATGAATGATTTTCTTAGATAGTTGCCTTACTTATTTGATGTTTTTAACCTCTCTCTCTCTCTCTATATATATATATATTTGATGCAAGCAAAAGCTAAAAACAATAATTAAATAAAGAACACAATATTTTAAATGGATGAATGATCCTCAAATTCATAAGTTTATTCTTTTTAAAAATAATAATAATTAAATTTGCCTCACTGAAAGGTTTAAAAAGCCTTAAACCTTAAATAGGTTAGAAAGGTAGAAAACAAAAACAAAAATTTTAAATTACAAAGAAAAGAAGTATAAAATATGAAACAAGTAAAAAATCCAAAAATAATATGGAAAAACATAAAAACTATCAAAATCGAGGGTCTCAACGATATTTTTTATATTTAAAGATTTGAAAGTCCGCGTAGTGACGTATTGGATATTATAGGAAAAACAACTTCCAGAAAATTCTGTAAAATTTTGAGCGCGATCTAACGGTCGAATAAAAAATTATAGTTTTTTTGAGTTGTTATTCTAGTAAGGAGCGATTAAACCTCCTCTTCGGCCATGACTTGTCCCACTAATCTATAAATACATTTGCTGGGTCATCCACATAATTTTTCTAAGGCAAATCCTGATCTAGTTGTGACAGACTCATACCTAATGGCTTAAAATCACTCGTTATCGCAGATCTGACTATATATATATATATATATATATATAATGATCTAACGACTAATATTCTATAAGCCTAACTTGATGGCATGTTTTAATGGAGGATGAAAATGTTGGGATGTTGTCATTTAATGGGCAACAACAGTTGCAGCCTACCCTCAGAAAGAGGGAAGCCATTGTCAAAAGGCTACAATGATAGTTGCACTAACCATTGACAAAATGATGCAACCCATGTGCTGCCACCATTAATGCAGTCACCATTCTTGCCTATAAATAGGCACCAAAAGAGCAGAACAAAGAGAGAGAACAAAAGAGAGAGAAGAGAACAAGAGAGAAATATATGAGGAGAGAAAGAGGGAGTAGCTGCCAAGGGCAGCAGCCCTGCTGCCTTGTGCAACAATGTGTGAGAGCAATAAGAGTTGAGTTTGAGTGAAGTGAGCCTCCTCCTCCATGTGTGTTGTAATCCTTTCTCTATCTATCTCTAATAATATGGACTTCTTCCGTGGATGTAAGCGATTTGCCGAATCACGTTAAATATTATGTCTCAGTGTGCTTA
>Ga0307511_10007301_pt1 | contig 11128 bp, 7 predicted proteins | sample 13_EM_MG_FD_200266 | JGI IMG/M metagenome (GOLD analysis project Ga0307511, IMG submission 200266) | Populus trichocarpa ectomycorrhiza microbial communities from riparian zone in the Pacific Northwest, United States - 13_EM | ecosystem: Host-associated > Plants > Roots > Unclassified | place...
TGAAGCCGATCCCTGCCTATGCCTATTATGAGAACCTGACACAGTGGGCGACTGGTATCCGCGAAGTATCCATTTTTGATAATTCATGGGTAGCCGTTCGCCAGGTATCCATCGGGTACAACATTCCTTCTTCTATCTATAAAAAGGCTCATTTGAATGGATTGCGGTTCACCCTGACAGGAAGGAATCTATTTTATATTTATAAGGATGCGCATAATGGTATTAACCCGGAAGGACTTTATAACAACCAGGCCTCAGGTTTCGCTGAAGGTGGCGGTTTGCCGTTGGTTAGAAGTATGGGCGCTACTCTTAATGCAACATTCTAAATCCTCACACACCCAAAAATATTTAGTATGAAATTCTGTAAATATCTTTTATTAATCTTTCTGCCGGCGGTGCTCATGGTCTCCTGCAAAAAATCAGATTTTGTAGCCGTCAATATCAACCCTTCTATCCTGCCGACGGTGGACCCCGGCGCCCAGTTCCTGATGGCATCGGATCACCTGGTCAAGGATTTTGAACATTTTTATGATTTCAACCGGGCCATCAATTACTGGATGCAATACACGACCGGATCAGCAGGCAATAGTCCGAATTTTAACATCCCCGGTGGTAATTTCAATTATCGCTATGATAACTACTATAACAATGTCGGTGTCCCCCTGGCCGATATTCCGAACCTGATTGCTAAACTGAGCGAAGCACAACAGGCGGGAAGAGTATATGAATTGAATGTGGCACGTATCTATATGGCTTATGAAGCGTTCTACGTGAGCGATATTAATGGCAGCATTCCTTATACGCAGGCTTTCCAGGCCCGTTATGGCGGCACGCTGACCCCGGTCTATGACGCCCAGCAGACCCTGTTCGATACCCTGGACCTGCAGATCAAGACGGCTGTCAAAGTGCTGGAGACCGCACAGTCGGCCACACAGACCATCTATGGCGGCCAGGACCCTTTCTACGGTAGCATTACTTCGGCGACGGATTGGGCAACCGCCTGGGCTAAGGCCGGCAACGCGCTGCGCCTGAAAATGGCTATGCGTCTGATGAAACGGGAACCGACAAAATTGCAATCTGTCGCCACTGATGTATTGGCAGACGCCAATCAGATGGCCGCTGTGTCGGATTCATGGGTACTGCTGGCAGGCCCCTCTTTCGCCAACGGCGCAGGAAATTTCAATCCCACAGGATTTTTGGCCACCAAGCCGATGGTGGACTTTCTGCAGAACAACGCCGACCCCCGGCTGAGGATGTTTTACCGGAAGGATAGCCTGGGCCTTTATATAGGAGGTCCTACCAGCCCGGATGTCTGTGCATTGCAGGCCAACCAGGATCTGTACACAGCCAACAAGACCTTCTCTGCCGTACAACACCGGTTGTTTGCTCCGAACTTTGATGAAGCAGATGGCAACGGTGTCGGTTCCGGCATTGCTTTCTTCCCGGTGATCACCTATGCCGAATACTGTTTCATCCGTGCGGAATTGGCAGCACGGGGCATTGCGGGTAGTGATGCCGCCACCTGGTATACCAATGGGGTCACTGCCTCCATCCAGTTCTATGACGCAAGGGCGACTGCGGCACAAATCAACGGATATGTAGCGGTAACTCCGGCGGAGATCGCTACTTACCTGGCAAAGCCAGGGATTGCCTACGACCCTTCCAGAGCCATCGAACAGATCGCCTGTCAGGCCAACGTGGACTTTTACCGCCAGCCGTCCGAAGCATGGTCCTGGTGGAAAAGGACCGGTTTCCCGAACACGACCTCCGTTCTGGCCTGGTCTCCATTGACTGCCGGCGGCCTGAGCCTGACCCTTCCCCGCAGACCGCAATTCACCCCCTTGCCCATATCGGATCCCAACTATACGAATCAGCAGACGGCCTATGCGGCTATGCAGACTGATCCGAACTTTGGCAGCGGACTAAATGATATCACCGGTCGCATCTGGTGGGACATGCCATAGGACACTACACACACTAAACTCCGGGCCGGCTATTAGCCCGGAGTTTAGTATTTTTATACACACCGACATCCCCCCGATCCCATGTCTTGTATAAGAAAATATATTTGGGTTCTTCTGCTGGTTACCGGACATCCGTCCCTGGCACAATCATCGTCAGCACCATCATCCCCGACGTCCCCGAAAAATGACTCTGTTTTCAACACAGCCGACCTTTCTTCCATTCGCTTATTCGACGCCGGCCGCCACCGCACCTTTTCCCTTCCATCAGCCAGCGCCTCCGGCAGCACGCGATTGTTTGTTTTCTTATCGCCTGAATGCCCTATCTGTCAGAACTATACCGTCAAGCTAAATGAATTCAACCGCCGGTACGCAGGAAAAATAAAGATCTACGGCATCATTCCGGGCAGATCCTACAAGGCGGCAGCCGTATCCGCTTTCGCAGAGAAATATAAGATCGATTACCCGCTACTGATAGACGAGTCCCTTCGCCTCTCGCATTATTTACAGGCATCCGTTACACCGGAAGCTATCCTGCTGGACCCGGGGAATGAACTGGTGTATAAAGGCGCCATCGACAATTGGTACAAGGCCCTGGGAAAATCCAGGATAAGAACGACCGAGAACTACCTGCAGGATGCCATCGATCATGCCCTCCGGAAGGAATCTCCCGCCATAAAGAGAACTACCCCCGTTGGCTGCCTGCTAAATGATTTTTAACAGCAACTATGACAAGATATTTCGTCTTATGTATAATCATTTTTCGGATCCTGCCCGCCCATGCACAGGACTCCGGCACGCCGGCCCTTCCCGGCAATCCGACCTACTATAAAGATATTGCGCCCATCATCATGAGCAAATGCGCCTCCTGTCACCGGCCAGGCGAGGCGGCGCCGTTCCCCTTACTTACCTACGGGGACGTAGCTAAAAGAGCTTCCTTCATCCGCAAGGTGGTACAAAGCCACTATATGCCCCCCTGGCGCGCAGACAGGCAATACGCGCATTATGCCAATGAGCGCTCTTTGAGCGATGCAGAGATCGCCCTGATCACCAAATGGATCGACGATAAGACCCCGGCAGGAAAGGAGAGCGATAAGAGACCCGCCCCCGCCACGCTGGTACAGGGAACAGTCTTTAGCAGGAGGCCGGACCTGGTGCTCAGCACAGCCGATTCCTTTCACCTGGCAGGAGATAATACCGAACGATTTGTCATCTTTAAGATCCCCTTCGAACTAAAAGACTCCTCCAGCGTCGAGGCCATCGAGTTCTTCTGCAACAATAAGAAACTTATCCATCACGCCAATTATGCGATACAGGCCGTACCCGATGAGAAAATAGATATAAAGAGCACGGTGTCCCATGTCAATCTCACAGATGACGATCGCACGAAAGTGGACCAATACATGCCCTACCGGAAAATAATGTCTTATTACGGCGGATGGATCCCCGGTACCAGCTACGAATATTTTCCTAAAGAGTTCGGATGGGTGATGCCCCGGCGCGGCGTAATATTATTAACCGTCCACTATGCACCCTCGGCCACCGACGAGACCAGCATTTGCGGGGTCAACCTTTTCTTCAAGAAGACACCCGTCGCCCGGACAATGAAAGTGGTCAGCTTTGGCTCCGGCGGAATAGGAGAGCAACAGATCGATCCCATCTTTTATATCAAGGCTAATAAGGTGCAGACCTTCCGGCTCGAAGTGACCAACCCCAGCCAGGACCAGTCCCTGTTGTACGTCTGGCCGCATATGCACCTGCTGGGAAAAGAATATACAGCCTATATCACGACCCCCGCAGGAGACACCATTCACCTGGTCCATATCCCGGAATGGGATTTCCGCTGGCAGGAGATCTACCGGTTCCCGCACCCCGTAAAAGTGGTGAAAGGATCAGTGATCCACCTGGAATGTACCTACGATAATACCACCGACAACCCCTTTAATCCAAACAGTCCGCCCAAAACAATTTTTTCGATGGGAGATATGAAGACCACCGATGAAATGATGACCCTGATGATGGGATTCCTTCCCTATAAGGAAGGAGATGAAAAGATCAATCTTGAATAAAAATGAATCTATGAACATTCGGCACCGGAAGGAATTGGCAGGGTGGATGGGCCCCCTTGCCTTATTGCTGCTGCCCTCCTTGCTGCTGGCACAGTCTAAGGCCCTGCCTCCCTTATTCACGCTGATGAATGACAGGCAAACAGGTATTTATTTCCTAAATAAGATCGTGGAAGATGATTCCCTCAATGTCATGCGATACGAATACCTGTATAACGGAGCGGGGGTAGGTATTGCAGATTTTAACAACGACGGACTCAACGATATTTTCTTTTCCGGCAATACAGGCCCCGACAAGCTGTTCCTGAATAAAGGAAATTTTAAATTCCAGGATATCACCCGGCAGGCCCGTATCGCCGGCAACGGAACCTGGAGCACAGGCGTCAGCATTGCCGACGTTAACGGGGACGGACTGCTGGATGTATACGTCTGTCATTCCGGCAAATACGATGACTCTACCAAATTGTGCAATGAATTATACATCTGCCAGGGAATAAAAGACGGCATCCCCCTATTTAAGGATATGGCAAAGGAGTATGGGCTGGATGCCCCCGGCACCCAGTCCACACAGGCCGTCTTCTTCGACTATGACAAGGACGGCGACCTGGACATGTTCCTGCTGAATCATTCCAATCATACGTACAACCCTTTTCTCAATACCCGTAAGACCCGGGCCACCCCGGACCCACACTACGGCAATCGCCTGTTCCGACAGGACAGGGACGCTCAGGGGCATATTCATTTCACGGACGTCACCCTGCCAGCCAGGATTGTCAACAACCCCCTGAACTTCGGCCTCAGCGTTACCGTCAGCGACCTGAATAAGGATGGCTGGCCGGATCTCTACACGACCAGCGACTATAGCGAGAAAGACTGTTTTTATCTCAACAACCGGGATGGTACGTTCACGGAGTCCCTGGAGCAATCCTTTACCCATATCTCCAAGTATTCCATGGGATCGGATATCGCCGACTACAACAACGACGGGAGGCCCGACGTGCTGACCCTGGACATGCTGCCGGAAGACAATCGCCGGCAAAAATTATTAAAAGGCGCGGATGAATATGATCAGTATCATCTCTTATTGGACAGCGGGTATTATCATCAGCAAATGCGCAATATGCTGCACCTGAACGAAGGGATAGATGAAAAAGGCCATCTCCGGTTCAGCGAGATCGGCCAATTGGCAGGCATATCGAATACCGACTGGAGCTGGGCAGGCCTACTGGCAGACTTCGACAATGACGGATGGAAAGACCTTTTTATCAGCAATGGGTACCTGCGCGACTTTACCGATCTTGATTTCTTAAAGTATACGGTCCCCGATGCTAAGATGGCCGCTGCCAGACAGGGCAACCAGAATTTCAAGACCTACGATCTTGTGGGAAAAATGCCCTCTAATAAGCTGAGCAACTATATCTTTCACAACAACAAAGACCTGACATTTACCAACACCACCACCGACTGGGGCCTGAACAGGCTTACCGTATCCAATGCAGCCGCCTATGCAGACTTAGATAATGACGGCGATCTGGACCTGGTCGTCTGCAACAACAACGAGCCGGCTCTCATTTATCGTAATAATGAAAATGAACTAAGGAGTAATCATTATATCAAACTCCGGTTGACAGGGAAAGGCCTCAACACCAGGGCCTATGGGGCAAAAGTCACGCTCACCACCATGGATGGCATCAGCCAGTACCAGGAGCTGTACCCGGTGCGGGGATATCAATCCTGCATGGCCCCGGAGCTCTTGTTCGGATTTCCGAAAGATCAATCCATCCGGCAGATCAGCATTACCTGGCCGGATGACAAAGAGACCCTGCTGAAGAGCCCGGCCCCAGACCAGACCCTTGAACTGAAAGAACAGGGCCAGTCCTCTTCACCGGCTCCCGGCGATTCGCTTACCGCCGTTGCCACCCAGCCCCCCTCCCGGAAAATATTCACCGATATCACCGAAAAGTCCGGCATCTCCTTCCGCCATCACGAGGATGATTTCGTAGACTTCAAGGACGAAGTGCTGCTGCCCTACCAGTTGTCGCGGCAGGGACCGGCCCTGGCCAAGGCAGACGTGAACGGGGATGGACTGGAGGATGTGTTCTTCGGGGGAGCTATCGGTCAGCCAGGACAGTTATACCTGCAGACAAAGGACGGCCGCTTTATACTTTCCGCTAATCAGCCATGGGCCGGCAATACGGACAACGAACAGGTCAATGCCTTATTCTTCGACGCGGATAAAGATGGAGATATGGACCTTTATATCGTCAGCGGCGGCAATGAATATCCGGACCAATCTCCGGGATATCAGGACCAGTTGTATATCAATGATGGGAAAGGAAATTTCACGAAGGCGCCTGCCGATGCCCTGCCATCCATGTTCAGCAGCAAATTTGCTATTGCCGCCGGAGATTTTGATAACGACGGCGACCTGGACCTTTTCATCGGAGGCAGGGGACTGCCGGGATCCTTCCCACTCCCCTCCAGAAGTTATATTCTTCGAAATGATTCCCACGACGGAATGATCCGCTTTACAGATGTCACCGGAGAAGTATGCGGGGATCTGCGGATGCCGGGAATGGTGACAACAGCCTCCTGGACGGATATCAATAATGATCATTATCCCGAACTGCTCATCGCCGGAGATTGGATGTCCATTCACCTGTTCCAAAATGACAAGGGGAAATTATCGGATGTCTCGGCCAGAGCGGGACTGACCGGCCTCAGCGGCATGTGGTCCTCCATCACACCGGCAGATATGAATGGCGATGGCAGGATCGACTTCATCCTGGGCAACTGCGGGATCAACAATCAATTCAAAGCCTCGGCTACACAACCCATGACCCTCTACGTGGCTGACTTCGATGGCAACGGCACCCTCGATCCTATCGTTTGTTATTATATTCAGGGTAAAAGCTATCCCATGGCCTCCCGGGACGAATTACTCGACCAGATCGTTCCCCTGAGGAAGAAATTCGTAAAATACAGCACCTATGCGGATGCTACGATAGAAGATATCTTTCCTCCCGAAAAAATAGCCCAGGCAACGATTTTTCGCTGTGATCAACTGGCTTCCGGCATCCTGTATGATCAGGGGAACGGCCAATTCTCTTTCGTTCCCTTACCGCTGCAGGCGCAATTCTCCAGGGTCTATGGCGCTGTGGCCGATGACTTCGACGGGGATGGCAGAAAAGATATCCTGGTGGCAGGGAATTTTTTCCCGTACCGCACCCCACTGGGCCGGGACGACGCAGGACTGGGCATGTTATTTAAAGGCATGGGGAAGGAATTCCGGCCGGTAGACCCCGCCTTGAGCGGTTGTTATATCGGCGGTGATACAAGAGGGATGATCGAAGTGAAGAACAGCGCGGGAGAAAGGATCCTTATTATTGCTAAAAACGATGACCTTGTACAGGTCCTTAAAGTAAACGAGAAATGAAGCAGCTCACCACCCTTTTCCTGATGTTGCCCATGGGCATGCTGATGCTGACTATGGGCATGATTTCACAAGCCCAGACAGCCGGCAATGAAGCCGAACCCCTGCGTCGCGCGGAAAAGGCGGTAACGGATGTAATGGTCCACGATATCTTTTCCCCGCCGGTGGCCGCCAGGATTTACCTATATACGAACATAGCGGCTTATGAGACACTGGTCAAAGCCAATCCGGAGTCGTATGCTTCCTTACACGGGCAGGTAAAAGGCTTTCCGGCCATCCCCGGTCCGCGGGAAAAAATAGCATTTCCGCTGGCATCTGTATACGCTTTCCTGCTGGCAGGCAAAAAATTCGTCTTTTCCGAGCCCATCCTGGAAGATTCGATCAGGCATATCCTCCGGTTGTATAACAGCAAAAAAATCGGAGCAGCCGTTTATAAAGCTTCTCTTGAATATGGAAAGCAGGTTGCGGATTCGGTCATCGCCTGGTCGGACAAAGACCAATACAAAGAAACGCGCAGCCTTGGCCGTTATCGCCTTTCCAAAGGACAGGGCAAGTGGATCCCTACGCCACCTGCCTATATGGCGGCTGTCGAACCCTATTGGAATAAAATAAGGCCGGTGACCCTGGACTCCGGCAGCCAGTTCCGCCCTGCATCCGCGCCTGCCTTCAGCAAGGATACCAATAGTACGTTCTACCGGCAGGCTTACGACGTATACCAGACCGTCAACAAATTATCCGGTGAGCAAAAGGATATCGCTGATTTTTGGGATTGTAATCCTTTCGCCGTTAACATAGAAGGGCACCTGGGTTTTGCTGCTAAAAAAATATCCCCCGGGGGACATTGGATCAACATCGTGGGTACGGTGTCGCGGCAGCAGCAGAAAAATATCATGGAGACCGCTGCCGCCTATACCATCACCTCCATTGCCATATTCGATGCCTTTATCAGTTGCTGGGATGAAAAATACAGGAGCAATGTTATCCGCCCGGAAACCTATATCGATGCCAATATCGACGAGACCTGGAGGCCGCATCTGCAGACACCCCCTTTCCCGGAATATACCAGCGGGCACAGCATCATATCGACTGTTTCCGCCATTGTGCTGGCACATTACTTCGGGGATCATTGTGCTTTTGACGATGATACGGAGATTGAGTTCGGCCTGCCCCGAAGGCATTTTGATTCGTTCGGGCAGGCTGCCGGAGAGGCGGCTATTTCAAGATTATACGGAGGTATACATTACCGGGCTGCCATTGAAGCAGGCCAGACCTCCGGCAATCAGATAGGGGAATGGGTCCTGGCCAGGATAAAATTAAAAAAAGAGGATGGAGTCATGCGGGTTAAAAACTAACATACCATGCGGGTTGTAAAGCAATCAGGTGTTATCGGGGGGCTGGTATTGGCCATTTATTGGATCAATGTCTGGTGGATAAGGCCAGCCTCAGCCACAAACGCCGCCACTCCTGCCGCCGGATCAGTCACTGCCGCCGATACTGCCACATTCATTGGCTCCGCCTCCTGCTCCTCCTGTCATAAAGATATTTATGACTCGCATATAAAAACAGCCCATTACCTGGATTCCCGCCCTGCAGCGCCAACATTTATTAAAGGGAGTTTTGCCCGGGGAAAAAACCATTATGTCTATAACCAACATATGGAAGTGGTCATGGAAAAAAAGAAAGACCAGTTTTTTCAGACCGCTTATTTCAACGGGAATATCATGGAGAGCGAGCCCTTCGACATCGTCATAGGCTCTGGCAGGAAAGGACAGACCTATCTTTATTGGGATGATACAAGACTGTTCCAGTTGCCTGTATCCTACTATACTCCTTTGGACAGTTGGTGCAACAGCCCCGGCTATCCGTCCAACATTATCTATTTTAACAAGCAGGTCCATGGGCAATGTATGGAATGTCATGGTACCCATGCCCGGACGGAAGAACAGGGGGATAAAGGCACTGTATTCGATAAAAGCAGCATCATCTATGGAATTGACTGCGAAAGATGCCACGGGCCTGCCGCCGGTCATGTGGCTTTCCACCAGTCCCATCCCGGAGAAAAAAGAGGAAAATATATTATTAACGCCCGGTTTCTGAGCAGACAGCAACGACTGGACGCCTGTGCACTCTGTCATTCCGGCCTGCGACAACCGCTTAGTGCCCCCTTCACTTTCCTGGTTGGCGATACGCTGGACCATTATTCCACTCCTGCATATAACCCGGATAGCGTCTCTTCGCTGGACGTTCATGCGAACCAGTATGGACTGCTTACCTCCAGTAAATGTTTTAAAATGAGCCAGATGGATTGCTCCTCCTGCCACAATGTTCATGTCAATGAAGTGAACAGCCCCCAGCTGATCTCCCAACGATGTATGACTTGCCATAATGTGACGGCGCATAATACCTGTACTTTCCCGCCTGTCAATCAACATGCCCTGTACACGAACTGCATAGACTGCCATATGCCTGCTTTGCCTTCCCAAAAGATATTCCTGCAATTCTCCGATCCGGATAAGCCGGTCCACGATCTCGTACGTACCCACCATGTGGGTATTTACCCGGTATCAAGTAAGGAATATCTTGAAAAATTAAAGATCCACTAAGCAACAATTCATTTTTTCAGATGTATTTCTTCAGGGGCAGTAACTCCCGGGGTATCTTTGTGCGTCTAAACGAACAGGTGTCGTATCGGATCCGGACAGTTCATATTATAAAAAATATTGTAAATAACTGGTCTGCAATTATATATAAATCAGGCATTTTTTTGGGTATTAGTTACAGGAAAATGTTAAATAAAATATCTTATTTTATAACCTCCTATGGCTGACAAGAATACACTCTATAAACGGAAAATTATTAGAGAGTTATATTTCACAAATAACTTGTCCTGTTCAGACCTGAGCACCCGGATAAAGACAAGTTTGCCTTTATCGACTAAAATGCTGAATGAACTGATCGGGGAGAACGTTATCATAGAAACAGGCTACGCACCTTCGACCGGCGGGCGAAGACCCCTGACGTATTCCCTCCGCCCCGACAGCTTATATATTGTCGCTGTAGCCATGGATCAGTTGTTCACCAGGATCGTCATGATGGACATGCAGAAGCAGCCTGTCATGGATGTATCGAAATTTGAATTACATCTTACGAAGAACCACCGGGCGGCTGATACACTGGCCGAAAAGATCAATGAGCATATTCATCGATCAGGGATCGGAAAAGAGGCAATCGCCGGTATCGGTATAAGTATGCCGGGTTTTGTAGATGCTAAAAAAGGGGTCAATTATTCTTTTCTGGAGACTGGCGATAAGAGCCTGGCACAATATATAACAGAAAAAACAGGCATACTCACCCACGTTGAAAATGATTCGAGTCTCATCGCGCTGGCTGAATTCAGGTTTGGAGCGGCCCGGAATAAAAAAACGGCGATGGTGATCAACCTGGGATGGAGCATCGGCCTGGGCATGATCCTCAATGGAGAGCTTTTCAGAGGGCATAGTGGTTTTGCCGGTGAATTCAGCCACCTCCCGCTGTTTTCAAATAATAAACTTTGCAGTTGCGGGAAGTTTGGTTGCCTGGAAACAGAGGCTTCCCTGCTGGAAGTGATCGGAGAGGCGGAAGAAGGGATCCGGAACGGCCGTTTGACGATGTTGAACCGACACCTGCCG
>Ga0307511_10007302_pt1 | contig 11127 bp, 5 predicted proteins | sample 13_EM_MG_FD_200266 | JGI IMG/M metagenome (GOLD analysis project Ga0307511, IMG submission 200266) | Populus trichocarpa ectomycorrhiza microbial communities from riparian zone in the Pacific Northwest, United States - 13_EM | ecosystem: Host-associated > Plants > Roots > Unclassified | place...
CATGCATTTCTTTTTTTTTTTTTTATTGTTGGAGGGTTTTTTTATTTAATTTACTAAAAATCAGTTTTTTAAAAAACTTTTTCGGATTAGTATTAAAAAATAAAGGCCATACAAATAGAAAAACATGCAAAATGAATAAAATATTCTATTTATATGGATTTCTTCCACGTTCAATATTAAAATATTACAATTTCATCGACCCACCATATAATATATTACATTATTATTCTTACATGTTTTATTTTATTTTATTTTTTAAAAATGCCATGTTTTGTTAAAATATAAACGAGATCATAATTTCGGTCAAAACAAGTCTATTTTTCCTTTGCCAATTAAAAAGAATTTATTATCTGGGAAAAGGTGTCAATGACAATTTATATTATCAATTTAATAACATTATAATGACATAGACATTAGACAGGGTCAAAATCAAATTGAAATATTAATGTTAAATGGATGGTGATTCTAAGGATTTTAAATCTGTATTTAATATTTTTTTTTAAAAAAATATATATATTTTTAGATACCTCATCTTGTGGGTGTTATTTTATTTTAATTAAAATGATATTTTTTTAATTACATGCTAGTATTTTACTTGTTTTATTTCAAATTTTCTTTTGTATATCGTTGATGTTTTTTAAATATTGACTCTATGTGTGTATTATCATTTTTTTTTAAAAAAAAAAATAAAACTTTAGGAAAACAAGTATATACACATGTCGTATAAATTTAAGAAACCATACATTATTTAATATAAATAAAATATATTTTTAGATTATTTTTAATACGTTATAGTAATTATTAGTCATTTTATATTTTAACTTTTTTTTGTATTTCTTTAATTACATATATAAAATAAGCTAGTATTTTACATAATTTTATTTCAATTTTATTTTTTATATTGTTAATGTTTTTTGAAATAATGTGTCTACATGACTGAGATTGTGTGTGTATTATCATCCTATTTTTTTTAAAAAAAAAAAAATTAAGAGTCATTCTAGTAAACACACACATATATATGTCACATGAACTTAAGAAATCACAGATCATTTGATATAAATAAAATATATTTTAAGAATATTTCTAATATACTATACTACTTATTAGGCATTTTATATTAAAAAAACAATAGAAAAAATAACCAAATACTATTTAGTTGTTTTAAACATTCATAAATATAAAAAAATAACCAATTACTAAACATTATTTTTACCCTCGCAAATATAGAGTAACACAACAACCACATCACAATATAGCATAAAAATACCAAACAATTCCTAAAAAAATAATATTTCAACTTGATATTTCCGTGTCAATAAGAGTTTATGAAAAATATAGGTATTTTTTATAAGAAAGTGTTTTATGTACCAAGATTTAATTGGGATTTTTGTATTTAATTTTTATTTATTTTTTCACGAGGAAATATATTAAATATATATTTTTATGTATGAAATTATTTTAAAAAAATCGTACTTCCCAAATTTAAAAACATTACAAACTCATTGTTATTCTTCTTTATTTCAAATGAAATAAAGGTGAAACGACGACATATTACGGTCAAACAGTCACCGCCTCATAACGAGTTGACCATGGCACAAAAACTAGAATCGAGCCAGCCATGAAAGACTACGCGTCTGCAGGGAGCGTCGTTGACGCCGTCCATGCCAAAAAGACCAGAGAAAACGACACGGCACGGGCAAAAATATTCGTTTCATTCAAAAAAAAAAAAACCTTACACGTCACCGTAATAGTAACGGAGAATTTCTATGCATTAATTTTTCCTTTTCCTTTTTCTTAAACGTCGATCCTATCCACCAATAAATATTCAAACAGTGACAACCAGCATTAATCACCACCTTCAAATATTTGAAATAAAAGGAAACTTACAACTAAGTCCTCTATTCACGAAATATATCTCAAATAAGTCCTTACACTATAATTTCTTACAATTTTACAATTCAATTTATCAAATTACCGCCTCAAAACAAATTCCATCACTAGATCCACCCCTGGATTTTTTAAAATCCACTATAGCCCCCGCATTTCAGGTTCATTTTCTTATTTGTATCTTAAAATTTATTACTAGGCCCCCTCAAAAAAAATTAAATCTTAATAATGTTCTTCAAGTTTAATGATAATTCTAACATGGCCCCTTAACAAAACTCTCACCCCGTTAGCAATGATCTCCTTACTCCTAACGAGTGAAGGAGATGAGAGGAAGGGAGGGAAGTCACCAAAAATATAAAAATGAAAACGGAAAAAAGGATTAACCTTCGTATCTGAGAGTGAAATAATAATTGTTTTTTTTAATATTTTTAATTTAAAAATATATTAAAATATTTTTTTTATTTTTTAAAAAATATTTTTGATATCAATATATTAAAACGATTCGAAAAAATAAATAAAAAATATTTTTAAACAAAATTTTTAATTGTTTTCCATAAAATATCGTTTGAAATCTATAGGAAATCTAAATGGCACTTTATAGCACTAGACAAACCAAAGAGAATTCTACATAGAGGTGCTAGGATCACTATAGGAAATCTATGGATTATATTATTTTAGATCTTTTATTTATTTTATTTTAATCTACATTTAGTTACATTTAAATAAATAACGGTAACTTCATATACTCAACACATTAATCATTAGAATACAATAAATAACATATTTCTCAAGCTTTTAAAATAACATCTCAAATATTTCCTGTAACAAATGAAAAGTTGAATGATAATTGTTAGAGAGATGAAAAACTTTCATTTTTTTTTTGTTTCTGTTTGACAGAGAAACTTTCATTAAAAAAATGTAGAAAAACCCTTCACAACCACTGTAATAGAATCATGAAGCCTAATAAATACACATTTATTATACACGAGCTTTTAATAAGAAAACAGATAAAAGTAAATTATAATAACCTATTATCATGAATAATGCATGGATTCGAGGCCATCCCAGTAGATTAATAAGAGAATATTAATGACATCTACATAGATGATGGATAACCACTACAAAGCCTATTAAAGAGTGTCTACTGAAAACCATCTAGGTGGTGGTCCAGTGATAAAAGTTTGGGACCAAGAGGTTTGCTCCCTTTATGGTCTCAGGTTCGAGCCCTGTGGTTACTCATATGATGACCACTGGAGGCTTATATGGTCGTTAACTTCAGGGCCCGTGGGATTAGTCGAGGTGTACGCAAACTGGCCCGAACACCCACGTTAAACTAAAAAAAAAAAAGTGTCTAATAAAACTTAGAGGGATATAGCTCAACTTCTTAAAGGTCACTAGTTCAAATTCCATAAACTTAAGAGTCATTGGAAGGTTTACATCATAGTTTTGAAACCCGGATTGGCTCGGCGGGTCGACCCGGGACCCATCCGACCCGGGTCTGAGACCGGTCCGGGTTTGAGTAAAAACCCGCTGAGAAGTTGGCCCGGCAAAACCCGATCGACCCGGCTGGTCAACCCGGAACCCGATCGACCCGGGCAAACCCAGCTGAGACCCGACTACCTTCCTTTTTTTGTTCTTTATCAATTCAAGCGGCTGTCGATCGAAACAGAAAAGACCATCTCGAAACAGAAGAGAAGGGATACAAAAGACATCATCTCCTTCGTTTTTAATGACTGAGGCAAGCAGATGCCACCAAAATTTTTGGACCAAGAAAAGATATTCAGTTAACTTACCAAAACAAGAAGACAACCCTTCTTCATCAGCTGGATATCTCCGATATGTACTTCAATATCTCAACAAAAATCTTGCAAAAGTTTTCAAATATTCTCCAAAATCCTACAACAGAAACTTCTCATATTTAATCAAAAGCTTCAAGTATGCAATATATATCCAGCTTCAACCCCAGCTGCTTACAACGACTTGAATCAAGGAAAGATAGGAGCTAGCTTGTCCCATTCAAATCTTCCAGGAGCTGTCTTCTTATATTGATTATTAGAAGAAAAAATATAGATCTAGAAGTCGAGACTCTTCCTATGCAACGTGTCTTTTTATAGTCCATGAAATCCAAAAAAGAAAAAAAAAACAGTATCCCTTGCCTCACCTAAAAACACACCTCTGAATTTCAAATTCCTTAACCAAGTTCTTCTCGCTTGTAACTGTAAAGTATGATATATTTTTTTGGGTTGACCCATGTCAACCCGGGTCAACCCATCTGACCCGTGACCCGATCATGAGACCGGGTCAACCACCGGGTCGGATTTCAAAACTATAGTTTACATAGTCATTAACTTCAGGGCCCGTGAGATTAGTCGAGGTGCGCTCAAGCTAGTCTGAACACCTACATTAATTAAAAAAGAGAGAGTTTATAATAGTGTATTAACTTTTATTCCTGTAAGTGTTATAAAAGTGTATTTTTTCTTGAAAAAATATTAAAATAATATTTTTATTGTTTTTTAATTATTTTGATGTGCTGGTGTAAAAAATAAAAAATAGATATGAAAAAATTATTTTAATGTATTTTTAAACTAAAAATATTTTAAAAATATCTCACATTACAATACCAAACACACAAAAAAAACTATGGTTTAAGTTTTGAGCAAGAGTAGTCAAAACTCCAAAATTCTCTAAAAAGAAAACTTATACTTTAATAGAGTTTCATTTAGAAAAGACTAGTAAAATTTTCGTAACCTTTCTTTTATTGCCAAGATAGAGATAGCCATTTGAAAAAATGAGGTAAATTACTCTTTAAAAAAACATTTGAGATTTCTTTTAAAGTAAATCGAAAGGTAGAGATACAAAAAAAATTAAAGTAGAAAAAAAATGCTAATTCTTATTAATAGGAAACTTGAATATTGATTTCTTGCAATCTTGGTGGTACATTTGCAAGGTATCTTTAGTTGGATGACTAATTTAAAATATTCATCATATTAAGAGGACCAACATGCAATAAAAATAAAAAAACAAAAACAAAAAGGTAAGATTATATTCGGCGGCTACTTTCGGCGAAGAATAGAGGGCAGGTAACGTATAAGGAACGCGAAGTACAATAGTAGCATGGGACCATCCCCATCCCATCCGCGGTTTGGGTGTTTCAAATAGTTTTTTCCTGAATTTTAAATTTTTTATTTTAAGTTATTTTTTAAATATTTTAATAGGCTAATATTAAAAAAGTATTTTTTAAAAAATAATAAAAATATTATTTTAATATATTTTCTAATAAAAATATTTTTTAAAATAATTATTACTGCACTTTTTTACACAGTACAATCACAATGTACACGCACCTTATTTATTAATTAATATTAAGAATAAAAAAAAGGACGGTCCACAAATTAATATAAAGTCCTCTACCCTGCAGAATCCTTAAATTTCATTCTTTCATTTTCTTCTCTCTATCTCTATTTTTCCTCTGAACAACCAAATCTCATAAATTATTTAAAAAAAACCCGTTATTTTCCAGAAGGAGGATCAATCCGGTGCGCCTCTATTCATTTTTTTTTTAATCTTATGGTTATGATGGTGGTTTAGAGAGGATCGATCTTGAGTTAAGAGATTTCATTTCTTGTTGATGATGATGGTGATGAATTTTCTGTTTTTTTTTTTTTAGGTTCTTGCAAGTGAAGAAGAAGAAGAAGAGATGGCATCGAAACGGATCTTGAAGGAATTGAAAGATTTACAAAAGGACCCTCCTACTTCATGCAGCGCCGGTATTTCAACTTTTTTCGCATCTATATATTTTTCTTTATTTTGTTTTTTTTAGCGTTTTGGTTGATCTGATCTCTTCGTTGCGTGTTAGCTTTTTGTATATATATTTTTTTCTGGAATTTATGACGATGATGATTTTGTTGATTGTCCAAGCATGCGTGCAATTGAATAATACTGGCGATGATTAATTCTGACCGACAAGCTTAAGTATTTAAGGCTAAAATCCGATGCTTTTAAGGGAAAGCCAAAAATAATGTTGAAATTTTGGTTGATTTTTAATAATTATGGTTGAAAACCGCAGGGTAAAACATGAAGATACATATTATTTGTTTGATTTGCTTTTTCAAGGTGTACGAGTATGAGGAATTAGAAGCTAATTTTCATTGATTATTTTCATTTTATGCTTTTTTGTTGATTTGTTTGCTTTAATTATGGGAATGTTGAAGGTCCTGTTGCTGAAGACATGTTCCATTGGCAAGCAACAATTATGGGTCCTCCAGATAGCCCTTATGCTGGTGGTGTTTTCCTAGTTACTATTCATTTTCCTCCAGACTATCCATTTAAGCCTCCCAAGGTAAGTTTTTGCTTGCTACGTGCAAGGCATAATGTTTTTCGTCTGAAGAAGTTCTTTACTTGTCTATAGAATAAAGTTCATGCACATTTAAAATATACTTGAAATTGCTGACGCTTGTAAACTTGAATTACTTTCGTTGTCCCTCTGCTTTTTCCTTAATTCCTAGTGTCCCACAATCATGCTTGAAGCTTCATTGGCACCGATTTCCCCCTCTACCTTGCAAGATGTCTCAGGTTCCAGCCTCCCTTTTGTATAAGAAAAGGTGTCATGCAGTCATGGAATAGCTATCTCCTTGTTTCCACCCTCACCTCTTTTCTTTTCCCCTTATCTCTTACTCAATTTGCAACAAAATTGAAGAAGAAGGATTAGTATTGAATTTATTCTCATCAGAAGCTGATTCATTTCGACACGAAGGCATCTCGTGTGTGAATATTTGCAATAGGTCAAACTTTTCTTAATTTTTCTTAAATCAGCAGCAGAAACAGAGGGGGCTAGATGAACTATAAGCATGGAAACCTGATTTCACAGTATAAGCACGAGCCAGTTTAATAGGACCCAACTAAAGACACGATACAATTCTATGCCTGGTCCTCATAAAATGAGATAAGATGTGAAGTTTATGTTAAATGATACAGCTCTTGCATCAAAGGCTTGTGTATCAAATTTCATCTTTTATTGTGATTTCAGAAAACAGGTTTTGTTTTTTAATCGCTCATGAAGGAATTCTAGCATTAATGAGGGAATATCACCCAAGCTAAAGTCAGCTAAATATGAAATAAATGATATTACATAAAAAGGTTGAAGATATAAACTGCCCTGATTGAATGGTTGTGCCTCTGCTAACCCTCCTTACATGCACAATATGAAATCTAACTTTAAGTTACTTCTGTTTGTTTGGTGACTTAACCTTTGGAGTTTATATGTCATTCCATTTGTTGGTATTTGCTGAGTAGTTTTAGCTTCCTTCTTTTTGTGAACGCCTCATTGTATTCTTGGTTTCTGTTTATGCATCTCATTGTATGCTAACTATGACTTCTGCGTATGCAATTGAGAAGTCAATCTTATCCAGTTCTCTATATGTATGTGATTTTGTTAAATGTATGCATCTTTTAGGTAGCATTCAGAACAAAGGTATTCCACCCAAATATAAATAGCAATGGAAGCATTTGCCTGGACATTTTGAAGGAGCAATGGAGCCCTGCTCTAACCATATCCAAGGTTCGAATTCTATAACCCTTAAAGCATCTTGGACTTGAGAAGAAAGTGTCATTTATTATTTAGAGCATGTTTGTTTATGCGTTCAAAAAGTGCTTTTGAAAATTTTTGATTTTTTTTTGCTTTAAATTATATATTTTTTAATGATTTTGGATCGTTTTGATGTCAAAAATAAATTTTAAAAAATAAAAAATTATTTTAATACATTTCCAAGAAAAAATTACTTTAAAAAACAACCGCTACTACAATCCCAAACACTATCTTAATGGATTTGTGTTAGTCCAACATCATTTTTGTGCAAGAAAGGGACAATTGTTTCTTACCAACCATTGATGCATTAATGTATTAAAAAAATCCATCACAATAAATAGAGATAAGAGGAATGCTAGCACAACATTCTCTTTTTGGGTGTTTATTTTGATATTACTTTCTAATACGAGAAGTCTATCCTATTGGTTGTATGGGTTCATGTAATTTAGTCTTTTTTATTATGCAAAACTCTAAATGTTGTGGGAAAAACATTGTGCATACAAACACAATTCATGCTCTCACATTTTACTTTAGACTCATTGTGCAAAATTTTTCCTTTTCTTTTAATTTTGATCCTCAAATTTTTTTTTTTTGCATGATTGTATAATTTTTTGGGTCAAATTAAAGGACAATTGAATTAAATTTGTTGACTAAGAATAAAATTGAAAAAAGATGCCAAAGTAGAAAAGACAACACAAATGATTAATGATTTCAGAGTTCTCACAAAAGTTTAATTTAGTCCTCAAACTTTTCAAATTATACCTGTTCGGTCCATCAATATTTTTGCAATTCAATTTTGGTATGAAAGCTTGTTTTTTTATTATTTTTTAGTTCTTAATTTTAGAGAGAGAGAGAGAGAGAGAGAGATTCTAGCGGCAGAGATAGAAAATCAATGTTGACACCAATTTAGTCATTAAAATAATCGATTTTGATGTTAATGAGTTCTATTTGATGATGAGAGTTTCATTCAATTATTTTTCATTTTGTGTGGTTTTTTAAGGCTATCTACGGGTTTGTTAAGATATTTAGGCTCTTTTTTAGATATTTTTGATCAAAATAGATTGAGAAACAGGTTTCTATGAAAATATGAATCGTTATTTTGGTGGTTGGAGTATGGGGAAATACAACGTGTCATCTCATTTATTTATTTTTGAAATATTTTTGGGGCGGACGACATGTGTTTGACCCATTAGCATTAGAGCCATCGTGAGTGGGTCTTTTCTAAATGGGTCATGTGTGTTGGCTTTTTTTTTTCTATTTTTGTTTTTTTTTTAAATGGTATTTTTATAAGTTTTTTTAAATAATTTTTTAATCTATAATTCAATGAAGATTTTTTATTTTGTTTATTTAGGTTTTTATAAATAGAGATTATTCTAATTCATTTATGATTATTTTTGTTTTATATACATGAATTTTATTTTTAAAAATAAAAAATATTTATTTTTGGATAGTATTTATAATATGTTCATCATTGTATAATATACAATGTATAAGCATTTTTAAATAATCTGTTAGTTTACATTCCAATTAATACCTGATTTTTTATCTGGTTAATTTAGTTTATATATATATATATATATATATATATATAGAGATTATTCTAATTCATTTATGAATTTTGTTTTTGTTTTATACAGATAAATTTTATTTTTAAAAATAAAAAAAAAATTATTTTTAGATAGTATTTCTAATATGTGCATTATTGCATAATATTTTTTATTCAATTAATTTTATACATATCTGTTTTTATTATTATTTGATTTAATAAAAAAATAATTTAACAAAAAAATTTATTAAACACATCCGGATAAATAGTTTGTGTTATAAGATTAAATATCTTGATTTGTATCTGATTTTTGATTTGTTCAATTTTATTTTTAATTATCATTTATGAATTTGTTTTCATTTATTAACTTAAATGGTTCTTGATATATTTACTTGGATATATGCATAGGCTTTTCAGTTTATATTTAGGATTTCTTGTGTAAAATTACATGTCTAAAAGTCTGCCCATTCAAATTTTTTTATTGGAAAAAAATATCTGATTTGCAGTGGAGTGCTGTTCAAATAACTTGAGTCAAATAACTAGTTGCAATCTAATCTTTGTTTAGAGCCCCCTCTCTCTGTTTTTTTTTTTTTCTCTTTTGACTTTTGAATTGCTAGATCTTACTGGTGATGATGCAAAGCGTGTTGTGTTTCCATGTGTAGGTGTTGCTCTCAATCTGTTCTCTGTTGACGGATCCTAACCCCGATGATCCACTGGTGCCGGAGATTGCTCACATGTACAAGACCGACAGGAACAAGTATGAGACAACTGCAAGAAGCTGGACCCAGAAGTATGCAATGGGCTAAACTAAACGGACCTGTGGTGTGTGCAATGGAGAGCCCCTCCCCCACTTCTCTTTGTTTCTTTCCCCTATGTATCAATGCTTGCTGCTTGTTCTCTCTTCATTCTAAACGGGGCAAAACTGGCCCTCAACAGCGTCCCAAATTAAAGAAGAAACGACTGTGTTTCTTTCCGTCCCATGGATTAATCTGACACCATGAATCGTGTCTCTAATTTAGTGTGTCTCCTTGTAACCTCTAAAATCTTAGTGGGTTCTCCTGTTTGTATGATTATTTCCTTTCTTCTTTCGTTTTGCCTCCTGACATGCCCGCATCCATCGCTTTGGTGGGGTTTTTCATTTACTTGTCTTGGCCCCGATTCACGGCGGACCGTGGCTGAATCCAAGTGGCGTTGATGCCTCCACTTGGCGTACATCAGCATGGGCTGGAGGTTTCAAAAAATAGGCTATGTACTTGTGTGAGGCCTGACCCTCAATTGGGCCCCTGGCGTGCCTGACATTGGTTGTTGAGTTAATTCACGGGTTATAAGCTCAACTCAGGACAATTATTTTCATTTCGTATACTTTCCAACACATAAGTGTAGTTTCACAACCATGGATAGAAAAGTAATGAATTTACGGACCATGATTTACGTAGTAATTTCCGAAGAGAGTTAATATCGGTAAAATTTAAAATGTCAGCTTGCATAATTCAAGAAAATGTTTGGCACAGGCGCGGGTACAAATCAATGTTCTTACCATCATATCCTACATGAGTAAATGTTGTTTCTCCCATGCTCATATAATATAGTTGATGCACGGAATAAATTTACCATTTTACAAAACAGTACACGCTTTTTAATAAAATTGTAACGGCTCTAGTCAAAGACAAACCTGCAGGCAGCATTAATGACATTTTCTTGGCTTTTAAACCCTTTTTAAGGGCACTTAATCTCACATCCTAGTGACTCTTAGCCATATATTTAGTGGCTATTAAACCCTTTTTAAGGGCACTTCACCTCACATCTTATCGACTCTTAGTCTAAGCCATCTCTTTTGAGTCCTACAAACTTTGCTAACTCTATGTGGCTAACATTGGATCGATGGGTTTTTTTTTGTTTTTTTCTATATATATAATTTCCTCTTTTTTTTTCTTACTCTTTATTTAATTAACAATAAATATTCTTCCAAATTAAGTTGTGATTTTCCATGATAGTAGATTGATCCAACATCTATCATGGAAAATCACTTCTTTATCACACTGCATGAATTTAAAACTAATAAATTTAACAAAGTCAATATTCTTTCTTCTTCTTCTTGTTCTTTTTAGTT
>Ga0307511_10007303_pt1 | contig 11125 bp, 7 predicted proteins | sample 13_EM_MG_FD_200266 | JGI IMG/M metagenome (GOLD analysis project Ga0307511, IMG submission 200266) | Populus trichocarpa ectomycorrhiza microbial communities from riparian zone in the Pacific Northwest, United States - 13_EM | ecosystem: Host-associated > Plants > Roots > Unclassified | place...
CTTCCCTCTCTCTTTTTTCTGTCTTTTTTGAAAGAGATGGAGAGAAAGAGTCTGCGGAAAGAGGGATAGAAAGAGTATGCTGAGAGAGAGTGTGTTTTTTTTTTTAAAAATTCTTTTTTTTATGAAGTGACATTATTTTCAATTATTTAATGATGTGGCATTTGTTATATGGACCAAGCTATAACTTTTAGGATTTGACTGGCTGCAACTTTAAAATGTCTCCTAATAAAATACTAAATAGAAAATAAAACCTAGACTTAGACAAATTTCCAAATTTTCTAGAAATTTCAAAAAATACCCTTGTCAAAAAAATCCACTAGTTCTGCTTCCTTTGTTGTCCGCATCACATGGTTAGGTAGGATTGGAGAATTATGGATTTCACAAACAAATTAGGGTTAGGGTTTGATGTATGTGGAATTGGGATTGATTAAGGATGTGTTTTAGAGTGATTTCGGATTTTTACAATTTCTGAGAATAAGAATCCGTATCAAGAAGAAATATGAGAGGATTAAGGAGAAAACACTGCTTAAGAGAAAAGAGAAGAGGAAGAAACAAAGCAAGATGTTTTAGCCCTTAAACTAAATCAACTACTCATAATTCCTTTATTCAAAGTCCGGGATTGCATAGAATATGCTCCTTTTCTATGTGTACCAAAAATGTAGTAGCCTTAATTTAAATAGGAAATAGAAGTCCAAGTAGGAAAACTAAGAGCTCCCAATTAATATTCTAGTTCCTAAATAAACCAAGTTTCCTAAATAATATTCGCATGCAACAGAAATTTCTCAACAGTCTAGTCTTACAAATTGTAGAAGAATTAAAAATGAAAATGATGTAATTCATTAACTTCTATGTCTTTGGCTGCTTCACTTACTTATTATGATCGTAAATAAGGAAACCTGACATAAGGTCCATTGTAATATAACTGAGGCCCATCCCTACAAAATAAAAATTTACCAAATGCTAAATCTAGTGAAGCATAAATTGAAGACAATGTCCCTCAGACCAAATTGTTTTCTTAGCTGTATGATCTGCATGTCGAACTCTAATCATAAGTGTTTTTAAGTGTATACTGTATCTAACCAAACAATAGATATTTACTAGGTTGTTCTGTTATGGTATATTTTTGATTACTTGGACTGCAAAACTATATTAAGAAATTATTTTTCTCACATGCAATGTAGTGGTATATTTGAGGTAAACTGCTCAAAGGATATCAAAGTTCAAGGCATTATTGGTCCTTGTGCATCACTTGAAAAGGTATAATCCAATGGATCTTTGAGTGGTTTTCCTTTTCTTCCTGGTTTTTTTCAATGTTTACTTGTCCGTGAATTTGTGCAGAAAGGTCCTTTGTGCTCAGACACAGTTGTAGGCCAGGGAAATACAAGTGCATGGAAGATGTGTGGCCTGGACAAAGCTACAACTTTATGTCTAATATTTGAAATTGCAAAGAAGGACAGCCCAGATGCTACTGCTCAACAACCCTCAAGCTATCAATTCTACTTCCAATTTTTGACTTAGTATGCCAAGCTTATGATTTTTTGAGTGGTCAGTTACCTGATATTTTTTTTCTTGGAAAAGATGGATGGACCTCTGACTTATTAATGGTAATTTGCTACAGCTATCAGCACAGTAGTGGTCAAATGAGACTTCGTGTAACAACCCTCTCAAGAAGATGGGTTGCTGGACCTGGAAGTGCTCAGGCAAGCTCTGCTGCCCTCTTATATGTGAAGCATTGTTGTTCCATCTGTTTTTCTTGGACTAGTTAATCCTATTAGAGCTTAAAACAAGCAGGGATGCTCTTTAATATAATAAAAGACAATCTCATTAATAATCAGGGCTCATTTATGAAATAAAAAAGTAACTAGTATATTTCTGGGTGTTTGACTAGAAAGAGGAAAGTCCTGGGTGGCCAAGAATTTTAGACATCAATCTAAGAGACATAATATACTTAATATTCTTACCATGCCATTATTACTAAATTTGTAATTTTTTCATTTGTGTACATGTTGCTTTATTAAAGAGAATATTAATTGTATTTATGAAAAATCTGAGTCCAAAAAGTATTTCTGATCTTATACTTCTCCTATGTATTGTTTTCCTGCCAGCCGTTCCTATAGAACTGGGATATATGTGGGAGAAGAATAGAAGTGAAGAAATTATGTTATGAACTTATTTTATGTGCCACACCTATCTGCCTTCTTGCGTGATGAGCTGTTATATCTCAAATCCATGAATAGTAGGAAAACAGGTTGCCTTAACAAAACTGTGGCTTACTGAGCTATTCTGACCATACCATACCTGTCCCTCTGTCGCACAAAAATAAAATAAAATAATAAAAAAAACTGCTTTCAGGTGACATGGGGAAATGGGTTTTCCTATTCTTTTTCTCTGAATATAGTAGTTCTCCTTTTCATATTTGTTACCGGGAGCTTGAAATTCCCATATGCTTTTAGTGAATTGCGGTGATACTCTCTCTTTATATATTAGCAACAAAGTGCCATCTTGACTTGATCTAGCAATGAAAGGTTATCACATGGTATTATAGGAGATCAGTGTGTTGACAGGCAGTATGTCATGCAGAATAAAATACTGTCAAGCTTCTCAACCTATCTGCCTTCTTGCGTGATGAGCTGTGATATCTCAAATCCATGAATAGTAGGAAAACAGATTGCCTTAATAAAACTGTGGCCTACTGAGCTATTCTGACCATACCATACCTGTCTCTCTGTCACAAAAAAATAAAATAAAATAATAAAAAAAACTGCATTCAGGTGACATGGTGAAATGGGTTTTCCTAATCTTTTTCTCTGAATATAGTAGTTCTCCTTTTCATATTTGTTACCGGGAGCTCGAAATTCCCATACATGTTTAATGAATTGTGGTGATACTCTCTCTTTATATATTAGCAACAAAGTGCCGTCTTGACTTGATCTAGTGATGAAAGGTGATCACATGGTATTATAGGAGATTAGTGCGTTGACAGGCAGTATGTCATGCAGAATAAAATACTGTCAAGCTTCTCAACCTCTTGTCCCTAAATATATATTTTATTAACAATATCTCCTGTGATCTTCCAGAACAACATGGGCTTCTCAATTATGCTTTTTAATATTGTGTGTGAAAATGCTTAAGGATAGAAGGCCGTGCACATGTTATTTCAGGTTACTAAAAGTTTGGTCAGGTAATGGGCGTGTTGACCACACAAATATATCTATTGGTGCTTTAAATCATATTCAATATTTGGTTTACTGTTTGCTCTTTCCACAAATTAATGGAATAGAAATGCTAAGGGGCTCATTCTTTCATCTAATGAAGGGTATGGATCATTTTTTCCCCGCCCTTTTCTTCCAAGTGATTGTGAATTTTTATTTGTAACTCAATCTATTTTTATATGCTTTAGGATTTGATTGCTGGATTTGACCAAGAAGCAGCTGCTGTAGCTATGGCACGCCTAGTGTCTTTCAAAATGGAAAATGAGGTAACTATAAAATCTTTGATGGCTTTTGAATATTTTTGGATATGAAATAGTGAGACCCAAAGCATGTGCAAGCATTCTTTTTACCATATATGTTGGTATCTGAATATATTGGATTTGCTCTCATTCTAGTAACTGAGGATTTCTTTTACAAGTTTTAAAGGAGTGTGTAATGATTTATGCTGAGAATTTCTCATAGTTTTTTCTTCTAGGATCCCCTTAGCATCAGAAATTTTAAGCTCTCTGTTGTGCAGAAAGACGCGCACGACTACATTTAGAAAGAAACAGTGATTGATCAAGTCTAGTGAGTGGCTTATGAAACACTAAAATATTAGAATAAGAACCACTCTTTATTTGTTTTTGTAAGTACCACTTATTTGATGGTTTGTGAAGATAAGAATGAGTTAATTGAGAATATGCCACTTCCCAGTTTTAGGGAACCTTCAAACCGTTTTTTTTTTTTTCATGAGGAAGTTATTTTAGCTTCTTCCCTTCTGTTGCTAGCATAATAGAGTGGAACTTTCTTGCTGATTAGTTTCAAAGGGAAATTTTTTTTCATGGAAGACTACATCCCTAGAGACAGATAATGTTTGATTTTCAAGATAAAAAAAAATGTTGATTTTCTAGATCAAAAACTTTTCCATCTTTTCTGAGGATGTGGATAAAATAGGAAAAAGCATTTTCATGCCCGGGGGTCAAATTTTGAGTGATTGTATGCAAGAGTGCTGACATATAAGAGAATTCCAAAAACTCGTGTGAATATAAAGGTTTTGCATGAAAACGAGCTTCTTATGGACTATGTCCAGATAATAAGGGTGCGTGCACGATTAATAATATAAATTGCTGTAACTGCACGCTCCCTCCCTCCCAAAAGGAAGAGGTAAATTGGCTTGGAATCTTCAAGGCATGAGCAACATTTAAAACATGTCAGATGCTTTCACTCCACCACACCATTTTGTTGTGGAGGGTCAACACAGTTTTGAAAGAACCTTCCATCTTTGAAAGTCAGGGTTTCTTTTTTCATGAAATTGTTTTAGCTTTTGTTTTGTTGCTAGCATATTTTAAGGGGTGATAAAAACAGTTGACTGGAAGATACTGATACATGCCAAAGTTATGACAGGTGGAAAAAGGGTCAATTTGTTATATAGGCTTGCCTTATTAAAAGAGTAATATGTATTTGAAATTTTAACCATTCTGCCATTGCATTATTTGATGATACGTGGCAAGCAGGCTGAGTTTGATCCCATAAGATGGCTAGACAAAGCTTTGATACATATATGTGCTCGATTTGGAGACTATCAGAAGGATAGTCCATCTTCTTTCAGCCTATCTTCTCGGCTTTCAATATTTCCTCAATTTATGTTTCATCTACGACGTTCTCAGTTTGTCCAGGTAATATTATGAATTCAAGGTTTATCTGCTAAGCACTTACCCTTAAAAAAATTCACCAGTTAGGTCCATTGAAATCCTCATATGCTCCAGTTAATATTATTCTACAGGTCTTCAACAACAGCCCAGACGAGACAGCATACTTCAGAGTGATATTGAATCGTGAAAATGTTGCCAATTCAGCTGTGATGATACAGCCTTCATTGATATCTTATTCGTTTCATTCAGGACCAGAACCAGCACTTCTTGACGTGGCTGCCATTGCAGCTGATAGAATTCTGCTTCTGGACTCTTATTTCACTGTTGTCATTTTTCATGGGGCAACTATTGCTCAATGGCGGAAAGCTGGGTATCATAATCAACCTGAACATCAGGTACTTTGTTAAGATAACATATAAACCAAATGAAAAAACATGTCTTTTAGTTGAAGTCCAATGTCAGCCCCCTCCAATTTCTTGAAACTGACATATAATCAAGGTCATTCCTAACAGTGAGAGAACCTAAATCCTTGATGTAATTAACATAATCAACTATGTTTGTGAACTTCAGAAAATGAACTTTACTCCCATGACATCAGCATGATGATCACTTTCTTGACTAGATCACTGTGATTAGCAAACACTTGCTTTGGTCTCTCAAAGTTTATGAAGTGACATGTAAATGTTTAGTAGCCATTTCCTATGCTGGTTTTTATTTTTATTTTTATTTTTTTAAAAAATTGCAGTTCCACCTCTTCATATCACATTTTGTTCTTGCAATAATTGAGAACCACTAAATTACCTCATGGTTGCTCATCAAAATCAGCTTTGTTTTCTTAACTACTGATAGGATAAAGCTTAGTTTGTCAGTCTTAGCTCTAATGTTAGAGGTGCAAAGAAGCACCGTTAAGCTATAAAAATTGTCCTAGATGACAAACCACCTTACCATACATTCAAACAAGTGCATCAGATATTACCTGCAGATGGTCTCATGATTCATCATGGGTATGTGTATGAAATTAGTTTTTCAACTGAATATATGTACTCCTGGAAAAATATCTTCAGAGTTTGGTTTTCGGTTTGCGATTGCAAAATTTTGTCCTAATGGTTCTGGAATCTTGGTTCATTTTGTCCTAACAACTGAATATATGGTTCTGGAATCTTGTGGCAGTGGTGACCCTAATGCTGCCATGGTCTCTCTTTTTTATCCCCCCCCCCCCCCCTTTTTTTTTTTTATGTGAATTCATTTTTGTCCTTGCAGGCATTTGCCCAGCTACTGCAAGCTCCTCATGATGATGCAGATGAAATAATCAAGGAAAGGTTTCCAGTTCCTCGCTTAGTCATTTGTGATCAGCATGGTTCACAGGTTAGCAACTTGTAAATGATCATTTCGTTATGGATAACATGAATTTGAATTTTCTTTTTTTTGATAAGCAACATCGGTTTGCTCTTATCCTTTGTTCCACTACTAGTTTGTGACTGGAAGTTCAAGTTTTCACCACAATGTACATTCTGTAGAACCACTGTTGTTAAACATGAACTATAGGCACCATGCAGAAGGTTTCTTCGTGGCTAAACACTTTTAAGTTAGCAAGGCACTTCACCTGCTACCAAGGCTCTTTACCAAGCGCCTGGTCAATAGAGACAAAATGTCTAGGGGAAGAAGATGCCATCATCACTATCATCAGTCTCATTCTTGTTATTTATAAAAGATACAGATGTAGTTGTTTTGTTAGGCCCACAACTGTTTCCTGAAGTAAGCTGAAAAGGGAGAAATATTTGACAAGTAGGGGGACTTTGGCGTACTTTTTTTTTGTGTGTGTTTGAGAGAGAGTTTAATGTTTGCCAGTCTTATGCTTTACAAGGATAATGTTTCTATCCTTCTAAGAATGGAATAGATGGTGGTAAATTCATTGCTTGAAACATTTTCTTATCATATACTACGTAGTTTTATGTTATTGATAAATTTGATTTTTTGCCTGTTAGTAAACAGAGGTTTCAAACCCTTGTAGCATCTGGGGAAACCTTTATCAACAACATTTGACTGACCATTCGAGCTAAATAGGCTAATTAAATTGTCATTGTTAAGATTGTTTCCCCCATTTTTTAAAAGGGCCTTCTTCTGTCGTGTCTTGCAAATAGTGTTATTACACATTTTACATATTAAAACTACATACATGCTTTTGCGTTTTGCACCTCGTGGCTAGTCTCTAGGGGCTTTTAGTTCCTATGTGCTTCTTGTGCTTGTAGCCAACAATTTGTAGAATCTGAAAACTAACCCCCCAAAACAAACGCATCAGTTTATTGCCAGTTCTCTGAACTGTTTTGAACAGAATTTTTGCCTTGTATCCTTGACCGAATAAAGACAAGCTTGCTGCATATGCTTTACTATAGGGGGACCTATGCATCCAAATTGAAACTATTTTCATCAATTGCCATGTGTCTTGGTATTAGATGCATGGTTATTTGGCCTGTTGTAATCAAATTAACTGGTACATGTGTTTAATTTGGTACTGTGTTGCTAACATATTATGTCATTTCAGGCCCGTTTTCTTCTGGCAAAATTGAACCCTTCTGCTACATACAACTCTGATTCTCTTCTTCCCGGTGGAGATGTCTTGTTTACAGATGATGTGAGCTTTGAAGTTTTCTTGGATCATCTTCAAAGACTAGCAGTTCAGTGAGATCATCGTTACTAGCAATTTTGTAAAATTTATCATCTGAGAGTTCTGTACAGTTATTTTAGAATTTATTATAGGCTCGCTCGATTTCTGATTCAAGATTCTTGCTACACCTTCGATTTGCTAAAACAGCAAATTCCTGTTCAGTTTGACGAATAGACAATGCAAAATTATGATAAATTTATTTAGTTGAAGGTGAAAGTTCCGTTCTCAAGCCTAGAGAGACTTGTATCTTCATCTACGTTCTCCCTAATCAGGTAAAAGGAGGTCATCACACCGAATCAGTGGTTTCCTGAGAAATCCACCCATCCATTACAAGAACCTAGAGTTTGAGCACTTCTTTTGCCTTGGCTTCACTGTAACACTTTTTCGAGGACAGCGAAGGGCAAAATAGAGAGCTAAATTGGGAACCCTTTACACACTAGCACTTTTCAATAGAGCAACGCTTCTAATAGAAAATCAGATAATCAACCAGTTCACGAGGAGGAATCAAATCAAGAAGGGAATTCTTATCAAACAGTTCATGAGCGATTTCTGTAGCTTGAAATTCTTGCTCTGACAGAGGCATGGACGACCTGAAGGCTGGTGCTTTGTCGAACTCCAGTTTCTGCATAGTTCGTGTCGCAAGAGTCCCGCGGATCAGCAGTGGTGTTATAATAAAGTAAATATTATACCCGTTTGTTGATCATAGATGCAATCGCCATTCTTTGGAATATCCTTCAAAATCAAATTGATTTACACATAATCCTATGTTTTGCCATAGTTAGTGTCACCCCCACCTCCTCTTCCCAGGACAAACAGAAATCTCAGCTCCGAAAATTATGCCATGCCGCCGAGTCCAGCAATCCCTCAGTCCACTTCCGATCCCTACCTGTCATGTACATCATCACCATCCAAAGCCGCCCCCCGTCTACCTCCGTCCAACCAATCTGCGTACTCTAATCACTCCTCCAAGTCGTCCTACTGGCAAGCTTGGAGTAACATCGGCAAACTAGGCACCTTCATCCTCCCAGAAAGGAAGAGCACAGATTGGTCATCCAGGCACTCCAACTTAACCGAGGAGAGTCTCGAGGCACATAATAGAAGACAAGAAGCCATTAACATCCTCCATGACAAGAACGCAAAATGCAGTCCCTATTACAAGGGCCTCGTCGATTATTCCCTAATCATCAGCCGCGAGAGACATCATTTGCCAACACCCCCAACCAGTCCCTGCCGTGAAAGCCATGCCACAGCCGTCACTTCCTCTTCTCTTTCAACTTTCATCTTTAAGATGCAAGAGTGGAGTTCTTGCTTTTCGATTTCCTCTAAATCTAACAACGTCAAGGGCAAGGAGAACAATGCCCCGGCTGCAGTAATTGCTACCAGCACTGACAAAATTAAACCTATGAAGCCAAGACCTGCAGCTCCCAGTCATTCTGCCTCCTCCTTCTCTTCTCAAACATCAGGCAGGACGACCTTAGAGAAGGAGACGCGTGACGTTGATGCCTTACGAGTTGTTACTGAAGAGAAGCCATTGAGGGAGAGAGTATCAGAATCAAAACCACCTGCTGCAGCACCATCTCTAACAAATGATGATCATCGTGACATACTGGACTGTCCAAGTACTCATGACGTGATGAATATTGACAGGAAGTTTACGTTGGCAAACAAGTACCAGCCCAAAGCCTTGAAAGATTTCATCTGCAATCGAGATCAAGCCATTAGGATGCAGGGTGTCGTGAGTTTTGTTCTTCTCTCTTTTATTTATTACAAGTGGGAGTGATCAATTTAATTACTAACCAGAGGTTTTGAGTCATTACAGCCAAATAATCCGTTCTATATATATAAAATTTACAGATGAGGGACTTTGATTGCAACCATTTCATATTTGAAGGACCTGCAGGCGTTGGAAAGAGAACCATGATAAGGGCCATGCTTCAGGAAGCCTTTGGACAGGAGAGAGTGCAGGTTTTTTTTTTTGAGTTTTTAACCTTCATAATTAATATTAATTAGTACACACCAATTGCCCTTCATTCATACACGCACTGCTTAATTCTTTTTTCTTGATTCCTTGATTAATCTTAATTAAACCCACTTACGTGCTCGGACAAACAATTCATTGAATTCTTTATGTTTTTCTTCATGCCTTCACAGGCGAGGGAAGAATGCAAGTCATTCAACTTGAAGGTGGTTAATCTCTCAATTAATATACATATATCTGGTAATTAATTAATAAATTAATTAAAAATAAAAAATGATGATTATGGTGGCCGTGCATGGCATGCAGGGGGAACAGATTGGAAGTATACAGGTAAGAGTGAAGGTATCCTCCCAACACGTAGAAGTCAATCTCTCTGATCTCAAAGGCTATGAAAAGCAAGTCATTGTTGAGCTCATCAAGGAAACACATAATAATCATAATAAGAGGATTATTTCCAACAACCCTATTAATCCCAAGTCAAGACTTGATGACTGCCGAGGTATTTATCTATTTTTATTCCTATGATATATTCAATTAAAAACCAAGATCCCTACGGGTTTTTCTTGAAAAAATAAAAAAAATGACTGTATATATTTGCAGCAATTATTTTGTACGAGGCAGACATGCTATCTACAGATGCCCTCCTCTATATTAAGTGGGTGCTGGAGAGGTATAAAGGATTCAGTAAATTTTTCTTCTGCTGCAACGATGTCTCAAGGCTTCAACCAGTTACATCACTTTGCTCTGTTGTCCAGCTTTTGCCACCTTCAAAAAGAGAGGTGACTATATGTTAGCACTGGAATATTAATTACTATATATACTGGCTAGCTAGCTAGCTACGATTAATCTCTTTCTTTCTTTCTTTTACAAACGTGTTAACTTTATAATTAGGTTGTTCAAGTTTTGGAATTCATAGCTGAACAAGAAGGCATAGAATTGCCATATCCATTGGCTGAAAAGATTGCTGACAAATCTAAGAACAACCTTCGTCAAGCCATCCGATCATTTGAAGCCTCCTGGCACGGAAGGTGAAGTTAATGTATAATCACTCTTAATGTTTAATATCCTTGTCTTCATTAATGTAATTAATTAATTTATACCCTGTTTTCCTGCTTGAAGTTATCCCTTCACGGAAGATCAAGAAATCCTGACTGGATGGGAAGATGATATTGCAAATATCGCCAAGGACATGGTTGAAGAGCAAAGCCCAAAACAGTACGTAATTCAGCTGGGAACTGTTGTCTTTGCCAACTAATTAAGGTATATTAGAGATATAGAAAATTATTGCTGCTAATTAATTTGCACAAGTTTTGCTTAACAACAGGCTGTATATCATACGTGGGAAGCTTCAAAATCTGATAGAGCATGATGTATCTCCTGATTTCTTTTTCGAGGTAGGTAGCTAGGAACTTTCCTATTTAATTTCTCAAAATTCAGTGTATGTAGTGATTCAGATCATAGGCTCTGATATATACTGACTAAACAGATCATCCCTGATACAGTCCCTTCTTGGAGAACTGAAGAAGCATTTGGATGAGCCATTTCAGCTCCAACTCGACGGTCTACATAAGGACTACAATGTATGAGAATTAAGCACGCATATATATATATATATATATATATATATATATATATATAT
>Ga0307511_10007305_pt1 | contig 11125 bp, 8 predicted proteins | sample 13_EM_MG_FD_200266 | JGI IMG/M metagenome (GOLD analysis project Ga0307511, IMG submission 200266) | Populus trichocarpa ectomycorrhiza microbial communities from riparian zone in the Pacific Northwest, United States - 13_EM | ecosystem: Host-associated > Plants > Roots > Unclassified | place...
GGGCAACAGCATTCTGTTCCCGGGCACCTACAAAAGGCTCCATTCCCTGAAAAGGGGCGCAAAGGACGGATTGAAGCTAATGATCGGCCTGGTGCCTGTATTCATTGTCGCCGCCTTTCTGGAAGGATTTGTCACCCGGTATTCCAGGATGCCGGTAGGGCTCAGCCTATCTATTTTACTTTCCTCTTTATCATTTATTATCTGGTATTTCGTTATTTACCCCATTCGCCTGGAGAGAAAAATGCGTTCCCGGCCTACAACCGCCCAACCCACAACCCTCCATCCCTGAACCCTTTTATCCGAATGTACGCTCCTTTAAACCATATCAGAAGAACAGGCGGTCTCGCTGCGACCTGCCTCCTGTTACTCCTGATCGCCGGCCTTTCCTGTCCGGCACAAAGCAAAAAAAGATTGCCGGATTCTATCCCCGGCTCCATGGAGAATACGCCTGAGATCACCGACACCGTCGCTACCGTCAGAGATACGGAATCCGCCACCGGGACAGACGCCGGCCGGCAGGAAGATACGCCCACCCTGCATGAACCCGCCACCTTTCGGGCCGTCCCCGACTCCGCCATGACCCGCTGGAAAAAAGACAGGGATTTTGCTTATGCCAACGACCCTGCCTGGTGGACCCCGCAAAAGGAGGAAGAGGACAACCGTTTCCTCCGCTTCCTGGGAAGAATGCTCAGTAGCCGCGGGTTTCAATATTTTGTATACCTCTTTCTGGCTGCCGTATTGATATATGCGCTGTACAGGATCATCGCAGAAAACAATCTTCGGCTCTTTTACCGGAATACCTCTAAGCCCGGGGATAGGCGGCAGGAGGTGAGTCTGGAGGAAGAAGATCTCGACAAAGGACTGGAAGAGGCCACGGCCCGCGGTGATCACCGGCTGGCAACCCGCTATCTGTACCTGAAGGCGCTCCGCCTCCTGGATGCAAAAAAATTGATCCGGTATCATCCCCAGGCAACCAACCAGGAATATATCAACCAGACAAGGGCGCTTCCGCAAGCAGAGCCTTTCCGGTTCCTTACAGGGGCCTATGAACGGATATGGTACGGTGAATTCGCGATCAATGCGGCTCAATTTGAATGGCTCCTGCGGTCTTTCCAGGATTTTTACAAATCGATACCAAATTAAATGAACCAGACGAACGATACAGGCGGCCGGTTGATGGGATGGCTCTGGCACATGGGGCGGGCGCAGGCTTGGCTTTGGCTCCTGTTGCCGGCATTGCTCTCCTGTAATCCCGGAGGCTCGAAAAAGCTCAACCGCCGGGTCACCCTCTGGCGAAAGGATAAGATCCCCTATGGCACCTATATTGCCTATGAAAACCTGTCTTATATCTTTCCCAACGCAGAAATAACGATCAATCAGAATTCTCCCACCGACCTGAAATCTTCCGCGCACGGGAGTGGATCTTCAGGCCTGAATAAAGGAGAAGCGAAAAAAGCATACATCATTATTGTTCCCCGCATGATGCCGGACGCATCGGAGATCAATGCGCTCCTGAATTTTGTTGGAGAAGGCAATCATGTATTTATTTCCGCCTTTCAGTTCGGAGACTCCCTGCTGCACACATTGAGCCTTAAGCCGGGACCGGATCTTTACCACTCCCGGGAGGACGGAGACAGCCTGCGACTGAGCATCTACAACCCGGTCAGCTTTGATTCGCTGTCCTTTGCATATCCCGGCGCCTCTTACGACAACTGGGTCTATTCCCTGGATTCACAATACACTACTATCCTGGGAAAAGATGCCAGGGGGCGCCCGGACCTGGTGAAGTTCAGTTATAAAGGAGGAGGGACTTTATACCTGCAGTTTGCTCCGATGGCCTTCACTAACTTTTTTCTCCTGCATAAAGGGAATAAAGCATATTATGACAATGCACTTTCTTATTTGCCAGCGTCTGTCAAGGAGGTGATTTGGGATGACTATTTCCGCTACGACAGTACAAAGGAATTCTCAGCCTTTCAGTATATTCTCAACAACCGTTCTTTACGTTGGGCTTTCTGGCTTGCCTTGCTGCTTTTCGGGATCATCTACTTATTCGAGTCCAAACGAAAACAAAGAATGGTGCCTGTTACAGGCGGACTCCGCAACAATTCCCTGGACTTTGTCATCACGATCGGGCGCCTGTACTATCAGCGCAGGGACAATCACAATCTGGCCATAAAGATGTCGGCCCACTTCCTCGATTATATCCGTACCCGCTATAATCTGCCTGTAACAATACCCGACGAAGAATTCGTGACCCGGCTCTCTTATAAAACAGGATATCCCCGGGAATCCTTACAGGAACTCGTGACAGACATCCGCCGTTTGCAGGCAGACATTCCCCTGGCAGATGAAGAACTGCTGGCCTTTCACCGGAAAATAGAACTATTTTATAAACACGTATAAACATGGAAGAAAATTTATTTGAACAAAGGACGGATCTGGGTGAATTGCAGCAGGCAGTAGAACAGCTTAAGACCGAGATCGGTAAAGTGATAGTGGGACAGGAACAAATGATCGAATTATTACTCGCGGGTATTTTGTCAGACGGCCATATATTAATCGAAGGAGTGCCGGGTGTCGCCAAGACACTGACGGCCAAACTGCTCAGTAAAGTAATTTCAGTGGCCTTCTCCCGTATCCAGTTCACACCGGATCTTATGCCGAGTGATGTGATCGGCACCTCCGTGTTCAATCCCCGGGAAAGCAGCTTCACCTTCAAGCCGGGGCCCATCTTCAGCAATATCGTACTGATCGATGAGATCAACAGAGCACCGGCCAAGACACAATCCGCACTGTTTGAAGTGATGGAAGAACGACAGATCACCGTTGATGGGCAGACCCTTCACCTTCAGGCGCCTTTCATGGTAGTCGCTACGCAAAACCCCATCGAGCAGGAAGGTACCTATCATTTGCCGGAGGCCCAACTGGACCGGTTCCTTTTCAAGATCAATGTTCAGTATCCCTCGCAGGAGCAGGAATTCCTCATCGTGTCCCAGCATCACCAGACGCGGATGGACAGCAGGATCGAAGGGGTGCTGCCGGTATTGTCAGCCTCCCGGATCGATGAACTGCGCGGACAGGTCCGTGGCCTGCACGTGGAAGAGAAGCTGATCCATTTCATCACTTCCATCGTAGGCGCTACCCGCAATCATAAGGCGATTTACCTGGGCGCTTCGCCCCGGGCCTCCATCGGTATCCTGAACGGATCCAAGGCACTGGCGGCTATGCGCGGACGGGACTTCGTCACGCCGGAAGATATTATTTACGTAGCCCCTGCGGTGCTCCGCCACCGGCTGGTGCTCACCCCTGAAAAAGAAATGGAAGGCGCATCGGCCGATGATGTGATTAATGAGATCATTCAATCCATTGAAATACCCCGGTAATGCTTCAACGATTCTATAAATCCCTGTTTTTTGCCCGGCGTTTTTACTGGTCGCTGGTGACGGTGATCGTCCTGTTCGTATTGTCCTATGGGATCCCCTTCTTATTTGTGATCGCCCAGTTAGGGCTGCTGTTCATCGTCCTGGTAGCGATACTGGACTACCTGGTGCTGTTTGCCCGGAGAGATCCTGTGGACGTCCGGCGTGAATGTTCGGAAAGGTTCAGCAATGGAGACCTCAACCCGGTAAAGCTGGTAGTGACCAATCAATATCCTTTCCAGGTGTCCCTGCATATCATTGATGAATTGCCCGACCAGTTCCAGCGACGGAATTTTTCCCTGGACTGCCCCCTGAAAGCAGGGGAGCGCCGGGAACTGCCTTATCAGTTGCGGCCGACAGAGCGGGGAGAATATGTATTCCATTCCATTAATGTATTTATAAAAAGTCCTTTCAATCTGCTCGTGCGGCGGAAGATCCTGGATGGAGAGAAGATGGTAAAAGTATTGCCTTCTTATATGCCTTTGAAACAATACGAACTGATGGCCTGGTCCAACAACAGGGCGGAGAACGGCAATAAAAAGATGCGCAAGCTGGGGCATAGCCTGGAGTTCGAACAGATCAAGGAATATGTCACCGGCGATGATATCCGCAGCCTCAACTGGAATGCCACAGCCCGGAAAGGCGGCCAGTTGATGGTAAATAAATTTACGGATGAGAAGAGTCAGCAGATCTATTGTGTGATCGATAAAGGACGTATCATGAAAATGCCCTTCGGGGGAATGAGCCTGCTGGACTACGCGATCAATGCTACGCTGATCCTGTCCCGGGTGGCGCTGATTAAGCAGGACAAGGCCGGCCTGGTCACTTTTGCAGACCAGATAGGCACCTTCCTGCCGGCAGGAAGGAAGGCGATGCAGATGAGCCAGATCCTGGAGGCATTATATAACCAGCAGACGAAATTCCTGGAGACGGATTATGAAAAGCTCTATGCCCTGGTACGGACCCGCATCACGCAGAGAAGCCTGATCGTACTCTTCACTAACTTTGAATCCTTATCAGGCCTGCAACGACAGCTGCCCTATCTACGCGGCATGGCAAAAAAGCATTTGTTGCTGGTCATTTTTTTCGAGAACACCGGCCTGCAGGAAGTGCGGGAGGCAGGACCCGAAGACATAGAAGGGCTCTATATAAAGACCATTGCTGACAAATTCGCCTACGAAAAACGACTGATCGTAAAGGAATTAAATCAGCATGGCATTGCGACGATTCTCACGGCCCCTGAACATCTCACGGTCCAGACAGTGAATAAATACCTGGAGATCAAGGCCAGGCTGGCCATCTAGCGGGAACCATTAAGACGCTGGAAGCGAATTGTCCGAAGGACCGACATTAGCCGTTTGCCGGAGATGCGCTAAATTTCTAAAAGCGCATCTCCGGCACATTTCCTTACTTTTGCGCCAATGCAACAGAGCCCTCCCAATAATAACCCGGCAACTCCCAATTTTTTTGACGAAGGACAGGCAATGCTTATTGACAAACCCCTGCACTGGACATCTTTTGATGTGGTAAGGAAGATCCGTAACCAGGTAAAGACGAAAAAAGTAGGTCACGCAGGAACGCTGGATCCCCTCGCCACCGGCCTGCTCATCCTTTGCACCGGTAAGTACACCAAAAAGATCAATGATTACATGGCGCAGGAGAAGGAATATACCGGTCATTTTACGCTGGGCGCTACCACGCCTACCTTTGACCTGGAGAGCGAGCCGGAAAATTTTAAGGATATGAGCGCCGTCACCCCCGAAACCCTTCAATCCGTCGTCTCCACATTCACGGGAGTCATCTGGCAGGTACCTCCGATCCATTCGGCCATTAAAAAAGATGGCAAGCGGGTATATGAACTCGCCCGCCAGGGAAAAGAGGTGAAACTCGACCCCCGGCAGGTGGAAATCAAAGTATTCGAGATCACAGCCATGGAATTGCCGGTAGTGCATTTCCGCGTGGTCTGCACAACAGGGACCTATATTCGCAGCCTGGCCAATGATGTTGGCGCCGCACTGGGTTGCGGTGGCTACCTCAGCAGCCTGTGCCGGACGAGGATAGGGGAGTTCCGGGTGGAAGATGCGATGAGCATGGAGCAGGCGGAAGCATATATAAAAAGCAAGCTGCAAGCTTCAAGCTGATAGCTTCTAGCCAGCTATAAATAAGTGTTGCAGCGATTTCTATGAGATTTAACTAAGTCTGACTTGCGGCTTGTAGCTCGAAGCTTGCAGCTCTAAAAAGGATACCCGATCCCCAACTGGAACTGCCCCTCGGTCAGTCTCATATCATAAAACCACCGCTCGGGATATTCCAGCCGTTGGGGATCTTTTAGCTTATACGCCCAGTCGAACCGGATGAGGAAATAATCGAAATCCAGCCGCAGCCCTGTGCCGGCATCCACGGCAAATTCTTTATAAAACCGGTCGAACTGGAAATCACTTCCTTTTCCAATCACAGCCGTATCCCTGTTCCAGATATTCCCGGCATCGGCAAACAGCGCACTTTTAAGCTTCACGCCAAAGACGGTCCCCAGCGGGAACCGGTATTCGATATTGCCTTCCAGTTGCACATCCCCGAAGCGGTCAGAAAGCTTACTGCCTTGTTGAGAATAGAAGGTGGACGAGCCCAGCCCTAATTGCCTTACCTGCCAGCCCCGCATACTATTGGGACCTCCCGCAAAAAATGCTTTATAAAAAGGAAGGGTCTGCTCGTTTGTGTTGCCTTCCCTGCCATAGGCCCATCCTGCGCCCGCATATGCCCTCATAGCCAGTTGGCTCCGCTTATAGTCGATATGACGGCGATATTCAATATCCCCTTTGATATAACGCCAGAGATCTCCTTCATCCAGCGATTTGATCAATCCTAATAAGGCGCCGCTTTCCTCCCCGCTGATACGGAGAAAATCTGTATGGAGGCCCCTGGTCCGGAAAGAGCTATAGACGAACTGCTGACCGACAACCAGTCCGCTTTTAAACGCCAGATTGAGGGAGGGAATACTATCCAGGAAATGCTGAAAGCTGTCTGACTTATCCAGCCTGGTATATTCAATATTCAGCGGATTGAACAGAAAGGATCGGTTGCCCCGGCTCCATTGATACCCCCAGGAGGCATTGAAGGACAGGGTCGTGAAGAACGCCTTCCCATCCGATTGCCGCCTGTCCGTATAGGCGGTATTAAAATTCAGTACGGTGCGGAGGCTGTCCAGTCTCCGCTCTCTTCCCACCGGGAAAGGAGCGATCAGCCGGGGAAATGAAATGGTATGAGAAATACTTGCCTGGGTGGTCTGAATGAAATCATTTCCCAGTTCCACTCCTCCCCGCAGATTGGTAGTGGTGAGGACAGACTGCTTAAAAGTATTGCGATTTCGTAATCCCAGGTTGAGGCCCACCCCGAATAAATTGCTGGCGGTAAGGATATCATTGGTATTACGGCTTGCCTCCAGGTCGGCATTCAGGTATTGCTTTTTGGCCGGGTACAGACGAAGGGTGACGTCCAGCACCGAATCCGAGCTGTCAGAAGGAGTAAAGCTCGGAGATGCCTGTTGCCAGGCCCCCATCTGGTTAAAGCGGTTGATCGTCCTGTTAAAATTCGACAACCGGTACAGCCGCTGCGGCCGGAGGTATACGTTGTTGGCGATAAAAGCCGGCTTGAATTTATCGGAGCGGGAAATAATGGTGAACCCCTTCGCTGCACTCGTGTCGATCGTAACGACGGTGACGGTGTCTTCCAGCAGAATGGGCAGGTCGGGGTACACCGTTACATGGCCGATATAGTATTTTTGAATCCGGCTTGAATCTTTGACGGGACGCTGCTCGATGACCACATCGACAGTCGGATGCTCTCTTTTCTTCTTTAACTGCTCCAGCAGGGCGGCCTGTTCAAAAGGATCGAGGTTCGGATCGATCAGGGCAGCCACGACGGTATCCTTGACGGCCACCAGGTCGTCCTTGGAAAAACGATAATAACCGTTATTGCGGAAAAGCTCAACGAGGCGATCCAATTCTGCGGAAAGGGTCTTGTTGGAGTAGGGCGCCCCCTTGTGCAGGAAGGACTTAGCCCTGCTTTGCAGGGCCAGCGCCTGCAAAGCAGGTGTATGAAGATCGTAGCCAATGGAATCGAACTTGAGTTGTTTCCCGGGCGTTACGCGAAAGTTGATGCTGACACGGGATTCTTCATAAGGCACCCTCACCAGGCGCCAGCGCCGGATCCTTAGCTTGTGCCCGCGAACTACCTTTATCCGGAACGTGTCTTTAATGGCGGGCGAATAGTAGCCGGATGCATTCAGCAGGGCTACCATGAAGCCGATGGAACGACGCATATTCGCCGTATCAAATACGGGGGGGGCGATCACCCTGTTATAGATCCCGGCAATGGATACCACCTGCGTTCGGATGCTGTCGTCCAGCTGATTGGACAGCCGGATGGTCAGATCCTGTTTTTCGCCGGAAGGCATATTCCCTTCCACCTTTATATTGGTGCTGAAGACAAAAGGTTTGCCAGGTTGGTTTTTCCTGGGTACGGTGCAGGAAAAGGAGAACATTATCATCAGCAATACCGTCGGCAGTACGAATGCTGGGTTGAGAAAAGATACTGTAACTTGCCGGCGTTGTGATAACATAAAGAGATTAAAAAAACCCAATTCGATTTAACTTTTGTATGTAAACGAAACCCAATGTTGGTAAAATCGCAGGTCAAATATATTCAAAGTTTAGGCCAGAAAAAATTCCGTGATCAGGAAGGAGTATTTATAGTGGAAGGCCCTAAAATGGTGAAAGAATTATTGAGCGCTCCGAATACGCGGCCCTTGCATATTTATGGAGTAAAAAAGTGGTTGGAAGAGAGCAGGGGATGGCTTCCTGCTATAGCAGCCTCCTGCATCACAGAACTGAAAGAGGGGGAACTGGAAAGGATCTCCTCCCTGGCAACCCCCAACCAGGTATTGGCGATTTTGGAACGGCCTTCTTTTCTGTTGCCTGTATGGGAAGATACGGTCAGTCTCCTGCTGGATGGCATCCAGGATCCGGGCAATCTTGGAACGATCGTCCGGATCGCAGACTGGTTTGGCCTCCGGCAGGTCATCTGTAGCAGGGACTGCGCGGATATCTTTAATAGTAAAGCCGTACAGTCTACCATGGGAAGCATCACCCGGGTGCAGGTCATCTACGATGATCCCGAAGAAGTGATCCGGCTGCATCCGCGTCTGGCGGTCTATGCTGCCGTCCTGGAAGGTCAGCCCCTTTATGAGACAGGGCATATCCCTGAAGGACTGATCATGATTGGGAATGAGTCCCGGGGTATCCGCCCGGAATTACTGGAGAAGGCAACCCATCGTATCACCATACCCCGCAGAGGAGAGGCCGAATCGCTGAATGCCGCCGTGGCAACGGGGATCATTCTTTCTCATTTGACCAAATGAGAAAGAATAGCTGCAAGCTTCAAGCCCTGGAGCAGCTACAAGCTTCAAGCCGTCAGCTTCAAGCCAGCTACCTATAAAAATTTAAGGAACTTATAATCAGCAGCTAATAGCTTGCAGCTTGTCGCTTGCAGCTCAATTCCGCCTAGCGGAATTGTATCGCCCTCGTCGGCTGCATCCTTCTTACCACTATCGTAGGGATCATCAACACGAGGAAGCAAATGAGGAACGTACCCCCATTGACCAGCACAATATGCCACCATTCGAGTTTTATCACGGCTTTTGAGATAAAATACGCATCCTCAGGCAGGGTAATGAAGCCATAACGTTGCTGCAGCCAGCAGATCAGGAGTCCAAAGCCGTTGCCAAAAGCCATTCCGAACAACGTAATATAAGCCCCCTGGTAGAGGAAGATCTTTTGGATGGAGGCGTTGGGAGAGCCGATCGCTTTCAGGATGCCGATCATGCGGGTCCGTTCCAGCACCAGGATGATGAGACAGGTCACCAGGTTCAGCGTGGCTATGATGATCATTATGATCAGGACGATGACGATCGTGACATCCTGCAGGTTGAGCCAATCGAAGATGTTGGGGTAGATCTCCTGGATGGTGCGACTACCCCAGGCAGAAGGGAGCTGGTTGAAAATTAGGGAATTGACGGTGTCGACCTTGCGATAGTCCCGGATAAATACTTCATAGCCGCCGATCTGGTCGTCCTGCCAGTTATTCAGTCGCTGAATGAGCCTCAGGTCGCCAATGGCGATCAGTTTATCATAATCCTCGATGCCGACCTTAAAGGTCCCGGCAATGGTAAGGGATCTTACCCGGGGAGGACCTCCGGACTGTAGAAAATAGACCAGGACCTTGTCTCCCACCCGGAGCTTCAGTTGATTGGCCGTATAAGTGGACAGGTTGATTTCGTTACTATACCCGCTGTCGGCAAAGCGGAGCCATCGGCCGCTTTTCAGAAAGCCATTCAGGTTGGAAAAATCATATCCGCTCGCCACTCCTTTCACCAATACCCCTTCAATGCCTTCCCTGCTTCTCAGGATAGCATTCTTGGTGGCAAAGGCCCCCACACTCAGGACATCCTTATTGGCATGTAGTATTTGCAGGACGGTGTCGTTTTTAGTCATGGGCGATTCTTCCGCGATAGCAGCCCTGTTGGGAGCAGCATACTGAACACGGATATGGCCCCAGAGACTGAAGATCTTCTGGCTGATCGTATACTGGAAGCCATTGGTAAAGGCCAGGGTCAGCAGCATGGCAGCTACGCTGATAGCGGTAGCCGTGATCGCCAGCCGTATAATGAACCGGGAAAAAGACCGTTGACGGTTAAAAGCGATGCGTCGGGCAATAAAAGCTGCTACATTCAAACGGCATGGTTTTGGCAAAAATAGCGGGTGGATGCATACTAATGAAAGTTTTTTAGTTTTTTATCCTAACATTGTAGTCTCCTTTGACCGTATTTTGTCCGAAACGATTTATAATCCATTCTCATGAACCGGATCTTTCTTCTTTTTATTGGTTGCGTTGTCTCCCTTATCGGTTGCACGATCCCCCTTTTTGGAAAGGCCCAGGCTCCGGACTCCGTCTATTCGGCGTCCATTAAGACTCCCCAGTTGTATATGGCGGGAAACCAACTGGGGTACCCGGTCCTGAAGCTGAACAGCACAGATCAACTGGAATTGCATTTTGATGACCTGGACGCCGATGTAAAAAACTATTACTATACCATCCAGTTGTGTAATGTTGACTGGACGCCGGCTTTAGTCAGCGATTTCGACTATATAAAGGGGTTCCCGCAAATCCGTATCGGGAATTACCAGTTTTCTTCGGTGGCCCTTACCCGCTATACCCATTACCAGGCTGTCATACCGGATCCCAACTGTATTCCCATTCATTCCGGAAATTACTTGCTGAAAGTGTTCCTGGATGGGGATACTTCCAAACTGGCTTTTACCCGCCGTTTCCTGGTGACGGACAAAAAGGCGAATATCAGCGCTCAATTTTTGCAGCCGCTGAATTTCGAACTATCCCATACCCATCAGCGCATACAGTTCAAGGTGAACACCGCCGGGGTCAACCCTTCCAATGCCCAGGACCAGATCAAGGTGGTCGTACTGCAGAATTACCGGTGGGACAATGCCATACATGATGTCAAGCCCACCTTTTACGTCAATAATATCCTGGACTATAGTAATGATAATGATTTTTTATTCCCGGGAGGCTCGGAATGGCGCTGGCTGGACCTGCAAAGCTTCCGCTACCAGAGCGAGCGGATACAGAAC
>Ga0307511_10007306_pt1:0-10000 | contig 11123 bp, 5 predicted proteins | sample 13_EM_MG_FD_200266 | JGI IMG/M metagenome (GOLD analysis project Ga0307511, IMG submission 200266) | Populus trichocarpa ectomycorrhiza microbial communities from riparian zone in the Pacific Northwest, United States - 13_EM | ecosystem: Host-associated > Plants > Roots > Unclassified...
TCATTCTCATTCAACTTTTTAATTTGTAAGATTTGTTCCTCATTATTTTAATAAACTTGAAAAAAATAAAACATTAATAAGTTATTTTCCAGCTCATTTTCCATGACATAACCAAACACTAGAAAGTGTTTTCCAACTTATTTTCCATTAAACTACCAAACATCGGAAAATACTTTCTCGGAATTCACTTTCCAAAAGAAAACTACTTTTCAGCAAACAAACGGGGTCCTCATCTCAAATCCTATTCTAGTCCTCAAAAATCCTTTCGAAGGATCATGACAATATTTAGGGTTTGATTGAGAGTGTGATTGCGATTGTTTTTTAAAATGCTTTTTATTTAAAAATGTATCAAAATATTATTTTTTTATTTTTTAAAAATTATTTTTGAAATCAGCGCATCAAAATGATCTAAAAACACAAAAAAATATTAATTTAAAATAAAAAAATAAAAAAAAAATTTAAATTTTTTTAAAAACACTTTTAAAATGTAAAAAAAAACAGAAATTAATTGTTTTTTAGAAAAAGGTTCTTAAGGATTATAAGAGTAATAGTATTAAGTTGCAGACTACAGGTACAGATATAGTTTATCGATGAATTTACAGGGATCAAAATGTAGTTTGGTTAAGCTAAACGCGCTTTAAAAACGCGTTATTAAAGAAACGGATATATATAAAGAGAGAGACAGACTCGATAAACAACAGAGACGGCACGACGGGGACCACAACACAAAACGTATCAAACATGCACTTACTCTTAACTTTATTTACAGTTTACCATTTTTTTTTTATTATTATTATAAAATAATCAGACTTGTTTCTCTCTTCTCCTCTCCTTACTTATTTTCCGTGTTTTTCTTGTGAAAAAAACGTATATTTGCTGCTAATTTACAGCTCCGTTTACTACTGGCGCAGTATAATGGGGAATTGCTTCTCTGACGTTGCCGGCGGTAGGGCGGCAGTTGGCGGCAGCGCCGCTGCCGCTTCTGCCGCAGCTGGAAACGACGCTGTAGATCATTTTCTTAAGTCTCGTGGCTTGTACGGCTCTCAGATCGAGGTCAGTCATTGATTCTCTCGCTTGCTTCACTACAGCAAATAAATTTGATTTAGAATTATTAACCGTTGAAAATCAAGTTGTGTAATGTTATGTGTAGCATTGTTTAGTTAGATTAGATGAAATTCTGAAGTGACTCTTTTTTCCAGCTTTTAACAGTTTTTCGCCAGTAATTAATTAGTGTTGTTAAGATGCTAAATTTTCTGATTAAATAGAAGCTATCACCTGAAGCAGAGTTGGTTGATTATTAATTAGGTTTTTTTTTTGTTGAATTTTAGCCAGTAAGTATTAGACATTTGGCAACAAAATGGAATGATAGATTGTTTTTTTTTTTATATATATATATACAGATAGTGTATTTTCATGTGTAGGTTGCTCTTTGCGCACTTCGTATTGATTTTGTGTTCTGAAAACAAATATCTGTGCAGTTATCGTTTTCTGCTACCAACATGCGTGACCGGGATGTGCTTTCAAAGGTTTGTGGTTTTTTGTTTTTTTATGCAATTTGATTAAGAATTAATAGTTGAAGAGTGGCAACTTATTGAAGTCATGTGTTAATCTTGTATAAGTTGGCCATGTAGCTTCCAACTTGTTATATGTGGTATAAGCAAATTTCCTCATTTTTTTCTGATTAAAATAACTTCGTTAAAGATGATTTTGATTGCCTTGAGTTCTCAAATGACTCGCCTAAAGCTGGGGGTTGACTGACTATAAGGACACTGCTAGAAAACAGTGATTGAACTTCCAATCATGGGATCAGAGGGGCATGTTTAGTGGCTTTAGATATTTTTAGGCTCTTGTTCAATAGCCTGATATTTTTAATCATTTCAGATTTGTTTGTATGTTCTGTTTCTTACCATTTGAGTTTTATCTGCTTTAGAGTGACCCTATGTTGGTTGGTTATACCAAAGGAAGAGATGGAACACTTACTGAAGCTTTTCGCACAGAAGTAGTTCTTAATTCATTAAATCCAACATGGATTGCAAAACACACTATTACATTCCAGTTTGAAGTTGTTCAGACGTTGGTGTAAGTTTTTCTGCCTGTATCTCTATATTTTCCTCAACCAAATATGAGTTTTAATGGTTTCACACTATTTTAATCTGTGTAATTTACCACAGGTTTCACGCATATGACGTTGACACTCAATTTCACAACATAGATGTAAAGGTAACCCTTTAATAGTCATGTATACTTCTTCCTTTGTTTCTGCTCTTCGTTTAGGAAGAAATTGGTTTAACCGTGATTTTGTTATTTGTAGTTTATTATAAAGAAATCTCCCTAACAAAGTTAATTCTCTTTGCAAGATCAGTATGTTTGGTCAATAATAACTCTCTGTCTAGAGCAACATGTTAAATGTTTCACCATTCATGCTATTCTTACTGAAGTCTTGGTTGGAATTTGCAAGACCAAGTGTAAAGGATCAATTTAATGAAAGAGATGGATGGTCAAATAATTATGGTTTTGATAACGTTGAAAATGTACCACACAACTCAAATGAGAACAAGGAAAAGAAATCCACAATTGCATAACTTAAAATAGGGTTCCATAAACCACCCATCCTTAATGCTACTTTTGTTTTTGGTTTAGGGCATCAGGAGACTGATGAAGCCATGGGCTTCATAATCAAAGTAAACCTTTTAAACTTCTGTCCTCTCATCCCTGACTTTGACCTTCAAATCTCCAAGTTTAAGCACTGAACGGCCTCCTTAAGGGACATGCTCTTCTCCTTGTCGATATTTTATTATAGGGACTAATTTGGAGGTGGATAATATGCTTCTAGGTACAGTAAACGACAATGACATTATATTCCAAAAATGTTTTTTATAAATTTTCAAGAGATACACTCATTGAATTTGAGATGAAATTGGATAGCTAATTACAGTTAAACTAGAGACACTCCTTTGCACCCTCCCCATTGAGGATAAAATACAAAAATCTCTATAGGTACTTAATTTGATATGAATTTAAACTGGAAAAAAAAAATGGAATTAATGGTTGTTCATATTTAGCCCTCAATTCAATAATTAACTTTTCCTCTGTCTGTTAAAGATGCAAGAAAGCTATTGATTAACTGTTCTAAATACACAATGAAGCACCAAGTGAGAATAATCTTGGATAAAATTTTATGTTAACCATGTGGCATTTTTTCTTTATTATGTTTTTGGTAGTGGGGTGGGTGGGGGTTGTTAATTTAGTTATGCCCCATATTTATGGCTGATGATGTATTTCTGTGCAAACGGGGGAGAGAAACTTGTGTTCATAAATAGATTTGCACTGACTACATTTGAGCAAATTGCTGCCTGTTTCCCTGGGCTTTAGCTTTCCATATCAAATGTGTTTGCTGGTTATTTGTAAGATGCACGTAAATGATCACCCATTACATGGATATAGTTCAGTGTTCAGAAAATTGTTTTCAAGAAACAGTGCAGAAATCACAAGTTATTGTCATTGGAATGAATGGAAGCATGCCCTATCTATAATTAGTGATTCAACAAATGCAGATGCTTAAGCTAGAGGAGCAACAATTTCTTGGTGAAGCATCTTGTGTATTATCTGAGGTATGATTAGAGTGCCACTCTTCTTCACTTCTTTCTTTATAAATAACAAAGAATGGGAATCTCATTATTTTACGTCTAAAGGAGGGAATCCTTCTTACTCTATTCTAGTGAGAGAGACCTTATAGTAACTACGATGAAAGCTGAGAGCTAAATTAATATCAAATATGTTTTGTTCTCAGTAAGAAATATACACGTATAAAAATTGAATGACCTTAGTAACTTGTTTGAAGTTGAAATTTTAATTACTGAACCAGTCTCGTTTCTGTTGGTGCAGGTTGTGACCAGGCCAAGCAGGTCATTGACTTTAGATCTTGTATACAGAGAAGATCCTACGATACCAGGCAATCCACGGCGCTGTGGACAGCTTATTGTACATGCCGAGGAATGCATTAGCTCAAAGACGACAACAGAGATGATATTAAAGTGCTCAAATTTGGAACAAAAGGATCTGTTCTCAAGAAGTGTATGAGCTAATCTTATTTCTTGTTCTTTTGTTAGACTTTTCACGAGTAACATAAATAATGGTTTTGTTTTATATTTGCAGGACCCTTTTTTGTTAATATCAAAAATTGTTGAGGCTGGGCTCCCCATACCTGTGTGTAAAACAGAAGTCCTAAAAAACGATAACCACCCAATATGGAAACCAGTCTTTTTGAGCATTCAACAAGTTGGAAGCAAGGTAACAGCAAGTTCCTTGAGCTGTCCAAGTTTTTTTTCTCCTTAATTTGAGTTCAATACCCACTATGGCCTTCCAGGGCAATGTTACCTTTCTAATTGAAACTGCAGGAAAATCCATTAATGATCGAGTGCTTTAACTTCAATAGCAGTGGCAAGCATGATTTAATTGGGTAAACGGTGATCTCTTTTTCTTCTGTTTTTATTTTTTACCTTACCTCCATACACTGACATGATGATAGATCTTCTTCATTGTTGATTTATCAGAAAAGTTCAAAAATCATTAGCTGAGTTGGAAAAGCTTCATTCTAGTGGTGAAGGAGAGCATTTATTTTTACCCACTACTGTTGGGCATAACTATCAGAATAAGGTCTCTGCTTATTTCAATCATAAATCTTTCTGTATTTTTTGTTGCATGCCTAATTTGCATATTTTAATGCAGGTATTAAAGAGCCAGATATTTGTAGAAAATTTTTCCCAAAGTAGTCGACACACTTTTCTGGATTACTTGACCGGGGGATGTGAACTGAACTTCATGGTGGCAATTGATTTCACGGGTAAATGTTTACTAAATTGAATGTTTGCTGCAACAGCGCTTTTTTCTCTCTCCGTATGAATCAAACTCCTTGTCTTCCAATAACATTTGGAGTGTAATCCAAATCATAAATGTTTTTGGTTTGATGAGCTGGTTTGTGATTCCATGTCAATATTTTTTCTTGTTCTTGAATATTGTATATCCTTGTTCTCATTCCAGTTCTGTCAGTTTCTTTGACATTTTCTCTCAACTTTGATCTATAACTACAGGTGGCACAATGTTTTTAACCAACTACAGAACTTATGATGATCTGTAGGAATTTTTATTTGATCTAGAGACCTGGAAAAAAAGAGCAAAATTTATCTCTGATTCAAAGTATGTCTGAACAATTTGAGGTTTTGTAATATGATAAATCATAAGGGGCTAAAGCTTTTTAGCTGGAAGCAGAGTCATGTTTTGAGGTGTTTATCGCATTTATGATAATTTACCTCCACATTTATTCTTGTGGTCATCTCACTCCCACTCATTATGTAAGATGTTTCCATCTAAACAATTGTTCATAAAAATGAATAAATAGTTTGTAAAAATGATTAAATAACTTTGCAATTTATATGTTTTAGTCACCCTAACATATTCTTCTTCTGCCTTTGATTTTTCATATTACAGCTTCTAATGGAAATCCCCGCCTCCCTGATTCCTTGCATTATCTTGATCCTTCTGGACGGCTAAATGCATACCAAAGAGTAAGAAAATTGCTCCCTTCTATTTTATTTATTCATTACCTTTTACCTTCTTTATACAACATACATATATCACTAAATTGGCCAATTTGTTTTCCAGGCAATCATAGAGGTCGGGGAGGTGTTGCAGTTTTATGATTCAGATAAGCGCTTTCCAGCCTGGGGATTTGGAGCACGACCAATTGATGGTCCAGTATCGCATTGTTTTAACTTGAACGGAAGCAATAATCACTGTGAGGTGAAATACTTGGAAATCATTCACTTGCCTTTATTGCCTCAGCAGCCAAATGTTCCTTCTTACAATGCCCGTGTTTTAAGAGCATTTCTCTCTTCCAGGTTGATGGTGTCCAGGGAATTATGATAGCATATACCAGTGCTCTCTATAATGTTTCTCTGGCAGGGCCAACACTTTTTGGACCTGTGATCAGCAATGCTGCACTAATTGCTAGCCAGTCTCTTGCAAATGGAGGAAGAAAATATTTTGTTTTGTTAATAATTACAGTAAGAATGAGATAGAAAATCAAGCTGATCTTTCTTTGCACTGTTAATTTTGTCTTTGGTAAACGCGCTTAACAGTTCTATCACCAATTTCACGGTTTAGCACCTTTTGTTTTTCATTTCGAGGCATTCTTTTCAGCACTAGCCTTTTCCGATTCTGTAATGTAATATGTTTTTCCTAATGGATTTATCATGTTCTCGGGAAAGCAAAACTTTCATCATGTTTAATTCCTTTTACCGTTCTTGTGCACTGAAATGTGACTGTCTCAGGATGGAGTTGTAACTGATCTCCAAGAAACCAAAGATGCCATAGTGAAAGCATCTGACCTACCTCTATCAATCCTCATTGTTGGAGTTGGAGGAGCTGACTTTAAAGAAATGGAGGTATCTTTTTTCACATCAAGACCTCTCTGTAGTGGAAATATACCATTGTATAAACCTCAATTATTTTATGGCTGCCTCCAATTATCTGAAGTTCAATTGCTTCCCAGATTTTAGATGCTGATAAAGGAGATAGACTAGAAAGTTCAACTGGACGTGTAGCTTCGCGTGATATAGTCCAGTTTATACCATTACGAGATGTACAAAGTAAGTGTATATCTAGTAAATCAATTTGGGATGGAAGCTTCAATGATTTCTTAAATTTTATTTTTTATTTTTAACATGCATGATATTTGCAGGTGGAGAGATTTCTGTTGTTCAAGAACTTCTGGCAGAACTACCAACCCAATTTTTATCCTACATGCGATCGAGAAATATCCAACCAGACATTTGATTATGTAAAAAGAAGTGTACATACAATTTTCTGTCTGTGGATTCATGCTAGAGTTTTCCTTTGTAGGCCATGGTGCCAAATGCGCAATGTTTCTTAGGTGATTGGGCCCTGGTCATCCTCTACTAGAAGAGGTTAGAAGTGCGTTCTCAATTTGAACAATGATTTATCAACAGAAACCTCATGCTGAACAGCAAAGGTGGGCTCTGAATTTGAAATAGTGTACATACAATTCTTCGTCACGTTCATATTGGCCGGACAGGTTCTACGTTTATGCCCAGATTGAAATAGTGGCTTTTGATGGCTTTGAAACATGCTTGGGGAGGATCCATAATGAAGATCTTTTCATGGATTCAACCATGCGAGGAAAGAACTGATACATTGGAACCATCTAGCCCTGTTTATGCAGGTGGGAGGGAGAACCTACGGGCCAAGTGCATGATCTTGCAAAGCTGGAAGACCATGCAAGGAACAAAGTCGTGATTGTAACGTCCAATATTCATTGTTCTGAGATGATTGTATTCAAGCGACTTTGTGATTCAAGACGGACTGGATGAAAGTCGAGTAACACTCTTTAGGTGTGTTGGTGCTCTATGTTATGTTTCCTAAAAATCAATTTGTTTGACAAGATTTTGTAATTGCTGAAGAACTGCATGTTGCTTTCCTTTGCTCAAAATTTACGTTTATAGTATTGATTGCTTTTAAAATATATATATTTTTTTACTTAAAATATCAGATACAGGTCGGCAAACCAGTCGGATGGAGGTCGGCAAACCGTCCACAGGTCGATAATTATAAGAAAAGGTTACAAGAGATGGTTATTAGAAAAGAAATCCAATCGACAAAAGGTAAAATAAGTATCAAACAAGCTAATAATCAATTCCACATTTCAATGCCGTTAATCATAACAAAATTTTGCTGAATCATCCTCTACCTCGGAAAACATCATCCACCTCTTCTTCTTCTAGCTCCTTGAGGCTTGTTTTTCCTTTGCCTTCTGAATCTTCAGAACTTTCTTCACAATCTTTTGCTCCTCCACCAAGAAAGCCCGGATAATCCTACACGCACACCGAGAATAGTTCGAGCTGGTTTTCATCACCTTGATAGAAGCATAAAACAGGAACCTGTCAAGGTGACATACCTCTCCCTAACAGCACTTCCAGACAAGACTCCGCCATAGGCACGGTTAACAGTCCTGCGATTCCTAGACAATCTAGACCTCTTGTATTCAGCAGGTCTGTCTCAAGTGAGGAATCTGCAAAGCAGTAGGAAATTATGTTTTACTGGGTAATCTTCAACAACATGCAGGAAACCATCACCCATTCGCATATTAATGAAAACCTTGTATCAAATAAGCAATAAAAAATTTACATACCATCATATACTGTTTAATTACATTAGAATAATTCATCTTATTAGCCGACTAGACTAAATATCATAGATTATCATGCAAATAAGAAACTGCAGGGAAGTACATTTAAGCTAGTTTGACTTAAAGAAGACACTGCTTGTCCCTAGATTATCATGCATAATATCCACTCTATCTCCTAAGCTTTAAGCAATGCTCGCCACCCCGCATCACTGTTTGTCCCCTATAGTAACGTTCACGCACGGATCCCCACTCCCCCTCCTCCCCGATACAATTCCATGACCCTGTAAAACAAGTTAAATATGATCCAAAACATCAAATTTCCAACTCCTACAACTTGAAAATCTACATCAAGTAAAAGGGTGTTTGAGAATGTTATAGATGTAATTTTTAAAATGCTTTTAGCTTGGAAATATTTTAAAATAATATTTTTGTTTTAAAAAAAATTATTTCTGATATCAATTCAGATCTGAAAATGCTAAAAAAAAAATTAGTTTGAAGCAGAAAAAAATTAAATTTTGATGGAAAAACAAGTTCAAACTCAACGACAAACGGGCACTATCATTTCATCCAAAATCCTAAATTGAAGGATTAAGCAAGTAAAATCAATGACACAAAACAATATCATCCTAAACAAAACTTACCAATTCAAGGCTGTAACAAAATTACATTAAATGCAATAAAAAACAAAATCATTAACAGATTATAAAACAAATACCCCTTGAATCCTCTTTCCAGTAACTGGACATTTGGGTCCACTAGCCCTCTTCTTAGTGGTTCGATAAACCAATTTCCCACCTTCAATCCAGAAACCAAACAAATACCAATTAGCCCAGTTGCCATTTTTTTTTCACCATAAACAAATATATATACACACACACAACAAAATTATAGGTCAATTAGTGTAAATGTTACTGACTTACCAGGGGTTTTGACAACGCGGTGCTGGTTAGATTTCGTAGCGTAGCTGTGGCGCTTCCGGTACGTAAGTCGCTGCACCATTTTCGTATCAGCTCTTTAGTCTCTGTGTTCGTGTGTAGTGTGCAGACGAGTGACACAGAGGCAGCGACCAAAAGCAGAGAGTTTAATACAAGTAAGGTTTTCCTTGGAATCCTAATGCAAAAACGTTGCCGCTTAATGCAGTTTGGGTGGGCCTAGAAAATGATCGGCCCAATATAGACAAACCTAGTGAGAATTGGGTTTGTTAAGCCTACAATATGTTTGTGAAGATTTTTTTTCCAAAACAAATTGTTGGTGAGCAGGATGTGAATTATATATATATTTTAATTATATTTGTTATGGGAGTTTATGATAAAAAAATGTTTGAACATAGGTGATTGATTTGAGCGTTTATATAATATTATTTATATAATTTTGGATAAATTTTCTTCTGATTAATGAGTTTATTTTAGGAGAGATGTAAATTATTTTTTAGAATGTTTTTTGTTTAATAATATATTAAAATAATATTATTTTTATTTTTTTAAATTTATTTTTAATATTAATTCATCAAATCAATATAAAAAGATAAAAAAAAATAAAAAAATAAATTTTTTAAAAAATATTTCTCATAAAATATTTCTATCTCTTAACAGCTATAAGCTATTTTTTTATTGCTTCAAGTTCGTATTTTTTAATTATAAAATATTTTAAATTGATTAATTGCTGAGGAATTGACGCGCAGGAACCAACCGGCGCATAATGAATGAAGGCCCTAATCATGCGCATAATCTTTAACCCTTCCACCAAAGCTTTTACCTTTCATCTTCTACTTCCTCCCCACTTTATCAGCTGATCATC
>Ga0307511_10007307_pt1 | contig 11123 bp, 8 predicted proteins | sample 13_EM_MG_FD_200266 | JGI IMG/M metagenome (GOLD analysis project Ga0307511, IMG submission 200266) | Populus trichocarpa ectomycorrhiza microbial communities from riparian zone in the Pacific Northwest, United States - 13_EM | ecosystem: Host-associated > Plants > Roots > Unclassified | place...
AACAAAACAGTACATGTGTGGACCCCCCCCTTAGTTCTGTGATAACAGAAAAATCGCCGCCTCCGCGCAAAAATACCGGTCTGTCTAAATGTCCTCCCATTTCCTCCCCTTCCCCCAAGATTACCCACTCGGTTCTAAGGTTAAATGGCAAATATGAATAGTGAGTGCTATGAACCCTCTCGCCCTTAGAAGTCCTCGGAACCGAAGCGGATGTATGAAGCTCTATATAGGCTTGAACAAAAACCTTTGTTCGTACATTTGGGATTTACATAGAGGATGACATCTGGTACCTTGTACATTCTCGTTTCAACCCCAGTGAACGGGGCCTGACATTTGCCTTTTACACTTACAGGTACCTAATGCAGTTTCTGGGATGTGTTGATGTATGGACTTGAGCATGCTGCCCTCCCTTGATGATAAAGCAGTTCCAATCATATGGAGACAACGTTCGGTTAAGCTACATAAATCGGAATATGTAAAGTTCGCTAGTACATTAGCCGCTGTAGTTCCCGAGTTGGTTAATATCGATTTATAGAGGCTATGTACGGGGTGAAAGGAGTTTGATGGAAGCCTCTTCTGATGAAGGGGGCCCAAGCTGCACTCAGTAAAGAAAGATGAACTTTCTAATCTCATACACCTCATGATCTAGCACAACCCATCCCAGCTTGCTTTTGTACCAGCCTAAGAGAGCAAGCGTTGATATATATTCTTTGTATATCAGGAAACATTCATAAAAACTACAAATATCCCTTAGTTGACAAGCCCGCCTTGAATGGGGAGGGGAGCATACGCCCAACACCACATTTCAACCATACATGCTCGCGGGTGGCCCGGCAATCTCGCATTCTCCTGGGGTGGACTGGGCCACTCAGGATCTGTGTGAGCGTACTGGGCTCCCTCACGAGTTCAATACATAGCGAATGGAATTGAAATTTGTGGGTGGGGTTCAGTTCTCGGTGTCTTTTTCAATTCTACCCACTTTTGAAACGTACGGTAGGCACCATACTAGCTATGTCTCATGCGAGATACCTGAAGATTGCTAGAATCACTAGCTCATGGTAGTGGTCTGGCCATTTGGAAACGGAGATTCAGATCATTATATTACGCTTAATAGAATTACGGTCAAATACCCACGCGCACGACTAACACCTTTGAAACCATAGTAGCTGGGGTCTTTATGATTTAATTAAGACCCACTGTATGAAATAACCTTTGAATTCCTACTGTAAAACCCCGCTGCAAACTGTCTCAACAAACCCAACATTCCACTCTCTATTCCCTACAAACGATCACACTACCATTTGGGGCCGAATAGGTCCGACCCGGGAGCTTAAAGGATGTATTGTAGTCGTTCGTCTATTCACCGGGCCCCTCCTCACTGTGGCCATCGGTAGTATCCGAGTGTTCATAAGGTGGTAGTTAGTGCCCCTGAGCTGCTGGTGGCACAGGTGCTATGACACTTGCTGTCGGAGTAAAGTAGTCGCCTCCAGCTGGTGCTACGGGTTGTGCTTGCTCTCCCAAGTGGATACTTGTCCTCAATGCAGCTTCCCGCTGTAGCTTCCTCTCACTTCTTTTGTCGCTAGCGTGCAGGATCATCACGCACGTGGGCACACAGCAACAGATGAAAAGCATCCAGAGGATTCCTGGCCCGAATACACAGCTGAGAACAATGGCGACGATTTCCCCTGCAGTCAACTCCCTGCTACCACCTCCACCACCTCCATGCCCAGCGCTTCCATCCTCTCCAGCACCATTAGGATATGGTGCCATTAGAGTCTCGGTTGTAGGAGATGGGGATGTCGGTGATGAACCTTTCTTAGTAGTTGTTGAGTAGCGACGCTTCTTTAGACTTTGTACGCTGCGGGCGGACCAATCTTTCTTGAATCGAAGTCAGAGATGGCTGGTTTAGTAGTTGTCTGGTTCAGTTGTTGTCTGGCGCTGGAGTGTAGTTGGGGGATGGCGATTTATAAAGGCGTAAGATATGATCTCTGGAACCTGAAACCTGAACTTGGTAGATATTAGGACCAAGAAATAATGGATCTGAAACCTTGAAAGACGTACCAGCACTAGCACAGCCACCTGCAACTTAGCTCGCCTCTCGTCTTGGGGACCACTCCTGTAGTACCTAAGAAAGGGAGTGAAACTGATGCGTGCTTAGTTGGTGGTGCTCTGGTGTGATTGTTATACGGTAGTCTGGTTTGATTGTTATCAGAAAAGATTGTTGTCTGATTGAATCGCTCATTCAATTCCGAGCAAGAGGCCAAGCCGAGCTAGCAAGCCGTCATTGCCTCTGAGCATGATCATGACGATGGGCAACCTGACCATGCTGTGTAAGAAGCTTAACTTTAAGCCAGCGCTCTATATGAGGGCTAGTCTGGTTGCACAACGCCTCGTGGGTTAGTAACCAGACTATGTATAGTATACCATGGTGTCTAGAGTACCTCGAGACTGTCTAGCCACCCAGTGATCACGTTCTGTCCTATCAGTTACGCTTTCACAACCTGGGATCAGATTATTTTCAGATAGCATGACTAGTTTTTAGTGTATATCACAACTCTTATACACCCAAGGCCCAAATTGTGATTTGGAGAGATGTTCCTACTAATGTTGCATTGCCAGTAATGGCAAAGCAAATCGTCACAAATCACACATTTACATGGAGCTCAATTGTGTTGGATATATGCATTTTATCCAAGGAGCTTGTACATACTATGCACTCAATATGCAATTACGCAAAGTGGCTGCGCACCATACGATACGAGGTGGGATAGGAAACTTTAACTCTAATTGAAAGTCTAAATAGGAGGATTAATACCCTGTTTTTGGCACTGTACTTGTTACTGTATGTCAAGCATAGCCCCAAAAGTATGCTTTACGCTAGCCAACCTTTTTAAACTTTGTCAAAGGAGAATTAAGTCGCAGCTGCCTAATGTATTTTTCTTTGTTGGAGTTTGTGACCTCCTTTATGTAGTCTCTGTAACACTCGCGAGACAACTACGAAATAGCTGACTATGTAACAACTAGGTACCTAGCGGGCGTTTGTCGAATTCGACAAAAGGGTGATACTACCTGCCAGCGTATCCGATGAAAACGGATAAGTTGACTACACCACGACCACCAGTTATGTATTTCCTTTGTTGGAGTTAAGTGATTTACTCCTGATTACGGGTTATGTAATCCGCTGCGGATAGGACTCTGTGTAGCATACCACAAAGTTATCGTAGCGTAATAAATCCACGATCACCACCTAGTTATAGTAGTATTAGTAGTGTCGCGCTCCCCTGCCTTTGGCCTTTTGCTGATTTTCAGCCCATTTGTACTATTCTCCGATGCGACTTGCCCTCATCTTGTGTAACACAGTAGACCGACTGCTTAAAAAGGTTAAGGTATATACATATCGGTTAGATTGTTCAGCAATGTTGTGGTCCATAAGTATTGGTTAGGGATTGATTAGGTTGTTCAGAGATACTTAAGCTGTTTAATCTGTGATCTAAATACTAGGGATTACCCTGAGCTGCGACCAAAGCTCTTGAACATGTTTTGGGTAGTTCTGCAACGTTCACGCTCTTGGACAGAGTTAGGCTGCTCAGCAACGTTGAGGTGCGCGAGTATTGGTTAATGGTTGATGAGGCTGTTCAGTGATACTCAAGCTATCCAACTGCTATTGAAATATAAAAGATTACCCTGAACTATAATCATAGCATTAAAACATGATTTAGGCAGTTCAACACTGTTCATACTCTTGAACAACACTTATGTGCAGTATAATCAGGTGCCGAAAGAACGCTGAACACTGCTTATCTACCAACACCCATAATAAACCTCTGGGGCCGGTCCTTTAGATAGTTAGAAAACCGTCGGACAAGGTTGCGATCTCTGATCTAATATGAGATAGCCTGAAGACCATTTGAATATGTCAGACATGGCGTCATCGCAGAGCTATTATCCCTTACCAGCCTCAAGTAATACAACTATGTATAAACTAATCATGTATAACTATAGTATTGCTAGCAATAAAGTAGTCTGGCTACAACGCATGAAAGCCTACACATTATTATCATACATACAGAGTACATGTATATTTCTTATTGATATGTCCACTTCCGCTCTGATTTGGAAGATCGGAACTGTATCCGAGTCAAATTGCTAGAATAGGTAATATACCATATATTTCTAGTTATCATTATTCTCTTCTACTGAGATACCGCATCTACTGGTGAATAACCCCCCCGGTCGCTTTTAAGACATAGGCTGAGCTCTTGTAGGAAAGCCACTGTCTTGGCAGTCCACGCTCTGAGGTATAACATCCCCTGTCACTTCATAGGCAATAATGTTAGGTGTTTACACGACTTTTAGAACCCGGTTGAAGATTGGACACCACCCCAGCTTCTGGTACCAGCATGCCCAACCTCCTCATCTGAGTCCAGCTTTCGTTCCCAATGTCCCACCACAAAATTAGCTACGGTTATCAGAAAATTCACGGTGGAACTTACATATTATTCCAGCAGGTACCTTGCCTCCGCTTTTTGCATCCACTCGAACCCCATGAAGCGTGGTCCCATCCATGTTTTGCGCCAAAAAGACAGTGACTTTCCTGCATGAGCTCGGCCTACCTATGTCTTAAATGCGACCGGGAGTGTTATTCACCAGTACCCTATCCACATCAGGTACCCTTCCTTTTGGTCAGAGGGAGACGGTAGACATAAAATAAGAGGAGAACTCCAGGATACTTGCCTCAGGCCCTTCGAATGAAGAACATGCTGATGACGGTAACAACTCATCATCTTCATCTCTTATGATGTATGGAATGGAGAGGAGGATGCTGAGTTCATTGCTATTGTAGAAACCTACAACGTTTCCTATGCAATAGGTATTTGAAAGTAATTTCTTATCCACGGAGGGTTTGAATCCACCGAAGTTCTTATACATGAGGGCCTTATGGCTCGGCAAGGAGGTCCGGCCACCTTGTGCTGAATATTAATGCGCTGTATGGAATTCAGTGAAGTGAAGAACAATGATAATATCTTTTGCCTACATCTCATAGCATGATTCCTTTTACATTAGGAAAAGCCCCACTGTTTCCTACTTATAGGATCCGGGTAAGGCGCAAGGCACTACATCCTTAATCGCAGGTGCTTTCTTGTATCTTGTATGTGGATTTCTACGGTACCTTCAATTCCACAATTGTAAACCAAATTGAAGCAGGTTCTAAATTTATGCAACTGTTAGATGCTGTTTAGAGTATCGTTGACAGGTGGATTAGGAGCAAACGGCAAAACGTTTTAAGAGATGTTACATTTTTGAAGTTGTGATATTTTTCTTTCTTTCTTTTTAAATACTCAGATACTCATATGCGGCCCCATAATGAGCCAGCCGGAAACCCGAGTGGAGGGTAGGGGAGACAACAAAAACCACAGCCTGAACTCCAATCAAGTGTTAACCAAGTCTGGCGTATTTAAGCGCCTTCCATGCTCCGTTTGTGTCGCTACTGATATGTCGTGTGTCGCTGCTTGTGTTGTCGCGAAGTATGGGATTGGTAATAAATCAGGTGATACTGGGGATCCCAGGTATCAGTACCATTAGACTGGGGCATTACCTAATCCTAAGATTCATGCCCGAGGTGGTTGACCACGCTATACTGCAAGATAACAGAATACAAGTCAGCCGGTGACGTACGATTTCGTAGCTGGGCGTTGATACTGCTTATCGCTGTTTTGATGTTCAGTACTAATAGCTCGTACTTGCGAGTAATTTACAAAATTAGTTTGATACTAAATGTAGTTGCCTAACTTCAAGCGCTCAAGCAATCATACCAACTACGGAGATTATACCATTTTCGAAGCTAGGGTTCTGAAATATCAAGGGCCCTGCACCCGTGCATTTACACCTTAAAGTATGCTCTGGAATGTATACTACCCCGGCTCTCACTCTTTCAAAGAGTGCAATCGAATATATTTTTATCCTTGTACGACACGCAGATACAGTATGTGCTTTTTTTTCTCCTATGGTTTTGCTTTTTTATGTTCGCAAGCTCACGATCAGAGGAGAATTGCTTCGTTGGAGTTCATCGCTTAAATACCTATATATAGCTCTAGCCCTGTACAGTAGAAGCTGCTGCCTAATAGCTATCCTGGTTAGGTAGCATTGCGTGCAGATTGTAGAAGCTGCACATATGGGCTAAGAACAGTGGTACCAAGGAAAGAAAAATATTGAGCCTGCCTTATTCTCCGCAGGTAATTTATAGCCCCGAGTCTGTCGATAGAAACCTTTCAAGTCAGCTAGGGTGCAGAAAGTCACTAAACAAAACTTCGATATCGATATATCCCAGATAGACGGCATTACACGATATATACGGCATTGCTACAATTTCTAAATGTCCTCAGCCATATTCCTCCGCTTTCTACTTAAAATTTACTTCGGCCGCTGGGATAGGCACTTGCTATACGATTTGCCACCCCAACAAATCTACCACACGGCAATATGGGAGAAGGCGCCAGGGTCAGAGTACATGACCAACACGCTTCCCCAAACCTCGCAGCTGATCGCCAATAGAAACTGCCTTGCGTACGAACAAATTGACAAGTGTGAAATGGGTGAACGCAGTGACGTGACCGCTACTGACGAGAGATGTCGGATTGACTGTTGGTTCGTTGAAAACAACTCTCGAATTGCTGGAGATATCAAAGAACAGCGGAAAATTCCCTGCGCCCCGCTTACACCCCAACAAGCAAATATGCCCTGCAGTCACCCCGACTGGGATTCGTCAGATTTTCTCAATTGGCTTAAGGCTACTGTTGCCCCGTTCTGGGAAGGGCAGCAGCTCTCGAGAATTCGTATCGAAAGCATGCACCGTGGCGGGGATATCCCTTTACATAAATATATACGCCAGGGGGACAGGCTAGATCTTGGTACAATGCTAGCAAATCTTGCGACGACAACCTGGGTAGAGGGAGCGCTAATAACACGCAATACCGATTACTCACTAAAGGTCTGCCAGGTGCACCCGCGGCCACAGTGGACAAAGGACGAAAAGTCGATACCAAACCCATATAACGTTGTACCACGACGCCTGTGGGATCTTGTCAACAATCGAGTAGTCGATATCGATGTATTTGCAAAACGTGGGGAAAATGGCGAAATCATCTCACCACGTATGCCAGCGGGCGGGTATTGGGCGATTAGCCATAGCTGGACGGCAGATATGCAACGATGGATGACGCCAGTTAACAACTATCGGTGGCCTGTCCCTCTACCTACTGGGGCTACCTTGGAGGATATCCGCTGGGAAGCGTTACGGGCCGGGGCGGTCTACTGCTGGCTTGATGTTCTGTGTTTGCGTCAGAGAATGGAGGAGTGTTCGTATAGGTTGAGGGATATTGACGGAGAGGAGGTACTTGACAACTACCATCATCAAGACTGCTCCGAGTCCCAGCATACTGAGGTCAACCAACAACGGCGGCTAGACGAGTGGGCACTAGATGTTCCAACTATTGGTAATAATTATCGCCAGTCAACGTTTGTACTTCGATATTTCAATGGCTTAGGGAGATCTCTCAGCTTGTCAGGTTGGGAGAACCCCCGGCATTGGATCAACCGGGCCTGGACACTACAGGAATCACGTCCTGAGCACATCATGGTTAATGCCTGCATCCCTAGCGGAATGCAGCTCCCGCTCCAGGCTATAGTCGAAATCACTGGGGAGAGGCGTCCAATCCAACGGTTTTTGCTACCACTGGCACGCTTGATTCAAGATGCAGAGGCTGAGTATGTCCCACATAGGCCTATGTTAGAGCGGGCATTGCCTCTCTGGGTTGGTTCTTTCTGGCTCGAATGGCGGGGACCTCGTACGATTCCTGGTACAATTGCAGCCACGTTTTCTTCCTATGCGTGTCTGCGGCTCGAACTGAACCTCGTGGGGTTAGTTGTGAGCGTGACAGACCAGTGCTATGTAAATGGGATACTGCGCACCACTCTCTGGAGATGCTTACGGTCACCGCTACCGGTATGGAAAATAGCGCTGTGGTTTGTGGAGGCAATAGTTTTTCACTATGGGGGTAAAGTCGTTGCACAAAAAGGTTGGGAGCTTGTTCCGATTTCGGCCAAGCGCCTTCAACGCAAGATCAACAATATCTGCAGCAAAGACAGCGCGCTAAGGGATATACTAGTAGTATTGGTGAGGGTCACAGCGATGCCTTTCACAGGGGTGGCATGGCGTACGCTCAGGCATTGCTTCAGCATGCTAGTAGGACTCATTATTCAACAATGGCCGGGTAGCTGTGCGGTTGGCTTTTCCCTGGTGCCCCTAGATGCGGCCCTGACATCGCCGGCATACAAGCTGTGGCTCGTGTTATCACTCATAGCGCTCCTGGCGATGCCTCATGGGTACCCCGGAGAGCTATGGGACTTCTTGCCATTGCTGACCTCAGTCGTAGCGGAGCGCGCATACACATGCTCCGAGTACTGGAATTCAGAGGTTTGGCCACGACTGTTGCTTCTGCAAAGAGTACTAAACCCAGTGCGACAGCCGAGACGGTTCTGTAGTATCCTCGCTCTTGCACAGGAGATGTCGCGACGGGAGGCAAGCAACGAACGAGATAAGATCGCGGGGCTCGGCTACCTGATGAAATGCACCAACCTCCCAATCTATGCTGAGGAGGAGCCACTCGAGGACGCCTGGCTTCACCTGGTTTCACACCTGCCATACCCCGCCCAGCTGGAGTTGCTTTTCAATTTCCCAAGACCACGAGGTCGTGGAAACGAAGTTCATGGCACATGGATCCCAAAATGGAAGCAGGTAACTTCGATGAATCCGGATGCAAGTCTAGAGCTACAGCGGCCAAGCTGGCCTCCGAGCTGGCTCCTTGAGAAAAATGCTTCAACACCCCCAAAGCTGCTGGTGAGTTTGTCACATAGCAAACTATATGATGAGCCATCTCGAGCCCTGCTTGTTCCATGTTGTGGTAGAGTCCTATTGTGCACCGAAATCCGCCACATTGCAGCGGGCCTGATGGGTCAGCGGCCGGGTGTCGACAGCAAAAGCCCAAAATTGGGCCCCGACTCCTATGCGGTTACGATTACCACAACCCTTGTCCAAAGCAAGACATTGATTCATTACTTTTACTGTCCTCATAATGAATCTCTCTTACTAGAAAATTCGGGGGGCAGAGGGTGCACCCCGAGCCAGCCTGTAACCCTGATAAGTACTAGTCAAGACAGCCATATATATCTCCTTATTAGCCACGGCCGCGATGATGAAGCGGGCACTCTGTCTTGGGTTGTTGGAAGGGTAATGCAGCCGAGACTTAGGGGCCAGAGTCCAGGAGATGCTTTTCGAGATTTCTATAATCCAATTGCTGTTATGGACAGGCTTAGGGGTGAACTGAACCCCGAAATACGCAAAATCACTATGGACGTATTTGGACTAACTGAGGGCGAAGCTATTCGCACCCTTGTAGTTGAAAAGATTGGCGTGCTGGTTACAGACGACATGAGGCCACTCACTGCGCCTGACATGAATATTCAATCTTGCTCTATGTCTAATGTTCCGGTGGTGTTTGTATAGCCCGTCAGGTGCTAGGGGTGGTTGGATGTCAATGTTTGACTCCTCTTTTTGTGTTCAAATATTAGCTTTTACATGCGTTCTTTTGATTTTTTAATAAAGAAAATCTTATGTATCAGGTACTACATGTATGGAGGGGTGGTTTTCTTTATCGCCCCAAGTTATTATCGGGGATAATCAAGTTGTTGCAAAATGGGTCAGGCAGGTAAAGAGCAACTTGAGTTGAATGTCAACGTGTTCTTTCATTTTGGTTCAGGGTAGCTAGCTACACCGTTAGTCTTTGTGATGGGCTGGATCGATGCTATTTATGGATTTTTGCGAGAATGTGGGAGTTACCCAGTAAGCATATATGCTGTAAAATTCAATATTACAACATCTTTTTTTGCTCTCGGTCATGTGCATATGTAGAAGCTGGTTACCCTCAACCTGAGCCTAAGCCCCCACATGGGTGGGTTGTTCTACAATAGAAAAAGGATAAAAGGAATGAACATCAATGGAAAAAAGATAAGGAAACAGGAATCAAACATTGGGACTGAGCTATGGGGTACATTTAAAATAGGAAGGAGGAAAATAACTTTTGTTCTGCACTTCTGCAGTGAATTATATATATGAAATACCAATTCAAAACATCCAATTCAGCGGCCAACTTAGTATTTTGGCTGTTGCCACTGCTGCTTAAGTACTGTGTCTCTCAAAGACACCCAATTCCATCTTGAGCTATCCCAGCAGATGCAATATATTCATCTATTTCCAAGTTGATCGGATTCTCCTCTAACAGTCAAATTTGTATTCGTTCAGCTAGAGCTGAGAGGTTTCCACAGTCATGATCCGTTGACACTTTCGCACACAATAAATTAAGCATTTCAGATCATTCTTAAATCATCGGCAGCAACAACGCAGGGCCTTTGCAGCTACATGAAACAGAAACACGAGTACTTGTAGATGCCTGCCGAGCAGCATTGGCTAATGTAATTGTGGTTTGCCTAGCAGTCGGAGTATCGTTCTCCAAGCCTACAAGGTCGGGGTAAAGGTTAACAAGCACACCATACTTGGCTAACATTCAGGGTTCAGGCAATTTTTTTTGCTGTCTTCCCTAGCCTAACCATATTACAACTGCAGAAATACGTCTCTTGTAGCGTTCTGCCAGTTGGTCCTGGACCAGATGTCCACGGCGTTGTAAAACAGCATCTACCGAGTCTTCTAAGGAAGACACAATTCATGTTGCCGGCCCTTCTGCTTAGCTTTCATATCCATTTCGTACTTCACTTCCACTTTATATCTACTACATATCTAGATTTACTCAGTTCGGCAATTATGTGCTCCCATATTCTCCCGGGCTCCCTGTGAGACAGCTACACCTCTGTGTCTAAGGCTCCGTGGTGTTTGTATAACACGTCAGGTGCTAGGGTGGTTGTATTTTCGCTCATGTAACAGCTTTTATTGCTCACTTCTATTTTGTTGCTTCTACCTCTTTCTTTTAATAAGTTCCCGTCCCCCGTCCCCCTATTACCGGTGAGCTGAGATTCCCCCAAAAAAAAAAAAAAAAAAAAGAATTGCCGGGGAG
>Ga0307511_10007308_pt1 | contig 11121 bp, 4 predicted proteins | sample 13_EM_MG_FD_200266 | JGI IMG/M metagenome (GOLD analysis project Ga0307511, IMG submission 200266) | Populus trichocarpa ectomycorrhiza microbial communities from riparian zone in the Pacific Northwest, United States - 13_EM | ecosystem: Host-associated > Plants > Roots > Unclassified | place...
AACCTTAGGCTCAAGTTCTATTTCGATGTTAATTTGTGATTTTTGAGCTTTTTCAAGTTCTATTCCCCCTACTACTCAATTCAAGAATAGATTCTTTCTCTAGAAAGGTAGCATGTTTTAAGACATGTATTTTTGCTCAATGGGGTGATAAAAATAATATTCAATAGTCAGATATCCCACAAACTTGCATTTATCTGACTTAGCTCTTAACGTATTAGATACAATACACTTCACATAAACATCACATCTCAAATATTTAATTATGATAAGATTGGTCTCCTACCATTTCATATCTCATATAGAGTCTTATCAAAAGATTTTAATGGAATCTTATTTAAAATATAAGTAGTAGTTTGTAAGGTATAGCTCTATAAAGAAGGTAAAAGATCTACATAACTTATCATAGATCGTACCATATCTAATAGGGTATAATTTCTCCTTTTAGAAACTCTATTATGTCGTGATGTTCTAGGAGGTATCCATTGTGAGGGAATCCTATTTTTTTTTAGATAATCTTGAAAATCTTGGATGAAGTATTCACCACCTAGATGCCATCAAAGTATGTTAATACTTTTTTTATTTATTTGTATTTCAACTGTATTTCTATGTTCTTTGAAGCTTTCAGATGATTTAGACTTTCATCAAATACACATGACCATATCTAATATTGTCATTAATGATGAAACATGTATATCCATCTATGACACAAATCATTATTGATCCACATACATCTGTATGAATCGTTATTGGTCCATATACATGTATATCCATCTATGACATAAATCGTTATTGGTCCACATATATCTGTATATATTAGACCTAATAATTTATTAGGTCTTTTACTCTTTTAATAAATGATATTTTGGTAATCTTACCTAATAAACAAGCTTTACAAGTTTCATATGATTCATAATCAAAAGGATAAAATATTCTTCTTTATATAACTTAGTGATTCTTGTTTCATTGATATGACCTACTTTACAATGTCATAAATAATATGGTTATTGATTATCTAATTTATTCTTCTTGCTATTTATATTAAACATGTGCTTCTCAAAATCAAGTATATACAACTCATTTGTATAAGTACTAGATCTATAATAAATTTTATTAATTTAGAAGGAACATCATTTTCCTTTAATAATAAATTTAAATCCATTCAGAAATGGATATGATGTTTCTAGAAATTGCTAGAATTTTTTTTTATCAAGTTCTAAAATTAGCCCATTTAGAAAAGTTAATGCAACAATCATTACTTTATTGCCTATAGGTTTATTTTGCCTTTATTCAATAAATAAACATACTTAAAGTAGAAGCTTCAATAACCTTCTTAGCATTCCCAGTTGCAAGATAATCTTTGTAGTTCCTCCTGTAATAGCTTTCCTTGCCATAATGATGACAAGTACCCTTGTCATTTTTAATGCCCCAAGTAAGCTTCTATACTCGGACTGCAAGACCAAGTCAATACTACATATAACACCCGGGAGAGATACGAGGATGATCATTTAACCTATCTAGATCTCGATCCTCTAACACTACGACTTAGAACTTATGGACAACTCGTAGTGTTTCAACCGTTGGTTAATTACTTGCAATCAGTTCTGAGCCTCAAACTCCAGAGTTTGAGGATATTTTAAACTAACGAGTTAAAGCTCGGATGACCCATCTTATTGTTCATAAAAAACAACTCACTATTGAGATGGCCAAACTCCATTGATTGTACATAGAGCTCAAATCATAGATGGGTGGTACACGTGTTCCCCCACGGTCTCAACGAAGACCCTCTTCCTCCTCCAATGCTTTTTTTTTAGATTAATTATATTTGAACTTATAAATATTTAAATTTGTAATAAATATTTGATTTTTAGTTTAATTTATTTGATTTTAATTATTTTCTACTTTTGTTTAATAGATTTTTTAAAAAATATTTTTAAATAATTACTGATGGACTACCTTTGTCGGTATATGCAAAGAGTTCGAAAAGAATTACTGCAACTGTTTCATCATCAATGGAATTGCATATGGTCTTGTTGTCGGTTATATGTCAAATTCACCGAGAGAAATACCGATAGACAAAAAATATCACCAGTGGAATTACATACGGTGTTTCTGTTGGTGATATGTCATATTCACTAATGAAAATACCGATGAAATGAAGTGGGTAAATATTTCTTGACACGCCTTTTCCATTAGCAAATCCATCGATAATTTTATTATTGACAAACTCACTAACATACTATAAAACATCAAAAATAATTTTTCTGATAGTATTTCTGTCCAAGAACTCGTCGGTAAAATTTGTATCAATGGACTAATATTGATAGAATATTTTGTTGGTAGATTTAAAAATTCTGGTAGTGAGAAAATTTGACATGCGGAGAGTTATGCCTTTAGGTACCTTTATGAATTTAAGGAGTAGATATTATTGTAGATCTTTTTTTGTTAACCGTAGTAGGATTGGATGTGGTATTACGAGTTCAAATGGTTAGAAGATTTAGGGAGAGTGGTATCTGATTATCACCATATATATGACCATGGAATTTATAAGGGGATGGATGAGTTAAATTGGCGATGCAATCCCTAAACAAGGCTGAAATAGTGGAGATGCATGCCTTGGAAAAAATTTCCTGGGCGAAGAACAGTGTTTCTCAATCTTTGAGGCTTTAAAAGAAACCATAGAAGTTCCATTCGAAGACAGTCCTCACACAACATAAATAACACAACATAAATCAAAGACTATAGTGGAAGAATTCTCCTCTGGCATGCAAGAACCAAAAGATATGCCTCATGTAAGGTTTTTTTTACCACAAGATACCTTTAAAGGATGAGACTAGACTTATCAATGTAGCTCCATATAGAGATGCCCACTTCTAAAAGAAAGAGATTGAGAAAATAAGTGGCAGCTGGGATGCCTCAAAACGGCTTCATTCGGTCCACCAACGGCCATTTCTCCTTACCAGTTCTGTTGGTGAAAATAAAGGATGGGAAATGGTGATTTTTCAATGATTATCACGCTCTTAACAAGGCTATATTAAAGGGATTTTTATACCAATTATTTATGACATAAAAGATGAATTGGGAGGCATTTGGTTTTTTACTAAGTTAGGCCTTCACTTTATGTATCATCGGATTCGGGTACACGAAGGAGACATCCATAAAACTATTTTTCAAAATCATCACAACCACTATGAATATCTGGGGGAAAATGAGTGCCTCTTCGATATTATTTCAAAACATGACGTATAGGTAGTAGACCAATAAAAAATTACAGCTATGATCTGTTAGCCTAAACCAACTACAGTTTTGGCTTTACGAGGATTTCTTAGGCTGAGAGGGTATTTCAAAAAATTTATGAAGCATTATGTGATCATCGCCAAACCACTCACAAATATGTTAAAAAAAAGTTACAGATTCATATAGACGGAAGAGAGGAACAAGGCTTTTTCACAACTTAAGAAAGTTATGTCACAAACTCCCATTCTCGTCATGCCTGACTTTGATATAGAATTTGAAGTTCAAATCGATGCCAATGATGATGCAGGTGTTAACTCAAAAAGGATGACCTTTTATGTACCTTAGTAAGGCTCTCGATCCTAAGATAAAGGGGTAGTCAGTTTATGCTAAGGAGATGCTTGCTATCGTTGAAGCTGAAGGCCATATCTCCTTGAATAATGATTCAAGACTTTCACCGACCAACGACCTTCGAAGCAACTTCTAGAGAAACAGGTAATCACGTTGAAATAGCTGAAGTTTATGGTCAAATTTTTGGGGTATGAATTCAAAACACATTACCATCTAGGAAAACAAAATTATGTGGCAGATTCACTATTGTGAAGAGAGGATAGTCCTCTATTACTTGCTATTTCTGGACCTAAAATGGTTATTTGAGAGGAGATTCAAGCACAAACTCAAATTTGTCCACATAGCACTGAAATCAAGTAATGAATCATAGAAGGACCAAAAACTATGGTTAATTATAAATTGAAGAAAGAATTAAACCTAGCTATATCACGAAAGAATGCTTATATCAGAGGTGAAGTAGTTACATCAAGTCATCCGTCATCATTTTCATGACTCCACTCTGGGAGGGAATTAAAGAGTTCATAGAACATGGGCATGGGTTTTGCAAGTTTTCATGGAGGGAATTAAAGAGTTCATAGAACATGGGCATGGCTTGTGCAAGTTTTCATTGGAATGGAATAAAAAAAGATGCAAAGAGATACGTATTTTCTTGTGATGTGTGCTAATGCATTAAAGAGTTTGGGAAGAGATCTCTATTCATTTCATTAAAGGGTTACTTTATTGTAAAACTAGGTCTAATAGAAATTATAAAACTATGGTATTGCTATACTTTATTATTTTAAAACTCAACTAGCTGAATACTTATCGATTTAATATCTAGACCAGTTTAGATTTTAAAAAGAAATTTGAGTGATTCGATAAAAAACTCAAGTTGACTTGATTAAAACTCAATCAATTAACTTGTAGAGTTTTTATTTTTGATATGTCTTGTTTTACAAAATAACCTTGTTTAGATTTTTTAGTTTTTTTTTATAAAACAAAAATAGATTAGGTTTTATAACTTTGGTATGCATATTTTGTTGCTTTGGTAGACACCCTTATACAATGAAGTCTGAGACATAGTTGTTCATAAACCATGTGGTCAAGTTGCATGGAATTCCACGATCGATGTCACTGATATAGATTGAACTTTTCATAGTAATTTCTAGCATGAGTTGTTCTGTTTGCATGGATCGAAGATAGCTACGAGTTCAACTTACTACCCATAAATGGATGGTCAACCGAAGTCACTAACTGTACACTTGGGTATTATCTTCAGGCATTCATCCATTATAATCCCTATTAATGGTACAACACAACGTGCCATGCTTCAAATAAAAAGTCACCATTTAAGTACCTCTATAGCCGAACACCACCAGCCCTAATTAGTTATACGATGGGATATTTTCTTCTAATTATGATGAGGTTGATATAGGATCGAGATGAGTTGATTAACGAGCTTAAGAGAAACTTAGAACAAGCCAATAATTATATGAACTCCTACGCTGACCAACACCATCGGAAAGAACAATACTTACTGGGCGATTGGGTCTATTTAAAACTCCAATCATACAGGAAGGAATCCCTTTCTCACAAGGCTTTATATAAGTTGAGCTTCCGCCACCATGAGCCTTATCACATCACTCAGAAAATTGGGGAAGTGGCATGTAAGTTGGAGCTTCGCGAATAAGCATATATTCACCCAGTTTCCTAAGTTTCACAACTTAAACGCCGTATAGGAGATAGCCAAGTAAGCATCTCAGTCTTACCAATCATGAACCAAGATTGGTAGCTAATACTTAAGCCTTTTAAGCCCTAGAATACCAAATAATTAGAAGATGTCGCATTAGATAGGCTGTGCTAGTCCAATGAGAATCATTGGCGAAGGAAGAAGTTATATGGGAGGACCTCGAAATAATGAATTTGCAGTTCCTGGAAGTCGACCTTGGGGACAAGGAAGTTCTTGAAGGGGGAGGAAATGATCAGGACCAAGAAAGATATTTGAAAAATGCCTACAATAGGGTAAGAGGGTTACGACAAAAGCAAGCAGAAATCAGCAGTAGTAGGTCGGTGGATGCACACTCCTTGCGAAAAGAAGGTTGGCAGGAGTCTTAGTGGCGAGAGGTAGAAGAAGGGAGTGTCCTTGCATGGAAAGGAGAGGCAGGATAAGGAAGCGTGCTTGCGAGAAAAGAGAGTCTAGAAGTAAGCTTCCATATACGATAGAAATCAAATTTAAGACAAAATCAACATTAGGGCGTAAGGCTTATAGACACAGGCAGGCAATTCTGATCATTCAGGCGATGATCTGATATTACTAAATAAAAATTTGGTCTAGATAAAATATGTGAATAGTCTTTTTGATATTTTATAAATTAATAAAATAGATTTTTTAAAAAATAAAATTGAAATCACAAAGACTGATTAACTTTTTAAAATTATAATAATAGAAAATTTGATTGTTGGATGGATTCAAAGTTATATAAGTGATTATATAGGTAATGTTTTTGCAAGACACTCATTGCGTTGTTAAATGAATTGTTAGATTTTTCAGAATCATGTTTTAAGTATTGATACTTCTAATATCACAATTTTTATTGTTTTTTCTATATTTTTTTGGGATTATATGTTTTAATTTGTGTTTTTTGTTTATTTTTTTTTATGTTTTTAGAATTCTAGTTGTGTTTCTAGAAGAGATAAAGTTTTTTGACGTATTTAAAGTTCTTGTAAACCACTCAAAAAAGCAACTATCATATGCTTTATTTTTCATATAATAAAATTATGAAATCAAGATTTACATATACAATCCTCGTCTTTCATTAAATCTTTTGTCTTCTTCTTGTTACTTTTGTGTTATTAATGTTATACGTAGCTTCCGCCCGCATCATTTAACTTAAAAAATTCTAAGTTTTGAGTTCTAATTTGATGCAAGTATCTTATATTACCTTTTAATAAAGATTATGATTATTTTTATAAATTATTTTTGAGCAATTAAAACTCTTTTAGGTTATGATTTGAGGCTATAAATATACAAGGTATTTTAAACATTAACAAATACCTTTCAAAAAAATTTCTTAACCTATCTTTCTCTTTTATTCTAACTTGCGATTTTCATTAAAATCAAACGACACTCATGATACTCATGGTTTAGGTGCTTCAAATGACATGCTTCACATATTGTGAGCCAAAATTCAACCGTAGAGGTTAATATAAGGAAGGGTTGCCACAATTTGACCGTAGAAAGGTAGCATATTTAAGGAAGGTGTAGTATTTATTGATGAATGCCTCATCTTGACACGACTCCATTTCTCCACTTGGATGAAACAATTACACTTTTTTTTTTTATAAAGTTTTTGTGATGAAAAGAATCAGCCTATCAATATTTTGCCATGCTAATTAATGGTGTATTAATAATTTCCTGCAAAAATGGTTAACAATTTTTTTAGACTTTGCTTATGTGCTTCATGATATCTAGGACGGGAAGGGGGAGAATCTAATTTTACATTTACTCTCAAATTTTGAATTATGCAAAAAGAGTTTACTACTAGAAAATTGACAAATACAAACTGACATACTAACAGAATATTTTTGTCAATAGATTGCAGTGAATTTTTTTGAATGAATATGTTAGAGAATAATATAAATTATATCATAAGACCTCACCTAACAGCTTAAGCTATTGGGTTGAGATGGTTCTTTGACATGGTATCAGAGCCTTGATGACTAAGCGGTCACGAGTTCGAATCTCACCATCCTCATTTATTTGATAAAAATTAAGCATAAGGTAATGTGGGCTTGTGCAGGTTTTAAGCCCAAAGAGCTTTCACTTGAGAGGGTATGTTAGAGAATAATATAAATCATATCCTGAAACCTCACCTAGAAGCTTAAGCTATTAGGTTGAGATGATTATTTGACATGGTATCAGAGTCTTGATGACCAAGCGGTCACGAGTTAGAATCTCACCATCCCCATTTATTTGATAAAAATTAAGCACAAGGTAATGTGAGCCTGTGTAAGTTTCACATTTATTTGATAAAAATTAAGCAAAGCCCAAAGGGCTTTCACTTGAGGGGGGGTGTTAGAGAATAATATAAATTATATCCTAGGACCTCACCTAACAACTTAAGTTATTGGGTTGAGATGATTATTTGATTACAATGGGAAAAGAAAGAATGAAAAAAAGAGAGTCAAGAAGTACAATGACGTGTCATTTTTATAAACAAAATTATCAATGAATTTAAATTCATCAATAAATTCATCTGTAATTAATTTATGACCTGACAAGTGACTCTCTTCTCTCTCTCCCCCTCTCCCCATTTCTTCTTCCTCCATTTTTCCTTGCAGCAAATAGAGCACACACCTCTAATTTTATCACAAATCAACCTCCCACTACAAATTCAGTCATCCCAACACTCAGTTTGTCAACATCTCTGTTCTAACTCAAATTTTATTGAGGATTCCCCACTTCAAGTAAACAAAACTATCAATTTTTTATTTGAACTCAATTTTAAAATGTTAATTTTAATAGCATATTTTTGTAGTATATGTATATATTTTTTTGTTTACTTGTTCTATAGCTTTTTCCCATAAAAACAATTATTGTATGAATGTATGATTTATACATATTATGGTTTGTTTGAGATTTTATAAAATTGTATTTGTTTGTAAATTATGAGATTTAATTTGAATTTGTAACTTAGGTGTTTTGTGATGAAATAAATAATGACTTATTTAATGGGTCTGTTTTATATTTCGTCAATTTAATTATTGAGTTGAATTTTTTGGTAAATATATAGAAATTTAAATTTATACAGATAATTGATAATGAGTTAGTTGTACTATTAAAATAGTTTGAATAAGTTTGAGTTAAACCAATGTTATGTTATTTATTTAGTTTATGTAATTAATTAATATATATTGTCATCAATATTCTATATAAGTTTAACATAAGTAATGAATGATCATTTATTGATTCATCGAGATTCACCCGAAGGGTTGTATAGGACAAATTATTGTAATGAGGTTCATGATTTTATTAATTATGCACTATCTAATTCGAGAAATATTAGTGGAGCTATTAGATGTCCATGTAAGAGATGTGAAAATAAAAAGTTCCTTGATCCAAATGTTGTAACTATGCATCTTATACAAAAAGGGTTCATGGAGAGATACCAGTGTTGGTTTACACACGGAAAACCATATGTTCCTCACGAGACTATAGTAGAAAAGATTGTTGGGTCAACTTCTAGTTCTAGTAATGTGCATGAAGTTGTATATGATAATAGTAATCCTTATAGGAATATGGTTATAGATGCGATGAGAATGAATCAGGGTTATGTTAGTGAATGTCCAATAGTAGATGAAGAACCTAATGCAGACGCAACCACATTTTTTGATTTTTTGAAATACTCCAATAAACCATTATGGGATAGGTGCACAAGTCACTGTAAATTATCGATCATTACACAAGTGTTCATCATCAATTCAGATTATGGGTTGAGTGAGGCCGATTACGATAAAATTGTTAAATGAAAAGGCATTTTACCTGAAAGAAATAGCCTGAAAAAGAACTTTTATGTTGCTAAATCCATGATGAAATCCCTTAGCCTAGGATACCGGAAAATTAACATATATCCAAACTACTGCACGTTGTACTACTTTTAAAAAGAAGAGTTAACCAAGTGCAAAACATATGGACATGCTCGTTATAAACCCAAAACTGACAGGGAAAGAACTCTTATCACATATAAAAAACTTAGATACTTCTCAATCATACCTAGACTGGAAAAGATTATTCATCTCATAAAAGATTGTTGAGCACATGACATAGCATCATTCACATGATGTGGTGGATGGAGTGATGGTGCACCCTTTTAATGGTGAAGCCTGGAAACATTTTAATAAGATGCATCTTTAGTTTTCAATAGAATCAAGGAACGTTTGTTTTGGGTTATTTATAGATGGATTCAATCCATTCGGGTCATTTGTTGATCTTTATTCTTGTTGGCCGATGATACTCACGGTCGATAACTTACCACCGGGGATGCGTATGAGGCCAGAGTTCATGTTTGGTCCTCATAGTCTGAGTTAGAATATAGAGGTTTGTCTTTGTCCGTTAATTGATGAGTTAAAGCAGTTGTGGTCATCCGAGGCTTTGACATATGATGTATTGAGGAAACAATTTTCAGATGAAGACAACTTTGATGTGGATTATCAATGATTTTCATGCGTATTGAATGGTTTCTGGTTGGAGCACGCATGAAAAACTAGCATATTCATATTATATGGAAAATAATAAGGCATTCACGTTAACAAAAGGTGGTAAAACATCTTCTTTTTTATTACAACAAGCAAATCTTGCCAACGGATCACAAGTACATAACGAATAAAAAGGACTTCTTTGTTGGCAAAGTTGAAAGGGATGTTGCATCGCCGGTATTGTCAGGTGAAGAATTGTATGACATGGTGTCAAAGTATGATGACATTGTGTTTGGTTTTCAATTTGGTAAGCATAAGTTTCCTGATTTTGATTTGATCCATAATTCAGTAAAGTGAAATATTTTCTGGGAGCTTTTTTATTGGAAGACTAATCTCCTTCGCCATAACTTGATGCCATGCACATTAAAAAGAATATGTTTGAAAATATTTTCAACATGGTTATGAATATTGTGAAATGAAAGACAAAAGACAACATCAAAACTAGAATAGATATATCTTTGTTTTGTCACCATACAAATCTGAAGTTGGTTTATAATGGGTCATAGGCCGTAAAGCCTAAAGCCAATTTTACCTTAAACAAAAATACACAATTATTTGTCTACCAATAGCTTAAAAGTCTACGTTTTCCTGACGGACATGCTTCAAACATAGTGATAAATGTGCTCCCTCTTATTTGCCTCATGGTCCAAGCGAAAACCCTCCTCCTCCTCCTCCTCCTCCAGCGCTTCTATTTTACATTAATTGTATTTGAACTTATAAATGTTTAAATTTGTAATAAATATTTGAATTTTATATTAATTTAATTTTTTTAATTATTTTCTATTTTTGTTTAATAGATTTTTTAAAATATATATATTTTTAAATCTTTAACAGTAAAAATAATTAAAAGGAAAAAATTATTTTTTTACTACTAGTCCAAAAACAATATATTTTGTAGATCTTATATAAAAAAAAACATTTTTTTGTGTAGTAGCTGTCCCATTTCATCTTCAAATGGATTTAGTTGGGTTGTATTTGAATCTATAATTGTATTCAACTTAACTTTTTATATTTTATAAATTATAAATTAAATTTATTTAGATTTTTTTATTTGAGCAAGTTAAATATATTAAATTGGGCTAATTTTTTTTATAACATTACAAATATTCACAGGTTTATAATGCTATTTTTCATGGGTTAGACTTATTTAGAAGTAAGATTTGAGCTCAATGAATTAGCTCAAAACCTGTATAAGCCATAACAAACAATTTAAATTTAATAAATCAACCCAAGCAATTGAATAAAATAAAAGAATGAATTATAAAAAAAAAAAAAAAACAAAACATATAACAACAAAACAAAATA
>Ga0307511_10007309_pt1 | contig 11120 bp, 7 predicted proteins | sample 13_EM_MG_FD_200266 | JGI IMG/M metagenome (GOLD analysis project Ga0307511, IMG submission 200266) | Populus trichocarpa ectomycorrhiza microbial communities from riparian zone in the Pacific Northwest, United States - 13_EM | ecosystem: Host-associated > Plants > Roots > Unclassified | place...
TGATGCCGGACTCCGATTACATATTTTCCGACAAAATTTTGTCATGAAAGCTTCTTTTACCGATTAACTTTCGTCATTAAAGCCTCCTTATTTAATTTTCCAACATAAATTCTTTGGAAAAGTGGACAGTAATTTTCAAATTATGTTTTTTTTACGAGAAATTAATAGTTTGTGGGACAAAATCTCATAAAAAAAAGAGTCTACCATGTTAAAAGAAAAAATTAAAGGCATTAATGGGGGCATTTTGTCCTCCCGCGAGCACTCTTTGTGTCCAATTATCTAAAATTTCAATATGGTGCTATAAAATAAAATTAGTAAAATATAATACTCTAAAAACAAATAAGTTTACTTTTATTAATATAGTTAGCAAAATTCTTACAAAAACATTATGTATCCAACGTAATGTAAGAGAGGAGAACCTAAAAGCAATTCAGCTTACCAAAAAGTTTGTCAACGGTTACCAAACTCCCATCTGCATTAGTCTTAACAATTTAGTCTTTAAACCTTCTTTGAAAACTAGAACTGAAGTCATTGTCTTTATCTACTCATTTACTGTATAAATTAAACAAGATCGATAGTCTCCAACTCTGGATCCCAGAGCCTTCATAATTGCTTGAAACCAGTATGCAGCCACCCAGAGGAAGTCCAGTTTTGCCCACTATCAGCAAATAATCCCATTTCCTGTCATTACTGGATATCAAATCTCTTAATCATAACAATAATCTGTGAATATCTCTCATATTTATTGTGTAAATATGTAAGTTGCTTGGATTTAATTACAGCTATTGTTAGTGGGGTTTTTTTTTCAAGGAAAAGAAAAGAAAGTCGACTCGGGCGTGCTGGTCAATAACTATTTCAGTGCATTTCGACGCAATGTAGACCCCAAATGGCATGAATTTCAAAAACTCCATTAGGCATTCAAGAGCCATATAGACTTTTGGCAATTCGATAGCTACAAAGTACCAACACTTGTGCTCGATTCCAATAATCCATTCTTCTTAAATTATATATAGTGATTAGAATTCAGATCTTCTATTAAACATATATTAAATGAATCTGGACCACCACCAATCACAGAACACTTTAAGTCAAGGCATCTCGCAACAACTCGAAGCACTCTATCATAAATCATCCTCGAGAGTTAAAATTCGTAGCCAAAACTGTCTTGTTCAGGATCGGAGATTTTAATATTTTTACCCTGTTTTTTTTTTTTTTGATTTTTTCTCAGTAAGGCAAACTCTTCTTGCTAGCCAGCATTATTGGCACGCATCTTCTTGTGTATGTAGCAAGTCCCATGCCAGTGAAATTCTATGCTGAGAACTAGAAATGCAACCCCCGCAACTACTACATGTCTGCATGCATGTGGAGCTATATATCTTCACGCTGCAAGGACAAGACCGGGCTGCAAGGTTTGAAGACATAGCATCATTAAATTGATCAATTCCGAAGTACGAAAAGATACATAAACGTGTAATTGACAAGCAAGTGCCATAAGCATGCTTTGTTTCTTTCTTTCCTTAGCCTAACCACGACAATCACAAGTGAAAAAACGCAACTCGTCATAGCATTCAATATAGATATGATTAAAGGGCTTTTGTGCTCATTTTTTTTTTTTTTTTATCTTCATTGATTGAAGAATGGCATGGAGAAATCTACAATCTTGACAGCCACACTTACTTTAACTCCAATGATAGTTTAATAATTAATACCCCATCCACCGTCACTTGTGGGGTCATAATTAATATCACTAGCTCCTTCAAAGGCAAGATACAATCCACTTCCTTGCAATGAATAATGGTTGATTTCATGCATAGATTTCTACCACAAGATAACATAATTTTAGTTAAACTTCTATCCACTTGTCACTCGCTGTTCTCCAATCAACACCGCTTCTAAATATTTTTTTTGTCTCCCCTTCCTGGCATCGCATCTACCAAGTCACCTGCCAGTTTACCCATCATCTGTTTTATTTCCTTTTCTCGAATTAACTGCTGCCAAGTGTGAATATATTCCACGTGTCAGTCTTGTTGTAGATAAAATCGACCTAACCTGCAATCTATGACTTTTATGATAAGGTTCACGGATTTTTCTCAGAAATCATATGCAAAGCACTCGTGTTTATCGCATATCGTCATTGGTGTTAGTTTTTTAATCACCACTATCCAGTCTATAAATTCCCTCTGTCCTTTATTATCATTATCATTTAGTTGTCTGGCCAAATCTATAATTACAACTGTTCATGTGATATCACAAAGAGTAAGTTGCCTTATAAGGGTCGCTGGGGCGACCCCACTTGACACCTCCACCTTATTTTCTTCATAAATCATAAATAATCTGTGTGATTAAAACAGGCTTCCATAATCATCAACTTATTTTCTTCAGTCAAGGGCATTGGAAATGAGACAGACTCAAAATACAAAAACATTTCTTCTGTTATTTTACTCCAAGTCCCCAGATTTTGTTAGGATCTTGATCCTGTTAAGACAAAAGTGGCCCCTCGAATTAATCAAGTCGCGATAGCATGGCATGCTTTTGCACTGTATAAAAATGTCAGATAATTCACTGCTTCGTTTTTTTTTTGTCTCTATATAGTTGACGCGCATTCATCTTGGCAAGGAAAATAACTAGCAAATCTTACAGCAATTCGCTTGATTGATCATCTCGCTAGTACAAGTTCTTGTCTGGTTTATTATTCTTATTTCTGCCAAATAAAAAAACCTTTTTCTCCTTTTTTTTAAAATGACAGAAATAAAATATGATTTCAGCCGACTCTGGTTTTCCTACTGGCCTGTGATAGTACTAGCGTGCAGAATTAATGTATTTGGTTTAATTTTTTTTCCTAACAATACCAAGTTTCTGATGTCGTTGCGGCTAAAACATTGCTGCTATTGCAGGTACAGATTAATAAGAGATCTTATAATAGTGACCGGTATATATAAGATCTCAACGCAATCTGCAGCCTGTCATTTGGCCGGCGATTTAAAGGGGTCCATCAGTGACATTACTGATTATTTAAGTATTGCAAGTTTGTGTTCGTGAAGGGATCTTTTTTCTCAGCATAGATTCTTTTATTATATATGGATAAGATAGAGGCATGTTTATACAAAACCATAACATGACATTAAGAGTAACTGCATACTTATTTTTACATTTTAAAAGTAATTTTAAAAAGATTTGAATTTTTTTTATTTTAAATTAATATTTTTTTAGTATTTTTATATTATTTTGATATATTAATGTTAAAAATAATTTTTTAAAAAATATATATTATTTTGATATATTTCTAAGCGAAAAATACTTTAAAAAGTAATTACTACCATACTTACAAATACCCTCTAAATATAATTTTGTTTTTGAAAATATAGACATTGAATTCATAATTTTTTAATATTTTTTAATAATTTTAATGTATTAATATAAAAAAATATTTTAATATATCTTAAAAATTACACATTAAAACTTCCTGGTATTCATAAATTCTTTTTGCACTCGGAGATTTGCTGTATATATTACTGACTTTCCTAGCAATCTCAAGTAGAGAAATGGTAACCCCCTCTCTTTTTTCTCCTTTTCCTGTATGCATTTTCTCATGTAAAATAAGAATCAATAAGTATTCTTGAAACAAGGTAATTTATCATTAGTTTCTTCCAGTTCAGCTATATAAAATGACGGGTAATCTTTTATACCAATCCGAATTCACCATAATATGCATACGATATATATCACAGTAAAAGAAAAACCTTAAACAACATCGATAGAGTTGTTAATCTAGAGTATTTTTCTGCTATAACATAGGTGAAACAAGCTAAAATCAAGCCGGGAATAAAACAAATATCAAGGCATGGATTTTGATAGTTGCGTAGGGGGTAAAATATACTTGCCATGACTGTATCAAGACTCAAAAGCAAAACAAATGTGTTCACACTTCAGATGTAAAAAGATTCTAGTTTTCATCGGATCCGTCATCTCCAAGATCCCAACACTCTCCAAGTCAAAAAAGGCAGCCACAAATGTCAATGGTTTGCCTTCAATGTGTTCATAACGGACGGGACTGGTTTGTTCTGGAACAAATAATTAGAATCCGAATTCTTCAACGATGTATTTCCTGCTAATTAGGTTTGTTTGAAAAAAGAAAAGAAACTCTCAGAAAAAAACGAACGCTCACCAAAGACGTTCAGGCATTGAAAGCATAGCTGCAAATAAAATCCTTACGAGAGTTTACGTTACAGGGTACCGTTCTCCCGGGTTCCAAACTCCCAACCATGTCTCAAGAGCTAATATATATATATATATGTATTCTAGGATTATGAGCCAAAATAATTATTACTCTTCTTTTTCCTTCTTTTTTTTGTAGCAAGCAAGCAAAATAAATAAAAAATCAAGCATAGCTTGCAAATAATACAAATAAAAAAATATATAATCTACGCATACAGGTTTTGCAATAACTACATTAATACGTCTATAAAACTTGCAACCATTCTCATTCTCAAAGACAATTATTTATTTCATATAAACATGATTGTATTTTATTTTCAAGTTTCTATGTTTCAAATGCTTAGATTTTTTTAGTTGTAAGAAAATAAAATCAAATAAAAAAAGATATATATATTTTAATAATTCTCCCGTCGCTTTATCTTTCATTTTCTAAACTAGTGATTTATTTGTTATTCATTATTTTAAACACCAAGCATGATGAACAAGAACTGGATAAAGCAAGTGACATCCATGCCTTATCCCTCTGTTCATCATATAAAAATATTTTCAAAGCACATATAAAGAAATATAATAACATGGTTAAATTTCATTGATATTTCATCTGGGCCGCATTGACCAAGACATCAGCACATGAATCTAATCAACATCCTTAAACAAATACAGGGACGAAGGAATAGATTTGGTCGAAAGCTAAAGGTCAACTGTTATCGAGGACCAAAACTATAGTTTCGCAAAAGAAAAAAAGCCACAGCATTATACAAATAATATACAGAGCTAAATCAAATAAAGGTGCTCCTCAACATTCAACAACGAGGAAACATTATAAAAAGAATAGTGAAGCCAACTCTGTTTTTTACGCAAGTTCTTGTGAACTTCATTTAATCAAATTTCAGGTCCGCCCTAGAGAGAGAAACAAGATAGATGGAGAGAGAACGTGTTGTAAAGCGAAGGATCTGACACAGAAGTGGAAGAGCAGTGAGCTATCATGCTCCACAGCCTGCACTTCTACTTCTCTGTCTCCTTTTCTTCTCCAAGATCTGTTTCTTAGATTCGGAGATTTTTCTGTTTGTTTCTTGTTAAAGTCCCCAATAAAAGTCCAAATTCCGAGTCTTTGACAGGAATTATTAGGACCCATTTCCTCTTCCTGTCTTTATAGCTGGTGAAGGGTTGGGATAGTCAATTTTTTTTTTGCTGTGATTTTTTAACTTTTTAGGTTAGTGGATTGTTGAATTTTGAACTTTTTTTTTTATGATTTAAACATTTGGAAATTTGGTGAAGGGGTGAGGTTAAAGGGTTGTTTCTGTTGCAGAGTTTGTGTGAAAAAGTCCTGATCTTTGCTGATCGGTGAAGATGAAGATGAAAAGTGGAAGAATGGATACTTGATTGTGGTATAAAAGGTTAGATTTTTTTTTTCAACTGAAATGTCTAGCGTCAGTTCAGACACGTTAGAATTTCAGTCCTATAATATTCATTTCATATTTATAAAACAAATTAAGACAAAAGGATGAAGCTAAGAAGTTAAAGACATCATTCCTCAGCGTATTGCAAAATATTCGATAAACTGATAAACTATAGTATTTTTTTTTCTATCATTTGTTTTTTAAGAATATTTTCTGTTTTTTTTTTTCAGCAGATAAACTTTAGAAGCTTGGGTTGAGACTTGGTTCTTGTTGTAGATAATATCTAGAAGAACTTAACCAAGAAAAAATGGTTGAACTAAGCTTAAGACCCGGTTGAAGGGTTTTTTATATATATAAATATGGTGTTGGAGTTATGGTTCACTCTTTTCTTATAAGATTCTTTATTTGAAGAATTTTTCATAATGCAGAAGGTTAGAATATGAATTAATTGGAAAATGGGTTTGCTTCCTTTTTATGAGATTCTTAATGTGTGCAAGAGTGTCATGAATAGTAAATTAAATTCGAACCGATTGCAATTTTGATTTAAAGATTAGTTTAAAACCCGGAAAAGATGTCTGGTAGTTTAGGTGCTTTTGGTGAGTCTTTTCTTTTATAGGAATCTGCTTAACTTGCTTTGTGCTTTTCCCTTGTCTGTCTTCTTTTTCCATCCTTTTTTGGTGATATGCATTGCTGTTATAGCTGGAATGTAAAACAGTTTTTGTTGCTTTGCAGTTCTTCACGCGTGCTATGGTTTGTGGTCATTCATAGACTGGAGTGTAAATATATTTTATGCAACCACATTGAAGTGAATATTAACTTAAGTCTGCAAGTGTATTAGATAAAATGTCATTCCGAAGTATAGTTCGTGACATGAGGGATGGGTTTGGGAGTTTGTCAAGGCGGAGTTTTGAGGTGAGGCTGCCAGGTCATCTCAGAGGGAAATCTCATGGCTCAGCTTGTGAGTTGCAAGACCAGCCTGTGGTCATCCAGAATAGTCGTTGGGCTGGTCTTCCTCCTGAGTTACTACAGGATGTGATCAAGAGGTTGGAGGCTAGCGAGAGCACATGGCCATCTCGCAAGCATGTTGTTGCTTGTGCTTCCGTGTGCAGGGCTTGGAGGGAAATGTGTAAAGAAATTGTTAGAAGTCCAGAGTTCAGTGGGAAGATCACTTTCCCAGTTTCCCTAAAGCAGGTGAGATCCTTGCTTGCTTTTTTTTTTCCTGTCTATAATAAACTTTTGGGTTGAACTTCCATTCCATTATCTTTATCTCTTATCAATATTTGAAGAAATTTTTATAATGTTCAGTGCATGTAATAGGTTTCCATATCTGCAAGACGTTCACCTGAGCGTTAACTCGTGGATGTAAATATTTATTGGCATCAAGAAAGGATTTTGTATGTTTCAAAATGATAATTGATAAAATTCTCTTTTGTTATCCATTTACAGCCAGGGTCCAGGGATGGAACTATCCAGTGCTTCATAAAGAGGGACAAATCAAACTTAACTTACCATCTTTTCCTTTGCCTTAGCCCTGGTGAGCTTCTTTCACTGACATTTTCGCTGATTGTCACTTATTTTTGTAGGACCTGCTTTATTTCTAATGCCAATGTAAATGGATAATTTACTGTCTCCAGTTTCTTTTCATCAAAGTATTTCTCTGCTGTAATGCATAGCTCTGCTGTTTATTCTTCCTGAGAATGAATATTATGTTTCGTGCAGTTTTCCAAATTGACCAGCTAGAAGGATGGTTCTTTCTGTTTTTTAGTATTTTATTTTCTATATCGGGAAGAAACCGGCATGGTTGTTGCAAGTTTTATCAGCAATCCAAATGTTTTCTGATGTGCATTTGATGTCTACTCTCTCTCTCTCTCTCTCTCTCTCTCTCACACACACACACACACACACAGGCTCGCACTCACTGACACTCATATATACATGTCCAAGAGCTCACTGTAATTATGTGTTCAAGCACATTGTAAATCTTCTTAATTGAATGTTTGTGACAAAGTAATATCATTGTGTATTATCTCTGTTAAACGTGTCTTACATCTCTGAAAGTTTTTTATGGAATGACCAGTTGCTCTTATTTACGATGAGTTTGTGCATGTAACTCGCACTTTGATCTTTTGAAAAGGAAGTTTCTTATTGCCAAAAGATGCAATTAGGTCTTCCTGGGAAGCACATTTCTATCTTAATGGATACGAATGAGTTTGTTCCTTGAAATAGCTGTTCAACAAACTTCTTGTGAATCTCATATCTTTTGGAAGCTATGTCCACTGTGAATGCTGTTGTAAACATCCCTTTGAGCTTTCTTGGATAGTTTCTTTTTTCTTTTCTCTTTTACCAGTTATTTCATATTCAATCCAAGTTATCAGTTCCTAAAGATGATATTTTTCTACAGTTTTCCCAATTTTCTATATTGTCCTATACAATACGAATATGTTGGTGATTAGTGACATGCCTATGCAGCTTTGCTTGTTGAAAATGGGAAATTTCTTCTGTCTGCAAAACGCAAACGGAGAACTGCATGCACGGAGTATGTTATCTCTATGGATGCAGATAATGTATCAAGATCAAGTAGCACATATATTGGAAAACTGAGGTGAGAGTTGATTTCATGACCAATATTTACTTGCTGAAGTCCTGAACTTGGGACAATTTCCTTTTCTGACATGAAGACTGAATATACCTAAACATTTCATATGAGTGCCAATGAGCTGTAGCTCAGTTGGCACAAGTGTCCCCCTACCTTGGGAGATCTAGAGTTTGAACCTCTCCTTTGTAACTAAAAAAACAATTCATGGGTTCCAAGCTCTCTTCATTCAAGCATAGCAATCCCTCAAGAGCTGATATAGTATATCATTAATGACTACCTCTCATTATCTACTAGACAAGGTGTACTTGTTGCCCAGTCATGTGATCCAAACCTTTTTATATATATATATATATATATCTGAAAACTTTTCATTATTTTAATTGAAATATACTATGTGTTTATGTTATAGGAGTTAGTGTTTGTGTCCCGCATTCTAGCTGTGTGGACTAAATATTTATATGGTATTATAAAATTAGCAATGTCATTCTTCTGTCCTCGCATAAGTAACTGGAACTAGGTTACAAATTAGGGTGGTAGTTTTTATCTAGTCTGGTTAGAGCTCTGTTTCTTCATTTGAAGGTGTGATGCTTGTTTTCTCTTCTGATGCCAGAAGGATGTAATGGTGCTGGTGATGGTTTTTCATGTATCATTTACTGCTATAGCTTGGTCAATGATTTTCAAGATGAAGAGTTGTGAACTTGTACTGTTCTTAGGAGGTCATGGTAGTGTGTTTTTGATGGTTGATATTAATTGCGTGATGTGAGTCATATGCAAGGGCTTGTTAGGCATTCAAGGTGGTGTTTTTAACGCTTCCATTCTATGGATATCTTTATGGCGAGTTTTGCAATGACTGCACTGTTGGAACATTGATATGTGATTGCTGATGTCAGATGAACTTAGATGAGATAGTTGGTTTGCAATTTTTTGTTGTGTCAGAAGATGTGTTTGAGATGCTAATTGTTTTTGTTTCAGGTCAAATTTTTTGGGTACAAAGTTCATAATTTATGACACACAGCCTCCATACAACAATGCTCAGCTTGCACCACCTGGTCGAAGCCGCAGGTTCTACTCAAAGAAGGTTTCTCCAAAGGTCCCTACAGGCAGCTATAACATTGCTCAGGTTACATATGAGCTGAATGTGCTTGGCACCAGGGGTCCACGGAGGATGCACTGCACCATGCACTCAATCCCTGCGTTGTCCCTTGAGCCAGGTGGTTCTGTCCCAGGCCAGCCTGAGCTCCTCCCACGCTGCCTTGAAGACTCTTTTAGGAGCATTTCCTTTTCTAAATCAATTGACAATTCAACTGAGTTTAGCAGTTCACGTTTTTCTGACATTGTTGGTCCTCGAGAAGAAGATGAAGAGGGAAAGGAGAGACCACTTGTTCTCCGAAACAAGGCCCCAAGATGGCACGAACAGTTGCAGTGTTGGTGCCTGAATTTCCGTGGGAGAGTGACAGTTGCCTCAGTCAAGAATTTCCAGCTTATCGCTGCAACACAACCTGCTGCTGGTGCACCAACACCATCACAGCCTGCTCAGTCTGATCATGACAAGATCATTCTTCAATTTGGTAAGGTTGGCAAGGATATGTTCACCATGGATTACCGGTATCCTTTGTCTGCATTTCAGGCTTTTGCAATCTGCTTGAGCAGCTTTGACACTAAATTGGCTTGTGAATAAAAAAAGAAAATGGTATCAACTATAGAACATTTAATTGGTAAGGTATCTCTTTTAGGGCTTTCTAGGATGGTGGTTGTAGTTGTTGTATGCAGTCACTGTACACAAGTCCTAGTCGACTGGAAAGTGCAGAACGTCTGCTCTCATTGGAGGGGTCTTTCCTTTGTCACCCTTCTCTTTGTTTCAGTTGGATTGGTCTGCTTTGAATGATTCCATCATGTTTCTGTCTGCTATTGTTAAACTCTGTTGTAATATGACAAAAAAAATATGTTTGAACATGTCTAATCATCAAAGGAATTCGACTATCGAGGGCATGCATTCTGGGATGAGATGCTAGGGTATCTTGGTCACCCAAATTTATGTACTGCATTTATAATGGAATTAAATGAAGTTCCATGAATTAAAGCTCATCAATGCCCAGTACTGAAACACTGTTCTCCGCCAAATGAAACGAGCAGTTAGGGTTAGGCTAACATGGCCAGGCGACGAGCCAGATAGTGGCGTAGTGTACCAGCTCCGAGCAGCAGCTGCTTTTGTAAGGGCTGGCTGCTACCACCGCAAACTGCAGCTAGTAAATGATGGTTAAATTTGTCACTTGCCGGTGTCTTTCTTTGCCCGAACCAGGGTACGCGAGAACCACATCTGTACTTTCGGCTGCCTGCCAGCCTTTTTACCCATACTGTGCGGTGGCGACTGATATTCGTCCTGAAAACTCAAGTTAAATGGATGAGACTAGCAATTTGTCCCGGAAACGGACAACCTGCCTGCTTTTCTGCTATTGTAGCTTCACGGACATCCATTTGGCTGTACACGACGACAAATACCTAGCAGTTGAATAGATCAGTATGGTATGTTAAGCCTGGCAGGTCGAACTCGAGACCGAAATCCTGGCTCATGACAATTGACTTAATAAAACCTGGTTAATTTAGTTAATTTGATTTATGATTTGATTGACTCCCTAAATCTAATTATGACTCATATTAATATTAAAAAAATTATATAAAAGAGAAAAAACAAAATGAGGTCTTAATAAATAAGTTGATATAGTAATTCAATGATTCCAACTCTTTCAAATTAGTTTCTAAACCGAGTTTAACATGTTTACAACTATATTTTTAAACCAACCATAATTGGACTGCGGTTTTAATAAGCTTCCTGGTTCAAGACATTACAGACCATCAATATCATATATGTTAAAAAAAACTTGACATTCCGAGGATATATATATTTTCCA
>Ga0307511_10007310_pt1 | contig 11119 bp, 6 predicted proteins | sample 13_EM_MG_FD_200266 | JGI IMG/M metagenome (GOLD analysis project Ga0307511, IMG submission 200266) | Populus trichocarpa ectomycorrhiza microbial communities from riparian zone in the Pacific Northwest, United States - 13_EM | ecosystem: Host-associated > Plants > Roots > Unclassified | place...
ATGAGCCGAGTTATAAGTTTAACGAGTTAATCTGCAACATCCAGACTACTATTATTTTTTATTATTTAATGTTTTTTCTTCTTCTTAATTTTTTTTTAAAATACAATTTTATCATTTGTTACTGGTGATTTTTTTTCTTAGCTCAAACCTAAAAGAATTCAATATCATCCTTTGTTATCAATAATGTATTTTTATGCACCACATGCTTATCATGAATTTTTTACTTCTCAAACAAATATTTCATATAAAAAATTATCACGTGTTTTAATATCATATAATTAAATATAAAAAAATTCATGAGATAAAGAATTTATTGAATTCGATGACGTGCATGATTTGGATCGCGAATTTGCTTGGTTGATTCGAGTTTATTTAATTTTATCCTTTAACATTAAGTTAATTTAAAATTAAACTTTTTAATTTTTTTCAAGACTATTCCCATAAATTTCATGAGTCAACTCATGTTAATATAAGCAGATGAAATATTTTTATATTTTAATATCAAATAAAATATGAGATAAAAGTATCATTTTAAAAATCATATTTTGTTTTAGAAAACAAGTGATCAATATCTAGATATTTGTTTTTGTACTTTAATATTTTTTTATTCAAATCCGCTGCGGAGTGCGTACCGCGTGCTAATGGTATAGTCTTGACTCTTTACAGAATTGGGGGCAAGGTCGGACTTCAGTGATGGGCCATGGCAGGCTAATTAGTAATTGATTACGTACCCTAATTAGCCCTAATTGGTTACTTAAAGCTTTGATTTCTAGTAGACTTCGTAGATGTAATTATGCCTTTGAAAAAACAAATAAAAGCCAAAGTTTGTGAATGGAAATGGAATTGCCATTGGATGTAATCATCATGCCCTTTGAAAATGGAAATGCTAAGCATCGCTAGTAGATAGAGATTTTTTGGCCTTAAAGGGAGCTCGAGAAGCCTTTCAAGATCAATTAGAATAATGAAATAAATAAATATAAATGGATGTTATTTAACTTTTTCAGAATTATTTCTTAAAAATTATTCCCATATTATATTTCAATAATATTATTTATGTCATTTAAAATGAAAGCATTTTCATCAAAATATATTATCAAAAATGGCTACGCGGATAGATATCCAAGAATTTCTTTAATTAGACCTGCAATACTAGCTCGTTGTTCTTTATAGTTTGAAACTGACTGCGCATCAGATTCTCTAGGAAAGGGGGCTGAGGCGTTGCTGTCATGAATTCTGGTTGTTTTTAGTCATTTCAATGGTGCTAGCTAGCATATCATCAACTCAGCAGTCGGAAAAGTGAGAGAACAAGAATGGTTGACGCCAATCTAAATCTAAATCTTTCAATCACAATCGACACCGTCTTTGCTAGGAAATATGAGCATGCAGTGATCACCTTGTATTGGTTTCAGGCGAGTGGTGACTGATGAGCAAGTCTAACCCCAGATGTGAGACATGGGCCATGATTATCCAACCCGAGCTCGATATATGGATGATCTTGCAGCATGTACATTACTATGGCCATGTGCGCTTATGATTCAGAACGAAAGATTGGAGACAAGCTTTTCTCCAAAGAATCATGGCCAACGCTTGCCATGTGCATGTGGACATGATGGTCGGTTTTTTGCTCTAGCTTTTATTTGTCGCATGTGATGCAATGCCTGCATCAATCAAGGAATGGCTTGCCTTGTTTCGCAGGCTAAAAGCACGTCTTTCAGCTGTACCAGAAACAAGTTTAGCACAATGTGTTGAGATGAGCTTTTGACACAAATTCCAGATGATGTCTGCAGTTGCTTGCTTCTCTTTACATCAGCTCACTGAAGGAAAAAAAAACTTGCTTCCATAAATTAAGCCCTGTCTTGGAAGCTATTCTGCATTTATCCAGATATTCATGAATCACAAATATAATACGACATAAAGAATCGATACAAATCCTCAAAAAATGACAATCTCGTAGCTAGCTGTGGTGCCGGCAATTCTGTCAAACGAGGTTGAGCAGTAAGCATGCCCACACCAGGCATGCAGTTTTATCCTACGATTTAGTAACAGAGGAAGAGAATCATGGCCGTGAATGATTTTTGCATGTTCAGATTTTTGGGTCTCCGGTGTCAAAGCCTAAAGAATTCCGACAAGATTAAATGCGAGAGAGAGCCTCGATCGTCTCTTTACTTGGCTGTTGCTAGGGTTAAGCTTGCAAGGGTGAGTCGACTTAGTTGGATTTGTTTTCTAATCCCTTCCATTCTAAACTAAGATTTATCCCTTTTAGCGAATGTCTCATTGTCACATTGTCATTTAAATAAAAAAATGATACAAGGTTACAGACTACTCACTAAATAACTTTGAATGTTTAGGTTGAAATTGTGTTTTAAAATATTTTTAAAAAATATATTAAAATAATATATTTTTTATTTTTTTAAATTTATATTTAACATCAATCTAATCTAAAAATACTAAAAAAAATAATTTAAACAAAAATAAATTTAAATTTTGAGAAAAAACATTTTAGTTCCCATGCCAAAACGCAATGAACATGGCTCGTGCCATTCGTACACACATGTTTACACGTTTAATTGGTAAAAAGATAAATTACTGTTCTGAGAAGATTCAGTGGTTAATATCTAATAGCCACTCGTAATACAGTAGATCTTCAATTATTTTTCTGTTTCAAGCTCAGAATTAAGCCACAGCACTGGTAAATTCAGCTGTCTAGTTGTAAGCCTTGAATCTGGTAGAAATAACTGCTGTTGTAGGAGTTAATACCTCAACATATTGGGTTCTGCCTCAGCAAACCAGACGATAATGCAAAACAAAATGGTAGAGCGACAAGGGAAGTGGAAAATGATGTTCATTATATTTATTTGTTCCTAAAAGAAGAGACATTAGTATTACTATTAAATAATCGGGTCTAATATGACCTTTCTATCATAATGAACAAAAAAATGGGTTACTACAGTGAGGATTTTGGTAGCAACCCATGTCATAATTATTAAAATTTTAATCTATATACATCAAAAAATGAGTTGGAAAGGATAATTCAAAAAGTAGGGAAAAAGGAATGAGAAGGAACTCCCTGAAGCGGCAGAACTATAACACTATTCTGGCACGAATCTTCAGTTCCTGCAAACAATTTTAGAAGAGAAGGAAAAGGAACGGTACGTTTCCTGATCAAAATTTTTAACTTGCATCAGTTTCCTTGCCACCAGCAGCAACTTTGCGGTGGCGACTAGAGCCAGACCTCCTTCCACGCCTAGCTGGGGCTCTCCGGACAGGAGCACCTATCACCTTTTCAGTTGAAGTATCAAGTGTTGTTTGAAGTGGAGGTTCATCAACCAAAAGAGGTGGAGGAGGAGGTGGTGGTGCTAGCTGCAGTGGTGGCGATGGAGGATAAACAGGCGGACGATGAGCCATCTGTTCTAAAACATCTCTATGGTATTTCTGCACATAGGAACAAACAGTCCAGGGTTAAAAAGAAATGCAAAAGGAGACAACAGAAGAGTTGGACTATCAAGAAAAGGAAAAGTATCATTAGATAAATATCCGTTTCTAAAACATCTTGATGTTTAACAGTTCACACAAATTAAAACAAGTTTCATATGAGCACAAAAATCTATTGCACTCAAGCACAAAGAAAATTTTTAGGGCAATGCCTTTAAAGCATTAAAGACACCAGTGAGAAAGCATTACAAAAATATAAAATTACTAATTTACTTTTGGCAAACCTCAAGAAGTTTATGAAAGTCTGCCTTGCAAGTTTCATATGCATGTCCTTTATGCAGTTCACTAATTTTATGTGAGCTTCTCCACTCCACAACCAATCTCCTGGTTAAACACATCCTCTGGTAATTAAATAGAAGAGAACTCTACACTATGATGAGTTTCTAGCAAGAACCATTTGAGGTAATTTTCATAAAAAAAGAATCAGGACAAAAAATCACTGTATGGGATAAAATTCAGGATATCACCAGCAGTCGCCATGTGAAGCCTCCTTGCGATAAGCCACCATGAAATATGGCATTCTTTATCACAATTTGGTCCAGTGCAATTAGACCGAAACTGTAACTTCCATGAGGGGTGCTAATGGACTCTATAAACATACGCAGTTATGGAAATCAGAAGGAAATGCTTATCTGCAACCTAAAACTAAAACAAAATTATGTCAGAAACAATTTTCTATAAAGGAGTTGAATTTGTTCCAATCTTTTTTTTTTTTCCTTGAGAATTTGTTATAATCTTGTTTTCCAATGAACTGGGTGTTCACATGATATTTTGGTACAAACAGAACCAACAGTACATAAAATAATTACCTGAACAACAAAGTTGCGCCTTTGACAGTCCAGGAACATGTTGACAGTCCAATTTGTTTTCTCATGAATCTTATCCCTGACAGTGGAAAAGCTGATTTGGTCCCTGGAAGTAAAGCGATCAACTTCATTGAACCAAAGACAAGTAAAGAGGTTGCTAATAGGAACATGCTCCCTTATCACAACACATCCTTCAGGGACATCTGCAGAGCCACAGGTAAACAGGAACTATATCAAAGACAAAGGACAGGCAACAAAACACCGAAAGAAAACCAGGAACTTGCACCTACCACTTATAATAGGAAACTTGGCCTCAGAATATGGAGTCAAACCCTCCTTTTTATAAAATTCAACCTGAAAGTCAATGGAGGCATTTTCATATTTTCCAGCAGCTTTATTTGCCTCAGCTTCAATAAACACATCAAAGCGTCGATAATGTCTAGAAATTGCAAAAGTAGCATTTTCCCTCCACAAGAACCTGAAGAGTAGCTCAAGAAATAAGCTTGGTGCCCAAAAGTAGATTCAGGCAAATAACTAATAATAATATCATCTAAATTGATCAAAGCATGAGAGGCCATCATTTGAAATATTTAGTACTGATCACAGAGGCAAGTGTTTTATAAGCTTGTTAAGTAATCCACTCACTAACTTCTATTATTGATGCTAAGCACATGAAATGTCCATGATCAACCTTTCAAGGAAACAGTGTTTTCATTCAATAATGAGAGAAAATTACCATTTGGTTTCAGATGTACACCCCATTCGTTTCTCTCAGAAACAGTGTTTTTATTCAATCAAATACAATATGATTTGGTCCACAAAGATGTGCATCACACCATCACCTTTCCAATTGAGAAATGTTTCAGTGACAGGCACTTGCAGGACATTGCAGGATGTGGTTTGATGTTCTAGGAAGAAAAGGATGTATTCGACTGATGTAAAGCCTACAATCTCAATCAATTTGAGATAAGCTACATGGATCAATTTCATCCATTTACTTGGAAGAAAAGGATACATTTAATGAAAATACCAGGACCAAAAAAGTCAACCAGAACTTGTTGGAATTATAAGCATGCAAGCGGTGATACAAAATCTCAAAGATCTCCAAATCAAACAAAAAAGATTATTCAATGATAAACTTTTCATAGCGATTTGGGGGCATGAGAATCTAAGGGTTGTGATAACCGAGTGCCATTGGATGGAAGTTTCTGAGTTCAGGATTCTAATCTAGCCAATATTGAGAGTAAAAAAAACAGTGACTATTGGGATGACAAAAAAGGACAACGAATACAAATTGAAAAAAGAGAGGAAAGCAAATGCAAAGTTAATTAAAAGATAAAATAAGAAATTGAGAAGTGGAAAGAGAGTAAGCAGGCAATCAAACAAGGAGATTCAAGTTATAATGAACGCATATGTTGGAGAGGATCTGATGTCTAATTCCAGAAACTCGAGTAATCAAAATTTTCTTGTATCGCCAGATTGTCAAGTATTGTCACTGAAAACAAACCTAGCTCAAAAAAATAATAGGACCAAGGTAATTTAATCAATTCAATTAGAAACAAGCGGCTTATATCCAGATACTAGTAGACTTATTCTATGCATAAATGGAATAACTAGATCAAGGAAAAAAAGCAGACACAATGGATACATACACACACACAGAGTGAGAGAGCAGACATCAGTGTCACCTTTCTAAAATTTGATATGGATCGACAACAAGTTCAAGTTTTCCATCAATCCACAAAGAAAAGCGGGCATTTGGAAACATTCTATGCGATAGAAGCTTTGGGACCTGCCATGGACAAAACCAGGTTTACTAAGTATGCTAAAGTACAATCTAGTGTAATGTAGATGTTAGAGAACCATGAGTCTGCTGCTGATTTGGAAAAAAAAAAAATAAGCTGGTTCACGTTTTATCTATTGGTGGTAGCAGGGAAGCGGGTATGGGAGTTGGAAGGAGTAATTGATCATTGTTGCATAAGACTTTTCGGTTCTGGAAGTGATGGAAAAAATCAAGTTCATTCAGCCATATGCATCTTCCTTCCATTCATGATATGGATCATAAAGAAGCCAAAGGAAATCAAATAATTAGAGCTACAGTGTCATCGATGACCAAACAGACAACCATTAAGCCAAATTTGCACCCAGAAGTCCAAAACAAAAGGTGCTGAATGAAGTTTACGGCAAGTACCTTCCCATTGCGCCTTCCATCTGTGTAAGGAAGATTATGGACAACAACAATTCTCCATATACCAACTTTCCTGCTGTCATTAAGACCACTGTTATTCTTCAAATAAGCCTCTGTTTCTTCATCAACAAACATGAAGAAGCAGATAGTGTTCTTGGAGTATTCACTAATATTACGTGGCTGTTGTATGTCATCAAAAGCTCCTGAGAGGAAAGAAAAGGAGATCATTTAATAACAAGCCATCAAATCAACAGATGAAAGATAAGTTGGGATCCCATTACACGGAGAAATACCAAATATTGCTGAGGCAACGACAACACCATGGCACTGCTCCATCGCATCCAGGTCAATTTTGTCCATGTCAAATCCTGTATTCTGGCCAGGTCTTTTCCCTTGGACAAATCTGATCAGTGCACATATGTGTCAAAAATATGCAGAGTGAAAAGTTACAAGTTGGCAACAGTAAGAGAAACTGGTCCAATAACTAGTCACTAGAATGATTATGCTACAAATATAGGGTTGGCTGAAATTTCAAAGGAACAACCTTCAATATTCATAAATACATAAAAGATCTTTGGAGAGAGAGCTTACCCACAATGCACTCTCATTGACTCTCTAATATCATAAGAGTCACTTCTCTGCTTTAAAGTAGGATATCCACCGAAATCAGAGCCTCCAAACTCTCCTTCTCTACTAAGAGGATCCTCCTGGATATATGTCAAATTCTTAATTACTGGAGAAAACGAGGGGACCTTCGGCATTAAGGCAATGGCTTCTTCCACAGGTAGGTAACATACAGGACATGCTGAAACATAAATGATAGAGAAATCTCAGGAACATGAGAGTGAAATCTCATTACTTACTTATCATATGTCCTAGCACCTCAACATCCCTGTCACCTTAGAATGTTTACAAACTAGGACCATGGTGATGCCTACAACTAATGACTGTTAAACCTAAAAAGGAAAGCAAAATCTAGTAGTCAAAACAGTTGGGGGGAGGCAAGGAACTTACGCCGTGGTCCAGTTCTTTTTTTATCTGCTGGTGGGGGAGGTAAAGTGAAACGATTACATGGGTGCCCTGGTGGAAGGGTATATCCCAAAAAATATGCAGGAGGATGAAGCAAACTAATATTCGAAAATATTCCTTGAAAAAAAGAAGTCTTGTTCTCAATCCTGCTTAAGGACGATGTGTCACTGAGACTTATAGTCGGGGGACGGCCACCTTCTTGTGCATCTTCACCTGCAAACAAAGCAAAATGAAGACGTTATTTCCACAGTTGCAATCGAACTCCAAAAAGACCACCACACTGATAACTCTAGCAAAGGTTCAAATGCAGTCAAGACTAATCCAAGAAGGCTCGAGAAGTGAATAGAAGAGAATATTTTCAAAATTTAGTACAAAATAAACATCAATCAGTGGGACCAATTATCCATGAGAATACAAATCTCCCAGCTCATGTAATAAGAGCAAAGCACGAACTAGCTGAAACACACTTTCTCCAATTCAAACAATCAACTGAAAGAAAGGCAAGAACTACATAACAGCCATAAGCACCGATTCAACACAGCATCAGTGATGAATTTGAGCATTATTCTAAACTAAGAAACAAACTTAATCACCACTAAAATCCCATATCCTATGATTGAACACATCAATATCTAAGCAATAACAACATATAGATAAATTGAAAAATAAAACATACCTTTTCCTACATACAAAACCCAGACAAAAACCGCGGCAGAGATGACGCAAAGGAACAGCATGCCAACCTTTTTCCTACCAGCAAACTTGAAGATCCAATGGAAGAGACTCTCTTTCTCCTTGAACATCTTTGCAGGCTTAGTACGGCCATTTGTTTGCATAGGAAAGGGGGCACTACTAAGAACACCATTACCATTATGTTGCTGTTGTTGTAGTTGCTTGTCCAATGAACCATAACTACTAGAACGGATCCCCAATGACCCTCCAGTCATTGTCTCTCCTTAAACCTCACACAAAACAACACCCCTCTCATCTCATCTCAGAAACCCTTTTGCCCACGTGAGAATCAAATACTATCATGAATTCATCAACATATAATGCGTTAATGAGGAAAACAATCAAAACCCACTTCACCAAATTGGCCAAAGATAAGATTTTTTCTTCAACAAACTATCTAATCACGCTCTAAATTCAACAAATAAAGCAAAATAGTTAAGATCACTTCACCAAATTGTCCCTAAACTCTTGGGGTACCTTCAAAATTTTCACTCTCCGTATCCAAAATACACTTACAAATCCCAAAACTGAAATGAAAACAACACGAATAGACAGCGATTACAAAGAGGCAGAAAGTATAAATCTTTTTTGCATCTATGAATAAACAGATCAAAGAAACTGTGTAACAAAAAAAATGAATTTTGAAGAAAAAGGAATAAGAAAAGAAAGGGATTTTTATTGGATCTTGAAGAGAATAAATCTAGGATTTGTGATTGGATGAAAATGGTTTTTGAGCAAAAATCTAAATTGATGAAATCGAGGTTCGTTTCCTTTTTTGTATTTCAAATCAAATCCGGGATTTGTGTTTTATGAGTGCATGGTTATGTTTTTTGGTTTCTTTTTCGCTTAATTTGAGGTTATTACAGAAACTGAGAAATTCAGTGTTTATATTTATATTAGCATTTACTTGGCAAAAGACAGATAAAATCAAATAATGCTTAGAATTATGGCATGAAAACAAGGAAATAATAATTTTGATAGGCTAACGGACGGTTTTTTTTTTAGCGTCGCTGTGTTCTTTTTTTAAAAAAAAATTATTTTAATATATTAATATTAAAAATAAATTTAAAAAACGAGAAGAAACAAAACAACAAACATTATCTAAATCTCTGGGTGACGAAAAAAAAATCACAGTCATGCATAAAACAATATATGTTTATGGCAAGAAAAAAACTTATCAAAGATTGAATAAAGTCATTAATGGCCTAATTGTATTTGTTAATGCTATTAATTAATTAATCCAGTTACTAAACAAGCAGCCGTTTGTTGAAATCGGAAGCATTATGCAATAGGGATCTTCGCGCAAGGAAAAAAGGGAAAAATAATTAACTTATTTTCATAAACCCTAAAGATTATTAGTTGATGAACAGTTCTAAACATATAGGGGGTTGTGGAATGTTGGAGGAATTATGTTTGATAATTCTCTTTTTATAGAGAAACTAGTTAAATGAACTTGGACTAATGGATATTTATCAACAAAGTGTTGGTTTAGCGGTTTAAACACCACTATATCCCTGTAAGGGTGAGAATACAAATTTGATTTTTGAGAAATATACTTGTTGGGAGGGACAACCACTAACCCTAAACGAGATTAATCCAACCCTTTAAAAGAATATGGGGATATCCAGGTCACAAAAAAAAAAAAAAGAACTAATAGATATTTACCTTTTAAAATTCTTTCAAGCATTGAAATTATTATTATTATTATTGGATTGTTAACAATTGTTTAAACATATTGATTATTTGTCCTATGGATATCTTTGCTTCAAAATAAAAGAATTAGAATTAAAAAAACTATATTAAAATAAAAATATACATTGACCGTATAGAATAATTGTGAATAAAGGTTTTTTTTTAAAAAAAAAACATTCAAGAACTCACAATTCATAATTAATGGTTAGACGGAACAAGAGACTCGTAGTATCTTAATGGTTAATGGAATAAAAAAGCTGTATTACCATAATATTTTTCTTAAGCTCAAATAATTCAAAGAAAGAATTTAAACACCCATTTTTTTACATCATCACTACCCCAAAGACCTGTTGACGTTGTTAGTTGAACTTGATTATTTGATTAATGATACAATTAGTGTTAATTAAGATGGTTATTGGTGGTAATTGTACAACTATCATTAATTTATAAAACCCCAATTTAAATATATTTTCCTTTTCATGTTTAAACAGAAGGATAAGTCTTAACCACGAGAGGCATCACCATTTTCTACCTTGATCATTTTCAGGTCAATTTTGAGAGCGTGCATCACCCCTTGAAACACAAGTTTTGCAAATCTAGATTTTGACGGTTTAGAAAGTGTTTAGGAATGTGGTTAAAATTATATTTTTTAAAATTTTAATTTATTTTTTTAAATTAATATTTTTTTATATTTTATGTTGATGTTAAAAATAATTTTTTTAAAAATAAAAAATATTATTTTAATATATTTCCAAACAAGAAAAACTTTTAACCGTAACTATCACCGTTCCGTGCTGTTATACAACTCCTAATTTCTGTGGCAAATTACATTGATTTGCGGCAACATATATCATTTAATGTGATTCTACAACGATTAACTGAGCCTGTTGTTATTATCCATTGAACTTAATTGTGTGATTTCATAAGAAAATGTGTCTTGATATGGTTGAAGGCAAAGAAAGAGTAAGTGCTAACCATATCCAATGGATACAATTGTTGACGGGGAGGGGAAAACGCAAGCATATCTTATAGAAAAAGACTTCAATTTAATGGCTCTCTCTCGAAAGAAAACTTCAGAACATTCACCAAAATCTCTACCCATTCTTCAACCAATTCAGAAGCTTCTTGCACCTAAAACTTTCTTCTTGTTGCTTTCACACTCTAGAGGGTGAGGCCCAAG
>Ga0307511_10007311_pt1 | contig 11119 bp, 4 predicted proteins | sample 13_EM_MG_FD_200266 | JGI IMG/M metagenome (GOLD analysis project Ga0307511, IMG submission 200266) | Populus trichocarpa ectomycorrhiza microbial communities from riparian zone in the Pacific Northwest, United States - 13_EM | ecosystem: Host-associated > Plants > Roots > Unclassified | place...
ATCATTCCGAAGCAAAAACGACTTGTTCAGCCTTTGCTCCCGCGGGCCATCACGCTTCCGCTCGTCATTCTGAATGACTTCAGCAAGCTATATAAGACGACGATTGCGAAGCCTGATTCTGTGGTAAGTCTGGAGGGAGTGTCGAGTTTTGTAGCAGAGATTAACTATGCGTACATTGGGTTTCATGGCGGTGTGCGGGTCAATCAGACGGAGTACTTTCTGGCGGATGTGGTCCCGTTTCCTGCCATGTTGGAATACCTCGCACTCGTGGGTGGAGCTGAATTGAATTCCATGAAAGCGTTGTTGGGTCAGGGTTGATTCGAGGGTCACCCTGTCGACACCGAGAGATCATTCCAGCCTCACCGGTCCGAGCTTCGTAACGCGCTCTGCAACGTCTTTCGCCACGCGAATGACCGCAGCGACGATCTGCTCATCGACGTCTGCGATTCCTTCGTATTAAACGAAGTTCCGCTTGCGATGCGCACTGTCCAGCACCCGCCACTGCGCGGCCGGAAGCTTCACGGTATGAGCGAGTGTCTGGAAAACGAGATAGCGATTGTCTGATCGATAGCCATGCCATCGCAGCGCCGCGAGCGACAGAGCGTGCGCCGCGTTGTAGGCCAGATCAAAGCGGCCATCGAGCGAGATCGCTTCATTCTCGGCATCCTGCAGGCGCGCTAATCCTGAGCGGATCAGTCCATCCAACTCAGACTGCGATGGAACCTCGGCTCGGATCTGGCCTGCCCGAACAAGATTATCGAGGTTCGCCAGCGCCATCTTCACTTCCAAAAAGCACGATGTGCTTTCCTGATAGGACCTTCTTCAGGAAAGCATTTCCGCTCCGGCGCCGTTGCTCGAACTCCTTGTCGGTGTAGAGCGTCGGGTTGATCTTGCGCCCGAGTTGTTTCTCCACCGGCGCGAGCCGCGTGAAGAGGTTCTCCAGCGTGAGATCGTTCGAGACAACGAGAAGATCGATATCGCTCTGCGGGCGATCGTCACCTTTGGCAACTGAACCGAAAATCAGCGCCAGCTCGATCCGCTTTGCGAGAGGACGAAGGGCGGCTCGAAGAGGATCCGCGACGCCGACGGTTTTGACGACGATTCCTCGGAGCTCGTGGAAGATCGGCGCCATCCGGTTTGGCTGGTAGTGCTTTTGACTGCCAATGCGTCTGACGGTGACAAGACCGCTGTCAACGAGCCGCGCAAGTTCGCGTTGCACCGCGCCCGAACCGGAGCCCGTGGCATCGATCAACTCCTGCTGGATGAACGTCCGATCAGGCTGTCCGAAAAACAACGAGAGCACGCGTTGCTGTGTCCTGGTGAACAAGGCATCGGCCAGCTCACTCCCAGGCGTTCGGGATATCGCCGCGCTACCCATTCTGGGCAGTCTACTGCCCAATTAGGGCATTTGGAAGCCTCGTCCTACGTCTTCACGTATGCCCGCCCGCCATGAATCTCATCCGACGGATCGCGTAGGTAGACGCGGAGCAGGTAGTCGAGGGCGAGCGCAAGTCCCTGCCGCTCGCGCAGCGTGGCTAGCAGAGGAATGGATAGCGCACCGAAGAAGAAGGCGGTGCTGAGCCAGCCGGTGGGGTGGATTCCGAAGTAGAGAAAGGCGATGCCGAAAAGGATGGGGATGCGATCGGTGATGATCATGAACATCAGCGTGTCGCCGTAGTCGCGCTGATAGAGAAGGTTGCATTCCGAGCAGCGCTCGTGCGTCTTGAGCCCGCGCGAAAAGAGCTGCCCTTCGCCACACCGCGGGCAACGGCGTCGCAGCCCGCGACGTAACGTGAGTCCGATGGGCGGGCGGGTTGGAGTGGGAGCGGGTTGCATCGTGTGTCAGAACGACCGCGACCGATGCGCGATTCCGATTCATTACTGCAGCTTTGCCACTTCAACCAGCAGCGCCAGTCCGGTTTCATCGCGCCTGATGGTCACGTTGCCGCGGCCGATTCCGGCGTTCTCGCAGTACCGGTAGATGTCTTCCTCCGACCGCTCGATGAGCTGCCAGTTGCCGAAGTATTCGATCAGCGTGCGGTACGGATTCCCCGAGGCGATGTTGGTGAAGTAGAACGTGCCGCCGGGGGCGAGCGCGCGAAAGGCGAGCTGGATGAGGAGCGTGGCGATGCGCTCGGGAAGGTAGTCGACGAGACCGCCGGCCATCACGAGATCGAATGTGCCGCGCTCGAGACGGCGCGCGAAGGTGATGCCGTCGCCGGGACGGAAATGGCATCTGCCGGCGATGGAATCGAGCGCCCTTCTTGAGAAGATCAGCGCGTCGTTGTCAGTGTCGTTGAGCCAGAGCTCGCCGGCGAGCATCGGCAGGTGATCGAGGATCATCCGCAGGTCGGGACAGCTCCCGCAGGCGATCGAAGCGATCCGCGTCTTTCCTGGATTCGACAGCATCGTCCGCATCAATCGCGAGGCCTGGTGCTGGATTTTGTTGCGATGCTGCTGGGCGATGGAGCGGCTGAGCGCATACGCTTCACACGATCGCGCGATCCGTCCTTCGGCGCGATTGGCGCCCGCGCCGCCGATCAGGTATTCGACGGTCTCGAAGTCGCCCGGATATCCACGCGGCCAGGTCTGCAATCGCTCCACGAATGGCGATTGCGCATGGACGCGCCGCACCGGTTCGAGCACCTCCAGGATCTGCTCGCGGCTCATCTCCGCATCTTCGCAAGCGATGATCGCCGCGCAGATCTGATGGACGACAGCCAGGAGGCGGTGGTACAGCTCCTCCTCGCTAAGCCGCCTTTCGTCGAGCGACATGAAGTCCTCGACATGCCCACGCAACTGGGCGACGGCACAATTCTCCTGGATGCAGGCAACCTCGGTGTCTGGGTCGGGCAATGCCAGCTCCTCTCGCGGATTGTTTGTGAGAGGAGACGGACGTTGTTCGAGTTTTCTCAGCGCGTGGCGGGAGCGGGCGTGTTTCCGTGCACGACGCCGTGCCGTTTTCGGGCGCGCCAGCGAACACGATCGAGATGGAGATACGTAGATGCGACACTGCGTTACGCGAGTGTCCGCGCCGCAGCAGCGGCGCGGAGTAAGCGACGTGCAGGTGATGCGGTACCGGGGATCAGCCGCCCGGCACGCCGATGCGGCTCAGCCACAGCAGCCAGGACAGCCAGTCGTTCGGATCAGGCATGGACATTCTCCTTGGCGCCGATCCCGTCTGGAGTCGGCGATTCGCCGGATGCACCTATACCGAGTCCGTACCCCTGATTCGTTTTTCTTTGAAAGATCGAGGTTGCAACAACATGACCTTTGGCGCTTAGCGCCAGGAGCGCCGCCTCGGCGGCGGCGCTCCACGTTAACTGACTACTACTGTGCAGGAACGTACGTCGGATCTTGCGTCTGCATGTCGATTACCGATCCGTACGCTGAAATTCTTCCCTCGCCGTCGATGACTTTGATGGCGATTCGGGCGTTGTAGGCGGTGCCGACGCCGAGTTGTTGCAGAACGCGGAATTGGCGGTATTCGTTGGCGGCCAGGGGGATCGTTACCTTCGGGGCGACTTTGGCGTCGGGGAGGAAGACGGAGACTTCGACGGTGGCTGGTTTGCCGCTGACTTCGGCGATGCCGAGGTTGGTGCGGTAGCGAGTGGAGTCTTCGACCTGCAGGACGTTGAGGGTGCGGCCGCCTTTGCCGACGCCGTCGGCGGGAGTGATGGCGGCGATGAACTGGCCATACGTGCCGCCACCGTCGACCTGGTTGTAGGTGCGGCCGGTAACGACGAGGTTGGCATCGCTCAGGGTGTCGACATGCATGGCGCCGCCGATGTTGGTGACGCCGAACTTGGAGGCCAGGACGTTATCGAGAACGCTCACTTCGCCGGGATTGATGGTGAACGAGCGCGCGAGCGTTTCCGTGCTGCTGCTGCCGGTCTGCGGATAGAGCGTCAGAGTCACGTATTGCGGATCGGCGCCGGCGTTGAAGAGGCGAAGGTCGCTGCGCCAGTTCGCCAGGCCGTTGCTGATGTCGGCCACGCCGGGGAGAGTGAAGCTGCGTGCCGGCGTCTGCACAAGCGATACGCCGCTGACGAGGAGCGGGTCGGTGGTCTTGTTGTCGACGACCGAGGCGTAGGCGGTGACTTTGCCGTCGCCGGCGGTGACCTTCACTTCGACGCGGCCATCGGTGAGGGTGATGTTCTTCGCGGCCAGGAAGGCGTTGAGCTGCTGCTGTTCGCCGGCTTTGAGGTCGAGCGGAATGTCGAGCAGGTTCTTGCCCGAGGTGTCGAAAACGCTGACGAGAACGGAGACCGGCTTGCCCGCGGCTTCGACGATGCCGAGGTTAGTGCGATAGGACGACGACTGCGAGATCTGCTGCAGGCTGAGGATGCCGGCGCGTGCGTCGCCGCTAACTTTGCCGATGAAGCTGGCGAAGGGGATGGCCGGGATGTATTGGCCGAGCGTGCCGCCGGCGGATTGGTTGAAGGTTCTGCTCGACGCGACGGTCACAAACGACACATTCACATCCTCGGCGTTGGGCGTGCCTTTGCCGCTGGTGTTGAGCGGGCGGACTTCGAGGACGCCGTTGGCGGCGTCGCCGAGCGCGCCGACGCCGTACCAGTTCTTGACGATGTCATCCAGGGCCATGGTGTCGTTCGAGGCGATCGAGACCTGGGTCTGTTTGATCTGCGTGGAGTCGCCGCCGGCGGGCGTGAAGCGGAGCAGGTAGTTGATCTTCTGGAAGGAGGTGTTGGTGATGCGGACGTCGGAACGCCACTGCGAGTTGATGCCGTCGAGATGGCCGACGGAGGGGATGATCAGGCTGTTCGCCGAGGGCGTCGAGAGCGAGGCGGGGGAGACGGGCGTGACGACGCTGATGGAGACCGGAACGGTGACGGGCGGTTTGGTGTCGAGGATTCCCGGGCCGTTCTTTCCGGACGAGCCGGGGAAGGTGAGGATGATCGTGGCGGTGAAGGTGCCGTTGGGGAGATCGGCTGGATCGGCGGAGACGGTGAATGTGAGTCCCGAGGCCGGAAGAACGCCGCTCGAAGGGGTGACGGTCAGCCACGGTTCGTCGGTGGCGGCGGTGAAGGCAAGCGCGGAGCCCTGGCCGGGGATGAAGACTGTCTGCACGACGACGTGTTTGTTGTTGACGTCGACCGTGGAGCTTGGACCCTGCGAGGTGATGGGCGGGATGGGGACGATGACGACGCGCTGGGCGATTGAATAGGGTCCCGGTCCCTGGCCGCAGGCGTTGAGGGCGCGGACGCGGTAGAAGAATGCAGTCGGTGTCGAAGCGTTCTTGGTGAAGGTCTTCGAGATGACTCCAAGCTGGAATGTCTGCGCTCCCGCGAAGTCCTCGGTGGTCGCTTCCTGCAGTTCGTAATTCGCGACGCCGACGTCGGTCCACTCGACGGTGTAGGTCTGGCCAGAGCTGGAAGTGCCGACGACGGAGATGACCGGCGCAGCGCCGCAGACGTTGAAGTTTCCGTTGGCCGACTGGAGCTGGGTGCAGTTCGGGATGCCGAGTGCCTGCACGGACCAGACGACGTTGCCGGCGGCGACCGGGACGGTCAGGGAGGTGCCGCTGGTGGTGCCGATCTCCTGCGTCGATGCGCCGCCGACGGCTGCAAAGACTTTGTAGCTGGTCGCACCCTGAACGGCGGTCCAGGAGAAGGAGACGGGCGACGTGACCGTGGAGCCGTTGCTGGGCGAAACGAGCGACGGCGGCTGCGAGCCGCAGGAGTTGACGTTGATCTGCGTCGTGGCGCTGAAGACGTCGTTGTTGGGATTCAGATCCGAGGTCGTCGTGGAGATGTTGGCCGTGTTGGTAACGGAGCCGACGGTGGCGGTGACGGTGTACTGCGACGTGATCGTCGCGCTCTGGCCCGAAGCGAGAGTGCCGAGGCTGCAGGGGAAGGCGCTCGTGCAGTTGCCGCTGTTGGAGACGAAGGTAAGTCCGGTTGGCGTCGGATCGGAGACGGACACGCTGGTGGCCGTGGCAGGACCGTTGTTGATGATGGTCAGCGTGTAGGTGATCGTCGCGCCGGTGAGGGCCGATGACGGGCCGGTCTTGACGATGGAGAGATCGGCGGTGGTGGTACCGAACGGCGTGACGGCGGTGGCGGTGTTGTTGCCGGTCGAAGGGTCAGTCGTTGAGCTCGACACCGAGGCGGTGTTGGAAACGCTGCTGCCGGCGAAATTGGCTGGCGTGGTGAACGTGGCGGTGATCGTCTGCGTTTGGCCGGCGGTCAACGTGCCGAGGTTGCAGGGGAACGGAGTGGTGCAGGCGCCGCTGTTGGAGACGAAGGTGGTGCCGGCAGGAGTGGGATCGCTGACGGTCACGGCGACGGCGTCCGAGGGGCCGTTGTTCTTGACAGCGATCGTGTAGGAGAACGGCGTGCCGGGGGCGGCGGAGGCGGGCCCGGTCTTGGTGATGGTCAGGTCGGCGCTGCTGTTGATCGTCGTCACCTTCGTGGCGGTGTTGTTGCCGCTGGTGGGATCACTGGTCGATGACGAGACCGTGGCCGTGTTGGTGATGTTCGTTCCGCCCGTGCCTGGGCCACTGGAGTAGGTCGAAGTGATCGTGGCGCTCTGGCCGTTGGTGAGGTTGCCGAGCGCGCATGGATAGGCAGTTGCGCAGGCGACAGAGTTTGAGACGAAGGTGAGACCGGCCGGCGTCGGGTCGCTGACTGTGACTGCAGACGCAGTCGATGGGCCGTTGTTGGTGACGACGATTGTGTAGGTGATGTTCTGGCCCGCGTTCGCCGAGGCCGGGCCGGATTTCGTGATGGAGAGGTCGGCCTGAGAGTTAACGGTGACCGACTGCGACGCGGAGTTGTTGCCGCCGTTCGGATCGCCGCTGCCGGCGGAGACGCTGGCGCTATCGACCGCGGGGCCGGTCGATGGCGCTGTCATCGAGAGGACGAGTGCAGGTGCGGATCCCGAGGCGGGAATCGGCGAGGTCATCGAGCAGGTGGCCACGCTGCCGCTCAGCGAGCCGCAGGTCCAGCCGGCGCCGGAGAAGGTGAACGAGGAGACGCCGGCGGGGAAGGTGTTGGAGATGTTGACCGAGCCGCTGGTGGCGTCGGGTCCGGCGTTGGAGACGGTCAGCGTGAACGACAGCGGAGCGCCGGCGTTGACCGGGTTGCTCGATGCCACGTTCGACAGCGAGAGGTCGGCCGCGGGAAGGACCGGTGTGAAGGCCGGGCCGACGTTGTTGTTGGCGGTGTTCGGATCGAACTCTGTGGCGGTCACGGTGGCGCTGTTCGAGATCGTGACGAGGTTCGGGGCGTTGAGAATGAGGCTGACGTTGATCGACTGATTGGCGGTCAGCGAGCCGATGTTGCAGGTCACCGTCGAGCCGGACGGATTGCACGCTCCGACCGAGGTGGCGCTGACGAAGGTGGCGTTGGCCCACGTGTCGGTGACGACGACGTTGGTGACCGGAGTGGGACCGTTGGTGACCGTCAGCGTCCACGTTCCGTTCTGGCCGTGGAGGACCGATGGGGGCGCGGTCTGCCCGATCAGCAGATCCGAGGCGGTGGTGACGGCGGTGAGGCGCAGCACGTTCGGCGACCCGGTTACATACGCGGACTGGAAGGAGCCGCCGCCGGCAAAGGTGGGAAGGTTGTAGGTGGTGAAGTCGCCGGCGCGGGAAGCGAATTTGAGGATGTCGAAGGTGTTGCCCGACACCGGGGTGAAGCCGTTGAAGAGGGATACGTTGAGGTTGCCGGCCAGATTGAGGTTGTTGGTGCTGACGTCGAAAATGTCGTAGTTGATACCGGGGGAAACGCCGCCGATCTTGAGGTTCAGCGAGCCGCCGGCGCCCTGTGAATACGATCCGTTCAGAGTGATCGTGCCTGCGATGCCGGGTGTTCCTGGTGCGACGATGCCGCCGCTGTTGTTCATGCCGGCGAAGACGCTGCCATTGCCGGTGAGCGAGCCGCCGGCGAGCGCGATGGTGGACGGCGAGCTGATCGAGCCGCCGGTGAGGTTGGTCGATCCGGCGGACTGTGCCAGGCCGCCGTTGAAGAGCATCTGGCCGTTGTTGGCGTTGATCGTCCCGGTGTTGGTGACGGGCGGATTGATGAGTCCTGTGCCGGCGATGTTGCGTTTCATCGTGCCGGAGTTGGAGATCGATGATGCTCCCGAGGAGGCGATGCCCGCGGTGTCGTCGACGTTGAACGTGCCGGTGCCGCTGTTGGTCAGCGTGGCGTTGGCGAAGGAGAGGTTGTTAGTGGTTGAGTTGTAGTTGAGGATGCCGTTGTTGACGATGGGACGGGTGTTCAGCGTCATCACGCCGGTGAGGCCGTCGAACTGCATCTGCGAGCTGCCGCCGATCGTGAGCGTGCCGCTGCCGCCAATCGTGCCGCCGCTCCAGACGGAGAGGGGGCCGACGCCGTTGATGGTGATCGGTCCGGTGCCGTTGAGCAGCGCGGCGTTGTGGACGTTGAGCGTGCCGACGGTAGCGGCGGTGTTGAGGGTGACCGTCGCTCCGTTCACCGTGAGCGTTCCGGGCGTGACGGTGCCGCTGTTGATGGCGTCGGTGCCTACGGAGAAGGTGATGTTGCCCGCGCCGGTGATCGTGGAGGGGGCGTTGAAGGTGTTGTTGCCGAGGAAGCTGACGGTCGCCGTCGATCCGGCGCCGAAGGTGCCGTTGTGCGTGCCGTTCGCCAGGAACTGAAGGGTGCCGAGGCTGCTGGAGACGCTGCCGTCGTTGTTGAACGGCGCGGTGATGATGGCGGTGCCGCTGCCGGCGGACTTCTGCAGTGTGCCGCTGCCGATGTTGTGGAAGAGCCCGGGTACGGCGCAGTTGCAGGTGAAGCTGGCGTCGCCCTGCATGTCAAAGATGTTGCTGTTGTTGAAGATGGCGCCATTCACGAGCTGCAGCGAGCCGCCGCCGTTCTGGTAGTTGACCGTGCCGGTGTTGTTGAAGGTTCGCGTGTCGAGGAACGAGTTGCTGATGTTCGACATCGCCAGCGTGCCGTTGTTGGCGGTTGTGCCGGAACCGGCCATCGTTCCGCCTCCCCAGGCGTTGCTGCCGGTGAGAGTGAGGATGGCGCTGCCGTTGATCTGGCCGGAGTTGAGAGCGAGGTCAGACAACGAAAAGTTGCTGGAGAACGTGACGGTGCCGCCGGTGATCCAGAAGCCGCCGCCGCTTCCGCCCCATGTGCCGCCGCTGATTGTGAAGGTCGAGCCGCCGCCGAAGTTGATGGCGCCGGGGGAGACGGCATCGAGCGTGCCGCCCGTGCAACTGCCGCTGAGGATCAACAGCGAGCCGCCGACCGGCTGGATCAGGCCGGGGGCGATGTTGCTGACGTTCGGGGCGATGCTGGAAGAGCCGTGGGTGCGGAGTGTGCCGCTGTTGACGATCGTCGTCGCGCCGCCGGTCTGCAGGAATGCGGAGTTGTCAGTGACATCGATCAAGCCGCTGTTCTGGTTGGCGATCGAACCGGTGCCTTGCAGGGTGAGCTGATTGAGCGTGCCGCCGGCGAGCGGGTGATAGGTGATCGTGCCGTTGTTGTGGATTGTTTTCGAGTTGAGGACGAGCGGAGATCCGTTTGCACCGGCAACGTCGAGCGTACCGCCGCCCGCGACGTCGAACTGACCGCCACCGGTCATCGTGCCGCCGTTCCAAGTGTAGGTTCCGCCGCTGCTGACCGACAGGTTCGACGTTCCCTGCAGCGTGCCGGAGTTCTGGGTGAAGCTGGTCGCCGACATGGGGGCGTTGATGTTGAGAGTGGCACCCACGCCGTTGATGCGGATCGGGCCGGGTGTGCCGTTGTTGAAGATGCCGCCTGTGACTGTGAAGGTGCCGTTGAAGAAGTCGACGAAGTTCGATGACGGCGTCGCTTTCATCACGCCGGCGCTCATGCTGCCGCCGCCGTTGAAGATGATCGTGCTCCCCGGAGTCGCCGAATTGGCCTCGGTGGTGCCACCGGTCTGGTTGTAGGGCATGTCGAAGCGGAAGCCGGAGCCGCCGGCGGTTTTCTTCATGTTGCCGGAGTTGTTGAAGGTGTTGATACCGGAAGCGTTGGTCAGCATCGCGCCATCACTCTGGATGTCGAGGTTGCCGGTGTTGTTGAAGATCGATCCGTTGTTGAGACTCGGCGGCTGCGTGGCGGCGGAAAGGGTGGCGTTTCCGCCGTTGTCGATCGTGTGCGCGCTCACGGTCCGCGCCGAGAGCTCGGTGGTCATATCGAACGTCGTGCTGGTGCTGATGACGGTGTTGCCGGCGCCGGCGAGCGTGCCGCCTTTCCATTTGAGCGTGCCCGGCGTGGTGACGGTAAGGTTGACCGGAGTGGTGAAGGTGCCGCCTTTGATCTCGAGGTTGGTGTTGTTGATCGTCAATGCCGTGCTGGTGGCGACGGTTCCTGGGCCATCGACGGTGACTTTGCCGCCGGTGAATGACGTGCCGCTGCCCCAGGTGTACGTTGAGGAAAACGGCACCGGGAACCAGACCTCGGTACCCACCGCCATTGTCCATGGGGCGTTGCTGAGGCCGCCGGCATCGATGTCGAAAATGCCGCCGGTGACGGAGACGCCGCTGCCGGCATTGTTGAATGTAGGTTTGATAATGAACAGCCCAGCCGAGCTCTTGTTGATCTGGCCGCTGTTGTTGATCACCACGGCCGAGCCGTCAGTGTCGATGGTGCCGCTTCCGGAGATTGCGAACGTGGAGTTGTTGACGATCGACGCTCCGTTGATGAGCGTGAGGTCGTTCGTGCTCGATGCGTAGGTGAGCGAAGCGCCGTTCGTGATCGTGCGGCTGTCCAGCGTCATCGGTCCGTTGGCGCCGGTGAGCGTCAGGGCGCCAGTGGATGGGGAGATGGTGAAACTGCTGCTGCCGGAGATCGTGCCGCCGGACCAGATCACCGGGCCGATCAGGGAGATCGCTCCGCTGCCGGCCAGCGTCCCGCCGCTGATGCCGAGCGTCGGCGCGCTGCTGAAGGTGGTGGCGGTGTTGACGTTCAGAACTCCGCCGGCAACGTTGATGGTGCCGCCGCCGGAGAAGATGCCGGTGCTGTTAAAAGTCCCGCCGGTGAAGTTGATGACGTTGCCCGACGAGGGGACGCTGATCGAGCCGGTCGATTGCCCGCCTCCGGAAAGATTGAGCGGGCCGCTCGAGCTGTTGGTGAGCGCGCTGCCGATGATGTCG
>Ga0307511_10007312_pt1 | contig 11118 bp, 10 predicted proteins | sample 13_EM_MG_FD_200266 | JGI IMG/M metagenome (GOLD analysis project Ga0307511, IMG submission 200266) | Populus trichocarpa ectomycorrhiza microbial communities from riparian zone in the Pacific Northwest, United States - 13_EM | ecosystem: Host-associated > Plants > Roots > Unclassified | place...
GAAAGCGCTCCTGTCCTGCGGTGTCCCATAGCTGGAGACGAACTTTCAACCCCTCGACATACACCTTCTTGGTGACGAAGAAAGCCCCGGTGGTGGACGTGGTGTTCCTGGGATCAAATTTGTTCTGAGTGTACCGATAGAGCAGGCTCGTCTTGCCAACACCTATAGAAGGGAAGGTGGGGTGTGAATGCGGGGTGATCGCGCTCGCGAGGCAAAGGAAAAAACGGGTGATTAACGGTGGAGACGAACCTGTGTTACCCATGACCACTATTTTCGCATCTATGCCATGTTCGTACCCGGAGCGTGTGTAGGGGTCCATGAGAGCATAATCCGCCATCGAAGAGGGGAAGAGGAGATGCCACAAGGGCGAGATTAAGAGGAAGAGAGACGGAAACCAACTTGGTAACTGCGAACCTGACGCGACGAGACTCACGTGCGGAGATCAAAAACACCCCCTAGCTACTCAGCTCTACTAAATAATCTAGCTAGGTACGCCCTCCATTTCTGTGGCGGGGCGCTGGCATCCACAGGCTTGTCGGAAAGCGAGCAAGGTCAAGTGGACTGCCACTGTGGAATACGGCGACTCTCTGTATGCGGTCGGGCGGATGCCGGTGCCGGTGCCCGGTCCATCAGCACTGACGTCAGTCTCTCTCTAACTCGCCTCCCTCAGACAAGGCTAACCAGGTATAGACTCCTGCTATTGATTATCTCTCGTGCTTTTGAATTCGGCTACCCACTTCTGCTCCACCTCGCCCCTCGGAACTACCGCAAACGTCAGATAACCGTCTTTCAGCTCCAGTCCGTCTATCGCTGCACTGCATACATCCCGAAGCGTCATCTTCCTGCCAACCTTGAGAAGCCGTTTCCGACGTGTCATGGCATATACTACCAGCGTAGTTGCCGTATACTCCCCCCTCTCATCCCAACCAGGTGGAGGTGCCTGGGGCGGAAACATCTGCGATAGGTGTGCGGAAAAGGTGGTATCCTCCACAAAATCAGAAACAACATCCGAGGTCGCATGTTGGGGATACAGAAAGAACACAGGAAGGACCAGTGTCGACTTGCTCGAATCGTCTGGATCAAAATATGGCGAATACGGGGTTTCTGACGTCCCCTGGGGGCTCGTCGTCCAAAATAGATGTCTCTCCTACACTTTATATCAGTCAGTAGATCGCGTGCCATCACGGAACTTGGTGCCTTAAGAGCTGCTTGCAGCAATTGCATCTCACCACGTTCTTTGAGTAACCGCCCCTCCTTTTCTCGCTGTCGGCAATCCTTTTCAGTTTTAGCTTTTGCCACCCGATCTCGTACGTCCCTGATCGCCTGGTTACTGGCGTCGAAAGAGAGGCACCGCTCACAGCAAGCCAGTGCCTCATCGAGACGGTCCAGTGCAAGTAAACCCAATGCAGAACGGTAAAACGACTTCAATGACTTTGGATTGATCGTGATTGCTTTTGAGCAGTCACGGAGTACAGATCCGTAGTTCTCTGCCCGAGCATCAGTAGCGTTCGAGTCCGGGACGCGTTTGGTAACCCACGAAGCTCCAGATTGCATGCTGCACGGTTGCACAATAGTGCCTCTAGAAGAACTTTATCCGTCGGTTTTGCATCGATCCCCTGCGTGTAAAAGCCTGCCGCTTCGCGATATCGTTTTCCCTTAAAGTACTCGTTCCCTTGCTCCTTGAAGTTGGTCGCGATTTCTTTTAGGTAGATCAGTAACTGTGAGGGAGATCCAAGACGTAGCCTACCGACCATCGGGCGTCCCTTCGTATGCCAAACTCTGCAGCGCTTGCATCGCGACGTTGTCCTCGCCTCCAAGGGACTTTGTGAACAGTGGCAACTTCTCCATTGCTGCCATTTTCTCGTCAAAGTCGCTCTCTGGGGCTTCTTCTGGCCCTATGAAAGCCATCGTTGTTGCGTTGCTCTAGGCTTCAAGTTCAAGTCGACCAAGCTTGTTGCCAATTTGATCCGAAGTGGGGTAGTGGCTTGCATCCGAGTCGGTTATGTCGTGGGATTTCGAGTTGAACTGAGGTCGCGAGTCTCATGGAGTTCACGTCGAAGAACAATCATGTCTGCTCGGGTGCGTGGTCTGACCGCTGCGTTGAACTCGACGGGCAAGGTCAAGTACAAGGTTGGTCCCAGCCCACCGCACCCGATCATAGTGTCTCATCCATTCACCTCACTAGAGTCCTGACGCTGCTATCGACTTCCTGGTTGTCGGAGCAGGTGCATTTTTCTTTGCAATGTCTGGTGGACATGTGTTAATCCTGATTGTACAAAGGCGTCATTGGCTTGGCTGTCGCACAGAGGTTGGCACAACGCTTTCCGAACAAGTCGACGTACCTCATTGAAAGGCATGGACGTGCGGGTGAAGAGACAAGGTATCTATCAACGGGTGTCCTTTAGCAAATAGTTTAACCCACAATTGTGGCCTAGTTCTCGGAATTCAGAGGTTATTCATGCAGGTAAAACATTGTTTTCCGACCACGGAGGTCGTCTTGGATTCACCTTCCCCACAGGACTTTATTATCCTCCGGATTCACTCAAGACGCGGCTATGTCTGCGCGGTAGGGATCTCATGTACGAGCGTTGCAGACAATATAATATCCCCCATTCGAAGACGGGAAAACTCGTAGTCGCACACGAAGATCAGCGGCATTACATAGAAGGCCTATATGACAAGTCCCGGCGACTATCATGGCCAAAGTACTCCTCACCTCGCTCTTCCGATGACCCAGTCCTGCCTACGAGACTCATCACCGGAGACGAAGCCCGTGTACTGGAACCGGACCTGGCCAAGGACATAGCCGCTGCGCTCTGGAGCCCCGAAACGGGCATCGTAGACTCGCACTCGTTCATGGAAAGCCTCGAAAAAGACATCTCCGAGTCTGCAGGAGGCCAACTTGTATATTCCACGCGCGTCGTCCGCGTGGACCCTTACAAGAAGATGAAGACGTCCTTCACATCGCCTAGTACACAAGATGGCTGGGTAGTCCAGACTACGACAGGTGGTGCAGAGGAAGGGAATGCCTTTTTTGCGAGGACCCTCATCAATGCATCAGGTTTATCCGCCAACCTTATACTGAACTCGCTCCTCCCCGAATCCTCCCGTATCCCGATGTACTATGCACGCGGAACGTACGCAGCGTACGGTGGACCGGGCGTATCGAACGTCAAACACCTCATATACCCATGCCCTGAGACAGGGCCGACCAAACATGGATTCCAGTCTCTCGGGACGCATCTTACCCTGGATTTACAGGGCAAAGTGCGCTTTGGGCCTGATTTAGAGTGGATATCACCACCATCCGACTCGGCAGATCTAGACTTGGATTCGGATGAGTCTCACATGGATTTCTGGACCCAGCGTCTAGTGCCAGAAGAATCTAGGATGGCAGCGATGTACTATATGGTAACGAAATATCTATCTGGTGTTCAGGAGGAAGGCTTCAGACCAGACTACGTTGGCATCCGTCCCAAGCTCGTCGTGTCGGGTTTCCAGGACTTTGTCGTGAGGAAGGACTATGCAGACGGTGTTGGCAATGGCTTGATGGTTAGCTTGTTGGGTATTGAAAGCCCAGGTCTTACCTCTAACCTTGCCATCGCTGAACATGTGGTCGAAGATGTCATTGTTCCAGAGCAAGGCTCGTAAGCAGCGCAGAGATGTATATGACGGTCTAGATAACACCACCTCATCTACGAACATTTGATCATCATCCTCGAGCTGTGACTTTGGGTTCCCAAGCGTTGATTTTTGGTGCTGCGGTGTTGTACGGTCGGTAGGCACCCCGTGTCCCCGTCAGGTTTTCTACCCATGGCTGCAACAAGGGTCGAGTCTGGACCAAAATTCGAGAGTACGAGATGACACACCGCTTTCCAAGAAGGTGACATGCTCTGCATCACTTTATCCTCTGTGGGTGGAAGTAAACGAATGTGCTGCAACCAAGAATGCCACTCTGCCGGAACTTGAGTTGCGTTGTTGTAGTGCTATGAAATGGGTCGAATCAGTCGGAGAGTTGTCATGAATAGCGGCTGCGCGTCCAACGAACTTGCGCAAAGTCAACCCATCGGTGCCGACCTGAAAATACGATGAGTCACCATCCTCGAACACTCGTGGAAAGGGCCTCGCACCGGGAATTTCGTCGTCGGGGTTCAGATTCTCAAAGTATTTGTTACCGAACCTGCCCGAGGACGTGTGCGTTCAGACATGACTACTCCTCGTGGTTAGTTACCATTCTTACAGATCAACACCAACCAAGGTTCCGGCCTTTGCGTCGCCGATGTACTGCATCTGATGCCACCACTGCTTGATTCCTATCCTGCGGATATTCCGGACATACCGGATGATGGATACCATCGTCGTTGAAAGAGAGAATGTGTTTGCTCCTGTTTGTCGACTTAGTGATAGTCTTGACTACTACGGATCTCTTGACATCGACCACTCGAGTCTGTGTGCACGTCTTTCCAGCATCGTGATCCATTGGTGCATCATGAAGTGCTCGTTTTCCTAGAGCGACATCTTTTACTTTTAACTTGTCGGAACAATCAGAATGTCACTTATTTCCAAATGGCGTGCAACACCACTGGGCAATGGGCCAGACAAGGGCACAAGGCCGTATATTTGCTAGTCGCTACCAGATACTCTAGTGAATAAGGTATAGATCGCAATCTTCGTACTCCTTGAAGTCGTCACGAAGTATAATTTATTACGATCTACCCTATCAAAGCAGTCGGCTTGGCATTAACGGGTAGGTGCTACAAATAAAAGACAGCACTAATGAACATGCATTCACGGAGGCGTACAGAACCTGCAGGATACATCCTCCGACTACTCGACCAATGGACAGCTATTAATGTAACTATACCATGAACACAGGCAAAACACATTGGACACAGCTACAAACTCCATGAATAATTAGCACTATATCAGAGGGAAAGATAAAACACAGCCGAGTAAAAGGAACGTGGACGAAGATCGAATAGTAACAATTCTAAAATATAACACGAATATCTTCAGATACATATATCATTCAGCATACAAAACATGTTTTTCGGTGCCGCTCAACCAGTCTCGTAGGTCCTGGTCGTTCTCGAGCTCCATATAGGTGGTGCCAACGTTGTTGCGATACCGCAGAGAAGTGATATTCGGGCCTAGACGACCTTGCACTTTCTGCATGAGTTCATAGTACGTGACCTTGGGATGGACACGGATAGCAATCACGTCATCCGGAACAAAAATCTTGATCCTGATGAACGCCGTTTGCGGATTTCCTGCGGATACAGGAGGGGCATTCATATTAGTCGTAGCAACGGAACGTGACCACAGTGATGGTTGAGAGGAATGCATCGAAGACGGCGACGAGGGGTCGTAATCGCGCGGCTGTGAGATGGACGAGACTGACCCACGCGATGCCCCATTCTCGTAGTAAGTATCGGAAGAGGGCCGCGAGCCATTGCGACCAAGCGACGAGGTTGTGTTGATGCGCTGGTGCCCAAGATGGTACTGAGCGTGAATCTGCGTGGAAGGTGTAGGGTCCTCGGCATAATATGACCGATCGCTTTGATCATCCCTCTCGGATAACTTCATGCCACCGAGGGTATGACGGACCTCCTCTTCAAAATCCTGTGTTACAGAATATGAATTTTCGGTCACTGCAACCTGCGCGTTTCCGTCTCCCGCGAACAGGGCGTTGAGTTCGTCATACCGAGGATCGATTTCGCCTTCAACGTCACCCGGCTTCGGGGAGAGAAAATCGCGGATGAGCTGGTGTTCAAGAATGTATGGTGCACTTCTGTTCAATGCGCACAGCTCATGCATATAGTCATCCAATTCCGCCCGTCTGGCAGCAGTTATTTCATCGGTGACTGATTCTGATGGGCCGGGCATGAATGGCAGAATGCGAGTGGCAGAGGGTTCTTTGCCAGCCTCGCGGGGGAAGGTGTCCAACAGATTTACTTGGAAGTCATAAAAATCGTTGTACAAACGGAAGAGAACAAGCTGTTTTGCTTGAGGAAGCACAGAAGGATCATGTAGGGCGTAGGGTTGGAAGATGGCATTGACACGGAACCAGTATTCGTCCAGTTCAAAGTGAAAAGAAACGACACTAGCCGAGATGAGGATGCCATCTGGCAGAGGAGGTGTGACTGAGGGATTCTGGAGGTGTGGGGGTGTTGTCGTATATGAATGGTCTGAAATTGGGGTGTTCGCGTCTTCAATGACACCCAATGAGATGGAGTTCTGCTTGTAACTAATCATAGCCTGTTTCCAGTCCTCGACGTTGGGAAGGTCTCCCCGATCGATCAGTGCATCCATATTGGGGATGGGTAGGTTCGATACGGGATCACGCACTTCGACGAAAGAGGCAGGGATCAAGCCTGGTCGACCAAGCCTACCGATAGGCTTCGCAACAAACCATTCACGGTTGGATTGTGCAACGACAGATATAGGATCACCCGCTTTCGCATCAAGCTCGTCGGTGCGCTCTGCAACAAAGTCGTGAAGGACGATGGCGTAGAATACGCTGGTCTTTGGAGCCATTGGGGATTTGGGGGGTGGTGAGACCGGACTGGCTGGGCTGTTTGGGCCGACACTTATCTGAGAAGCGCGTAGACTGCGCGGGGATAAGGCATATGAAGAGAAATAGAGGAGACACTGGGGAAAGGACATACGGATTAGGACTTTTGCAGAATTCCTCAAACATGTTTTTCGGAACAAGGCCCCGTGCGCCAGTGACAGGATTATGGGCCTCATACCAAGGGCTGTGGGTATCCGGATCACCTGTGACATAGAAGAAATCACCCTTTGAGAAGGGCAACTGTGTGGGGGCGGTTGGCCTGAACGAGTTGATCGCACGGATGACTTTCTGCGGTGGCAGGGATGCAGAGAGAGGCTTGGATATAGAAGGCAAGGGCATGGGTGTGGATATCTGAAGCCGGTGGGCGTCTTTACCTCCGTTGAAGGATTTTCGTAGCGACTTCATCATTAGGGCAGCATAAACGAGAGAGCGCAGCGGAGAGAGCGAAATGAAAGAGAGCAAATGACCTGCAATGGCATGCACTCGATATCGTCGATACCCAACTGGATTCGGATATTCCCACGGTGATAAATACATCACCCCCTTATTGTCACCCGCATACATTGTCTCACTTCCACTGACCGGACAAACCTCTCAGACTCCATTGTTGCACCTCTGGAACCGAACTAGAGCTGGCACTCGATGGGTATTATATCGACTAGAGGCCACTACTTAGCAATTGCTGAGAATGAGACTGACTAGATTGCTATGCAACATAAAACGTATTATATAATCGACGGGTGACAAACATGGGTCAACAACTAACCGCCCACGGTGACAGTCGATTGTGCCATTTAGGATCTGTGTTCGAGCTGCCTACTGTATTCTGCGTCTCATACATTCATTCGCCATGGCGGCAAGAAAGCTGCAAGGTATCGTGTCTCTCTCTCAGTCTCATCTTATATCCCACTAACGCTCTGTCTCCGTAGCCGAAATCGACCGCACATTAAAGAAAGTCGCTGAGGGTGTCGAGCTATTCGAGAGCATCTACGAGAAGATGCAAACCTCGACAAACCAGACGCAGAAGGAGAAACTCGAGACGGACCTCAAGACTCAAATAAAGAAGCTCCAGCGTCTACGAGACCAGATCAAGACGTGGGTCGCATCCAACGACATAAAGGACAAGTCAGTGCTACTGGACAACAGGAAACTGATAGAAACAGTACGTATCGCGCTTTCAATGTCACCTTTTCATCTCTGCGCGCTTTCGGATTTTGCTCCGAGTCGGGTTTGATCATCCTTTCAACGGCAAATATCTGACCTTCACCCCTCCAGCAAATGGAGCGATTCAAGGCATGTGAAAAAGAGATGAAGACAAAGGCCTTCTCCAAAGAAGGCTTGACGCAGTCTGCCAAGCTGGATCCCAAAGCCCAGGAGAAAATGGAGGTTACATCATGGCTACAGCAAACAGTCGAGGACCTTACTCTCCAGGTAGAACAGGCAGAAGCAGAGATTGAATCTCTGCAAGGGGGAACGAAGAAGCGGGGAAAGGGCCAATCAGCGGCTTCTAGTCGATCAGAAGACCTAGAACACTTGAACGAGCGGCGCAAATGGCATATCAACAGACTCGAACTCATCCTACGGCTTCTTGACAATGGTTCATTATCAACAGAGAGAGTACTTGCCCTGAAAGAGGACGTCATTTATTTCGTCGAAAACAACACGGTTCGTCTCGTCATGGTGCTATCCTCATCGAGACTATTCAAGTGGTTTTTGGGAGCAGGACGAAAATTTCGAAGATGATGAGGGCATATATGATGAACTCAACTTAGGAGAGGAGGAAGAGAAGTTTGGCCTAGTAAATGACGATGACGACGGAAGCGATGACTCCGAGAGTGGAAGCGAAGGTAATGTGGTACTATATCCCCTGTTCACCTCACCTACGCTTTTCCAAAGACCACCCACAGCGCACGCCAAAGAAGCTCGACAAAGATGATGATAATTTGTCAAATAACAAGCGAGACGACAGTCCTGCGCAGAAGAAGTCTGGCCTGCAGTTGCGAAGTGAGTATCTGCATCTTTGTTAGGAGGTGTTGTGTTAACCGTCGTACGTGCAGAGCACTCGTTAGTCGCAGAAAGTAAGCCCAAGCATGTAATATTTCATGGGCTTATTCTCATGAGACAGAAGCACCGAAACCACCGCCAAATCCGAATTTTGCACAACAACCAATGTCAAGCATACTCAAAGCGGGTCTACCACCAGCACCGCGCCCACCAGCTGCGCTCCCCCCTATACGTTATGCTACTGCCGCCGCCGCCGCCGTGTCGTCAGGACCTTCGGCAGGTGCAGCAACACTAACGCCGTCCAGTTCGCAAGCAAGTGGGCTGCCAAGCTCTATATTGGGGACACCAGCAACACCGACTGCCCCGTCAATAGCACAGTCGATGTCGCAGAGTATGCTGCAGGACTCACAGATAACCACTTCTCCGAGTCTCACACATCCATCTGTCACGAGCCCAATGTTGTCTTCGGCGTCTGCGTCTCATCAGCCCGATGGCTCTTTCTACTCGGGTCAGGACTCACCTGCGATATCTGAAGCTGTTCCCAGTTCTGTGAGTGGTCCTGCGGCTTCGTCGTCTCCCCACCGCGCATATCACAAAGGTACGTTTTATCGACTGCACGTGTTTTATGTTTAGGTAAGTGTTCTCTCAGACCCTGTGACATCACCCGTACTGCCCACGGCTGCTGCTGCACAAGTACGTGTTCAATTTTACCCGTGTCTGTGGCGCTGATTCAAATGCCTGTATGTACGCAGCAAACCAGCTCGTCCGATGCACCACAACCACCACAACCTCAGCCGCAACCTCCATCAAACGGCTCGTCTCATGTGGGTCAGACGGCTGCACAACAGCCTCAACCTGCTGTTCTTTCCCCGCTACCTCAACAAGTACAACAACTCATATCGTCGTCGTCGTCGTCGTCATCTTCTGGCATTTCAACGTCGAACAGCACACCATCTGCTATACAACCGCCGCAGTTCCCACCAGGCGTGAAGGTACCGCTTTCGGTGGAGCAGCCGACCGCAGCGCAAAGTCAACAAGCATTACAAGCACCGGGGATGCAACGACCTCCTTCAGCGGTTTCTCAACACCAACAGGCACCATCACGGCCCTCTGCATCGGCGTTCCCTGGTTCGTTGTCGGACTTAGTTTCATCGTTTGAGACAGTGAAGCAAAAGGGTGAGTGTTGTGGCGTACCATGTGGAATTCAGTTAACCAGCCGCAGCTCCCCACCGCATGACCAACCTTGGAGAAGTACACAAGCTCTTGGAAGGTGGTTACTCAAATGCCCCGCAACCTACTGACACCGAGCGGCAAGGCTTTGTTTCCTTTCGAGGGGTTGTTCCTAACATAGGTTGTACAGGCCCAAGTACTATGTACCTCGCTATCCTTTCAACGTGCCATCGTTCTACCCTCAGACGCCGCACCCAGTCGTCAGTTCCCCGGCGCTCTTTCAACACATTGACGTAGAGACCCTATTCTATGTATTCTACTATCTCCCGGGGACTTACCAGCAGTGCGTTACTGCTACATCCAACCCTGCAACGTTCTGACGTGGTGGACAGATATCTGGCTGCGAAGGAGTTGAAACGCCAATCCTGGCGATTCCATATCAAGTACCTTACGTGGTTCCAGCGACACTCTGAGCCCCAGGCCATCACTGAGGAATACGAACAAGGCGTATACGTCTACTTCGACTGGGAAGGCTCGTGGTGCCAACGAAAGAAGAGCGATTTCCGCTTCGAGTACCGTTATCTCTCTGAAGATTGAACGTGTTTCTTGCTCTAACCCTGATGCAACCAACGGCCCCGGACGTTAAACACCCTTCGCTTTTCCAGTGTATTTTCAGTTTCCTCTTATGTTATTGTTCGCGTCCTCTCAATGTAATCACGGCGCAGGACCTTACCAGTTATTGAATAGTACTGCTCAATGATCCTATGCCAGTTTGGAAATCACCTTATTTACAAGGTCGCTGCCAGTGGAAAAAAGCGGTTATGCGAGCATCTGCGCATTTCTTGGTTCGACGACTGCCCTCAGTCTGACGTATTACTCATTAATGGCACTGTGCTGTGACATAATTACAATCATCATCACTTTAGTCTACAAAACTACTGCAGGTGGAAAAATGCACCTTTCAACATCCACACAGGCTCCTAGACAGTCTACTATGCACACTGTTAGAGCCAAGATTTCCATGCAAATTTTCATGACCAGGTGCCCGCGCTTGATGCTATCAGTGTACTGGCGATACCAGGTGTCGTGTGTGGTATGAAGTAGTGGTCTATCTTAGCATCAGAAGTATTACTCAAGTACAATGACGGCCCCCAAGCCCTCGAAGGTCTGTTTGAGTTTCTCCGCGTCCTCTTTCGGAAGGTTCTCCTTAAGGACCTTGGGTACAGATTCCACAAACTTCTTTGCCTAGGACAAGGAAATAACATGAGCACTTGCGTGAGCGACTTAGTGGGGAAACCGACGTCTATGAGGGTAAGATTCGGCACCAGGGCCTTGACCTCACGGATGATCTTGGGCTTGGCACCGGCATC
>Ga0307511_10007314_pt1 | contig 11116 bp, 10 predicted proteins | sample 13_EM_MG_FD_200266 | JGI IMG/M metagenome (GOLD analysis project Ga0307511, IMG submission 200266) | Populus trichocarpa ectomycorrhiza microbial communities from riparian zone in the Pacific Northwest, United States - 13_EM | ecosystem: Host-associated > Plants > Roots > Unclassified | place...
GCTGGTGTAATTTTGAGGATGTTGGTGGGGAGGGCTAAGGCATTAAAGGTATTGATGTGGAGGAATGGCTAGAGCTAGATTCGTGGTTAGCTGATATATTTTAGAAAGTTGTTCACCTACCACGGCTTTGACGACCCCCCACCCCCAGGACCCTCTCGTTCAAAAACTTCAAAAACCTCACTAAGATACCCTGCATCTCCTTCTATCTATGTAACTATATCTAGACGCGCTCGGAAGAAGTCTGGAATTGTTGCATCACCCGGTGGTGGTGCATCAGATCATCGGATAAGGTTGGCATTATTGTTTTTATCTGGTGGTGACAGGGATAATAACAGCTAGGAGGGCACAAATACCTGGTCTACAGTTGAATCTGTGTTACTGCATGATGTGCGTCAAGAGACTTTTGATGTAGGAAGGGAAGTGCACTTTCGGCGGATGTGCGGTTAGATGGGGTGCACTAAGACAGGTTTGACTGTATCAGAAAAAGGTGATACATGGCATAAGATACCTGCCCAGGTTGGAGTATGTCAAGGCTGTCTAAGCCAGGAAGGAATTTAGCTTCAACAAAGACAATGGCTCGTATTCTACATCCTTTTAAAGCGCCATTGTCTCCCTGGCGGGCAATAAGGCAAGGACATGGTAAATCTCTTGCGCTACAAACGCCAGGGCTAACGCTTAATGGAACCATATTCATTCAATCAACACCATACAGCACGGTATTCTAGTTTCGATTACAGGTTCAGTGTATTTATTACGCGGCGGCGACTAAGGCTTAGGTTACACCGCCCGCAGCTACATGAATGCCATGCATGCAAGGAAAGGACAAAGGAAGCTACAGAATCGGTAACCCATGATCTTGGTTGGATCCACTTGTGCACCGTACTTGAAAATATGGTATGGTCCTTGCTCTTGGGTAGTTAAGCAGACAGGATTCCCTCCTTACTGATACTCACAGCTCCCTGCAGCAATACTGTTGCCAATCTCACCAAGCCTTCGCCGATATAGCCCTGCCATAAGAAGTAGGCCGTCAACAAGCTATCCGTCATTTGATAATCCAAGCGCAGCAGCGCAGCTCAGAAATCCACACCAGGCTAGACGGGATATCTGACTTCGATCAACAACTCGCAGGCAAGAAACGTACTGCCGCAACTTTCAACGTATGGAGCCAAGTCTGGGTCTCATGCCGCATACGAGTAATGAGTTTTTAAAAAAAATAAAAATAAATGGGTCTCATGCTGCATGTGGTGCTGGAAACGGAGCAGATAGCCAGCTTCTGGTGCCCATGATACATCAAAAGCACTGATTAAGGAGGATCAAGAATGGTTGCCAGCAATGGAGAAAACCCACGACCATCAGACTTCGTCCAGATCATGACGGTTATGCCCGGTTATAGTTCCAATTTCATCCCAGGATATCCGTGTGACACTCACTTAGGTCTTCCTCATAGAGCCACTGACAGAACGAACAAACACCTGTCACCAAAAAAATAAAAACCAACAAACATGAATCAACGATACCGAGGATGCATTCTCTCGTCATAAACTAGGTAGTTTGAATACGAGTACTGAGTCACCAAAAAACCAAAAAAAAATAGACAAGCTCCGTGAAACTCTTGGAACTATGAAACGTACATGGGCTACCTCGACTATTGCATCGATCGATAGATTGGGCAGGAGCTATCCGGGAGGGAGACAATGACTGCGTTCAGGGCTTGGTGGAGAAGACAATTTGTCAAACGGAGCATTCTGGTTCGAGACTTTGGGGAGGTAATAGGAGTGGACCCGGAGGGTGAAGAGCATAAGCTGCATCGGTCAGACCTTGGTGAAGTATTCTCTACTGGAGTTGGGAGATGGCACTCGGCATCGGGATCAGGATAACCCAGCGTAGGAAATGTGGCACAGTCGCATCCTCCAACTCCCCAATGGAGGTGCGTGGGCAGGGGGTTCCTTCGACACCGTGGTGCAGGAAAAGTTGAAAGAAGGTATTGCCCTTGGTGAGAAGTGGCGAATGTCAGCACCGAGGCCCGGAAGGAGCTATTGGTGCTATTGGAGAAGAAAGTATAGGATAGATTAGGGGTATAATGGCACGGAATAACTAGATGTTCTGTACTGGACTCAAAATTTATGCTTGTCTTTAGCAGTCCTTGACGTTCGCAACCTGGGAAAAGAATGGGGCAATGAACCGCCCCAGGGTTGGAAGCCCTGGTCGCAAGCTGAGGATGCTGACCCTGGGGCGACACAGGAAGAGAGTGGTTTCACCACCTCTTGCTCGATAGCTTGAAAAAGGGTCGAGAGACAGAGACCAAGGAGGGTCTCGCCCCAGCTGCTAGACAGCGACAGAAGTCTGCAAATGATTCCGATGGCGCCGGAGGGCGTCCGATCTCACTCCATTCCTTGTATCATAAGCTAGATAGTTTAAATACGAGTACTTATTTAGTTAAATATAAGGAAAGAGAAAGACTTTCAGCCCTCAGCACTAGGTAGCATGGGCATCGAAGCTAGCACAGTCGTAAGCAGTCTTGAGACCGGGTCAAGGATCAAGTAGGGGTAAACTGCAAGCAATAAACGTTCTTCATTATAAAAGTCAAGCCCACTGGCCAGTGAAGAGATGATATATTCGATGATGATAATTATAATATAGTTAACCAAGGGGCCCTATATTTCCATAGGAGAAAACAGCATCCCTTAATATTTCAGTATCCACCGATCAACTCCATCCATCCATTTTTACGATATTCTTTCGATTGATTCCATCCTCAGCTGCCTGATTATCCTACTCCTACAGACGAAACCGGAGAGAGTAGTACACTCGAAAACACTAGTTCTAATGTAGCCATAGCCCCTACGTCAGCCGGGCCCATAGCAGTGATGCATGCTGTCCCTCTCTAGGAGAGACTGATGAAGAGGTAGAGACAATAAAGAGATTCAGATCACGGGGGTCGCACCACTAGTACACAATAGCGCGGAGACTTGTAGGTTGGGTATAGCCGCAGAGGGTAGGAAATGCCTTGTGTGTGAGGCGGAGAGATGAATTGTAGCTACATATTAGAATTGTTTGCCTGGTTTTTTAGTTTTTTCCATCCGTTATTGATATGGGTATCCAGTATGCCTGGGTGGGGGTTATGTTTGTCTGGGCGTCATGGATATTTCGCACCTGCGAGATTCGGCGGGATAATCGTCTAGGCCTACCCTGAGGGGGGATTGAGATTTCCTAAAAGGGGAACTCTGACTACCATCAAAATTGTCTAACAGCTATAGTCCCGTAGCCTGGTTGGCATAGTCAGGTTGAACTCATCATATCACATTAAGCCTAGTTTGGGGACTGAGCTCACATGCACATGAAGCTGTCCTTGTAGGACCCGACTACCTCATAGGTACATGATTATATTACCCCAATATCTGAATGCCGCCACGGGTGCCGATCATGATCAACGACAAACTTCCTTCAACCTCAGTGGAATTTACCCCCTCTTCAATACAACCAATTTCCGTCGAGTTGGCGAAATCCTTCCTGCGATGTTTGTCATCGCTGACAACGGATAGCAGCCTCGCTCCAATGGAAACCGTCCATTCCCAATCTCCTCCGGTCATGCCTACCGCTCCCCTTCCTGCCCTGCCCGGAGATGGGGACCTTAGCCTTCCCACTCCGTCGGATCTAAATCCAAACACCTCGACTGCAGACCCGGATGATAGCCCTGAGAGTAGGGACTTGGACACACCCGCTCCTGCTGCCAATACACTAGCCACGACAACAAATTCTCCCTATTTCATGTCGCCACCGCCTCCCAACACCTCCGAGACAACCTCTATTGATCTCATTCCCATCCCCAGCTACCCCGAGCCCACATCAGATATGACCCTGCCCCCCGATGGGCATATTACGAGTATCACCACCTCAGCTGTGGCAGAAACAAAGATTCCCAGAGGACTCATAGTCGCAGCAATTCTTCCCGGTTTTCTAGTCGCCACTGGGTTTTTGGTGTCACTAGCGTTCTACCTGAGGTGGAGGCGGAGGAAAGCATTGAGGAGTAAGTTCAAGTTCTCTAATAACCACCGACAAGGGATGAAAACTAGCATAGAGCTTAGGTCGGAGGGGAAAACAACCAGCAACACAACCGGCAACACAACCGGAAACCCAGCCGGCCACTTGAGGAGGCTTGGTTTCAATCGTAATTTGCCGGGCTTCCATGAAGAGATGGGAGGCTATACAATATACAATAGGATCTAACGATGGGTATATCAATCATTATAATTGCAATATTTCAGATCAACTTCCGGGTGGTAGTAGCTTATTCATGTGGTTACGGGCCCTCCCATACCACAGTTGCGGATTTATCCAGTGCTATCATCATGGAATCAGCTGTTGGGAAGAATAGGTTGGTTGAATTGATGAATGTAGTATGCTATATGTACAGTCAAGTATCTTATTACGACGATTAAATCACAGTATGCTTCACATACTATGCTTGGTTTGACTCCGGGAGTTTCCATTACGTGAGTGGTGGAAGAATTCTGTTTTATTCTTTTGTAACCCTTCATTTCTTGCATGTAGGCTCTGTAACCTATTACGAGGGAGCGCACCCATCTGCACCCGCCCGCATCCACACTACACCCCACCCGTCACAACAGTTTTCCATCAGCAGGGCGACTCACTGGCGACCGAAAATTTATTTCCCACTAGACCCTACGTAGTTTGCTTTTCGCACGCAGTACCAGCAAGTCCAGCGCTTTGGGATACTAGCCAGGCATTGGGCTCTGTGCTTGATTTAAGAAGGCTGGTAACCAGACACTAGTGTCGTGGTCTCGTGGCTAAGGTGCCCGGGCGAGGTTCTGACTCCCTCAGATATCCAGTTGCAACCAGACTACGGTACCCGTCTCCCACTTCATCTAACACCGGCGCATTACGCCTTGCCCCAAATAACCTCTCACACCATGCATATACCCTTAGAGGTACCCAACAACCCCATCGGTACGGGTGTGCCAGCAATTCCACAATTTGCGAATCAAACCACACTACAATTCCCGACAGCGGTTGAGATGGCCGTCCTGGTAACCAACACGCATGTCAGTACCACGAGAACCCCATCTGTCATCTCTACCGAACTCCGTCTGCCGTCCACAACGATTCCCATCCCTACGGCTAGTTATTCCATTGTCGTACTACCTTCTTTGTCTGGGCTCAATTGCCCGAACTCACCATCAGACCCGCCGGCCTTGCTCGATGGCAATGACCCAGCACTCGGCGATGTCGGCTGTGCTGTAGGTGGTGGCCAAACGAGGGAACAGAGCCCGACGCACAAGGGGCTCTTAGTCGCGGCGATATTACCTGCCTTCATCGTATCAGGTGGGGTGATGGTATTTTTGGCAGTGTATCTGAAGTACCGGAAAAGAAAGGAACAGGAGCGCAAGTAGGTATGTCAACATAAGGTCTCCAGGATATCAGAGGGTATACTGACGCGGACAAGTTCGCCCTAGGAGATGATGTACCGACTGACTGACTGCGGCAAATGGGTACCTTGGGGCCGTCCAAAGAGGGGCAAATGTGATGGGGTTGGGTGGACGTTCATATCGTTGGATGATGGGTTATGTTGAATGTTGATGCGTGTGATGAGCGTGGAGGAGGACATATAAGGGATATATACGGAAATGAAGCCTATGTCTGTTATTTTCTTTTTCTTACCAAATTTCTCATTCGGCTACTCTGGGTACGGAATCACCCGCTGCCTTCTGTTTGTGATCTGGTTTATGAAGCGTCCTGAACGGAATTTAGGCCCAATGTTACCTTGACCACATTCAGACCGGGGCACACCCTGGGTCTACTTGATGGAGGAGAATGAGCTTCAGATGGGGCCTGCAGAATCTTACCGCCGGTGACCCCACCAGTCCAAATACACCATACGGACCGCACCCCCCGCCTACCAACCCTCATATTCTTACGATGGGGACAGGAGCCCAAACCTAATCATGTTCTATACGATTGATCCCCCCCCTCGCCGTTCCAACATTGGGTTCCCTGCTCAGAGGAGGCCTGGTGGCTGGTTTAGTCACTCGGGGGCGACTATTTGACCTTGATGTTGAATTTTGGAGATTAGATAGTTAGTAATGTGACATCTCAGGCGTAGGCAGAAGAAAATTAGATTGGGTACAACTTGTATCTTTGTTGGACGTGTCTTCAACGACTAGTCGTTCGTTGGAATGGTAGAGCATCAGGAATCTCCATGTAGTTGAGCCAGCGGAAGATCCTCATATCTTCAAAACGTGATGCAGATGCGGGATGTTTACCTAAGAAGGTAGCTAACCTCCAGAGTATGCTAGGTACTGAGAAAGCTAGACCAGTTGTGATTTCTGGAACTGACACGTCCAACATCCCCCCTCTTCCCTCAACAGTCCCGCTATCCTGCCGAACCTACGCCTCTCCCTGTAGCTGGGTCATGACGGCATTATTCTCAGGGTGGTGTGGATTCGAAGGGCAGGAAAATGATGTCCAGGGCTAGAGTGTAATGCCATTCGAGCGATGTAGGAACTCATCTGGTTGACCACACAGTACCGGTGCTAACTCGAGTATGACAGAATCTCCTATTGTTTATGATCCACTGCGGCGGCACCACCGGAAATCAACGAGGTATGGAGCTTCGCTGTCTGAATAACTGAGCTGGGGACTCGCACAGTCGAACCGGGGTGGTACGCAGTGGCGCCTGTTTGAACGCGGCGAGCGGTGAGTCGTGGATCCAGTGAGGGACGTGCTATGAGAGAGAAGGTAGAAGCTTGTATTGATCTAGCTACTTTAATGAAGTGAGCGATGAGATGTGAATATACAGAAGTAGCAGGCAATACAGGAGCTATATATACATGAACGAGCATTCAGGTGAATGTGCACATGAACGCTCACATGAGTGTACATGGTAGCACATGCAACTCAACGTGAGAGGCTAGGTGAATAGGCTCAAGGCGGGTTGCAAGGTAATGACGGTATAGCTAGGTATGGGCAGAATCTGCATTCTAACAGCGCCGGGAGTTAAGTAGGTGGGGAGATATCCATGAGGGTGCAAAAGATGGACTTGGACTCTGTATCTCGCCATCGGGGCGAACTTAATGACAGTTGACGGTGATATGTACAGGAGAGAATTATGGCGTGGTTGGTGTGAGATTGAACTCAGGAGCTGGAGAAAGATCAACAAACACAAAACTCTACCATGCTGCGACTTCGACGGAAGCATCAACTGTGGTCCCAGGAGTAGGGATTCCAGCACCTTCCAGCGAGGCTGCTTCTTGGTGTCCCCACAGAAATTTAGAGTGCAGTACCACCTGGTGCTCCTTCAGCAGTTCAGTCGATGGAACACTGACACAGTAGCTGATCTTCTTGCGAATAAGAGAATAGGTAATTCGGATCTGCCTGTTCTCTTGTAGCTACGGTTCTCACGGGAGTAACAAGCTAGCGGATACCCCCTGCCACTCCATAAGCTATCCACTTTGGCCAGCCTCTCATTGCATACACTGGGGTTCTTCATTTCGGCCTATTTTCCTTCATACACGATTATGTACACTACGACGTTTGTGCATTGGAGAATTCATTTTTCATGAAGCCATTGTGCTTAGGTAGACAGAAGGTTATCCGGGGGCACCCTATGTCATCCGAACCACGGGCGTACAAATCCCGAGATCAGGGGACAACGAAGGAAATCACCTTGAAAACCAAATATGGGTAGTATTGGCAATGGCGTGGGAAGTGTATAGCGGAATAATTGCATCGAAGTGCAGCCAAATCGACAACCATTTAGCCAACGACCCATCTGCTTGATCTAAGACGGCAGTAACAAGCTACCTATTCGATTTGATGTCACGAAACCAAAATCATCGGTCATACCAATGCCTTCAGAGCCTACCAAATTATTGAAATTGCCCCCAGAACATATAAATTGGGAACAGGTCCCGGACCTATCAACGAAGAGGACCGGTCTAGGGGCCATAATACCAACCAGCTACATGCACCCGGCATATTCTCAGGACTGGCACACATCTACACGCGAATTACCAGTCACCCCGGCGCATAAAACTACGGAACCATAGACTCAAGTGATAGGTAAAGGAAATCCGTACCAAACATCAACCTCGTTCTTGCGGTCGAGTCGGAGTTTAAGCAGACGGAGGTGATGGAGCTGGAGGTAGTGATTGCGGAGGTTCACATAAGGTGAGAACCTCCGATGTAGGGGGAAGCTGGTAGGCATAGAGATGATATTGTGAAAGCCAGACTCCATCAACTAGGTGCTGGGTTGTCTAAATTCATGCGCAGTCTCGTCAGGAGCTATGTATATAGTTCGAATACAAGTAATGATATTCCCAAAACCAAAAAAGTGAGACAAGGCATTTGTTTGGCTGTGCACTGGGGGCATTTCGTGAACTTGTGGGGCATACACATCTTTCACTCATAATATGAACCTCAAACGAAGCCACCATCTGAATGGACATGAGTATCTGGATTGGATATTAAGTTGGTGTGTGAGTAGCATGTTTATGAAGTACCAAGTACATAGCGAGTTGTATCTGTATTCCATAGCCATAGTATAGAAATACGTCTGGTGTAGGCTGGGGTAATGTAGTAGATGCGATGAAAAAAGGATTTTCAAATGATCCGTAGATAATTAAAAATCATTACGCGGTAACTTGATATTCTTTGGTAGTCTTCCCCCCCCCCCCCAAAAGTACTTGATATTTTACAACGTTTCAAGCCATAGATCGAACTATGAGGCGTTTTATATTTTGAAAAGGAACAAGAAGTAGGCTGAGCAAAACCGTATCTAATCTTCAAAATCTTTTAGTGCGATCTAAAGATTCTAAGCAGGTGAACTGCGTGCCTAGACTGCTTTTGCAGCGTAATGATGCAATAAGGGACAAGTCTAGTCGGGTAACCACTAGCTAACATAATCTCGAGAAATATCAGGTGATACCGATTTGCTTGAGTATGCCAGGATTTGAGCTGGGTAGCTCACACCCCGACTGTCCAGTGCCACCACGTTTCTTTCCTTTTATCCCCTAGCTTATCCCCATCAACTCTGCACCCCGCCACTGTTGCTGAGCTGCCTAGGGATGCTCCTTCCTGGGTGGAATCCCCTGCTCCCACCCCCTCTATTCTCGATATAGAAGTTCTGGCGGGACCGGGACCCTGTTTCTTATATCGGGGGTTTATGTCGAGACTTCACTGTAATAATGTTCGATACCTATTGTAGTTGAAATTGCCCACTGCCACAACGCAGCAGTCTGGAGGCATCATGTCGACTTATATAAAGCATCTATCATAGCATACCTCAATATGTATTTAAAGGAATACCGTAATAGAGATACAAAACTTCCGCTAACATACAAGCAACTGTCAGGCCGGAGCTTGTGTGCTGCCAACCACAAATAGAAAGCCTTTCCAACAGAAACCGGGGATCCACAGTTCACCGGTATTCGCCCCCAAAAAACTCTTGAAAAAAACACAAAGCTCATACCCCACTTTCTCCCTTCGATCGTGCCTCGCCCCTGTTCCCCGCTCGCCTGGTCCATGTACATGCTAGCTTTCCTAACTGTATACTGATTGTGCACCAAATTGTAGGCATATCAGGGGGACTAAGATAGACAAACCATATGTGCTGCCAACTCTATGTGCCTCTCCCCCCCATTCCCTCCTTGTTGCCGGCAATTTGCTGTTCTGGTACTTGCTGAAATATGATATGGTATATCCAATCGGTGACCTGACGACGATATGAAGTTTTTTAGCAAAACTAGTTCGGCATCTTCCACCGGAGAAAACACTACCATACATCACCGGATAGTGCATCATGGGAATCTGCATCAGCCCCCACGCGATTCTGCCAGGCCATTCTTGGCGGGTGTAGGAGTGCAAACTGCACGGAACCATAGCCAGTAAATATATATGCATCTTGAGGATGTAGAGATTAATTGACATGTGGAGGGAATGCGCTAGTAGAGTTTAAGAGGGATTATTTAGTGAGATCAGCCAGGAAGGGGCCAAAGATAGGCAAGCTACCCAGCCTCAGTACTGGTCGAGTCTTGGAAATATACATAAATGGAGGTTTGAATGGCGTATTTGAGGGTCTATAGACGAGTTATTCGTTGCGTAAAAGTGTTCGGATATGTAGGCTAATGATGGGACCCAATGGAGGATTGGTGCACTTTTATAAAATCTGTCCAAAGGGTAACCGACACCAATATGAGCCGGTCGGAACCCAAGCAGCCTGCCTTGGGCTCGCCGAAGCAAGGCCGCATTCACCTCGATATACTTGAGCTTCCCTGAGCCCTCCTAGGCTTGTCTGAGCAAACCTTGGAGTGTATCAACGAGCCTGCACTAATTTGGTGCAGCTCGGGCTTTCTGAAGCTTGCCTGACTTATTGTCCCGCTCCAAGATTGGGAATAACATGTCAATAGTTCTCATGGGGCGGTCATTGATCTTAATGGTGATGAAGATGGACGGCGTGCGGCGCTGACAGGTGTAGACTTTAGAGAGCAGTTAGTCCCTATATATGCTTCGAATGTGAAGTAATGTGAGATAGTAGTGCCAGCCGGGAAAGTACCAGAGAATGGCTGAAGCTGCCTCCATACCCAAGTAAGGAATTCAGCCATGCGTAGTATAACGAACCTTCGTATTCGTTCTCCTGTAATGGTTGTGGTAGTTAGGTAGAATCCTCCAGGAGTGGTGGCTGTAAAGGATGTTACCTGGGGGCAGAGACTGGTGGAGCGTCGGGGGCAGGAGAGCTATATATTAGGACCGGGGCGTAGGGGGTCTGGGATATTGAAACAATTTTGATGTAGCGTGGGTGGTCGGATAATGCGAGTCGGTGGGCGCGGGATGAAGTGATTAGGTACATCGGGCTTCATAGAGGTGAGATTAGCAAGTGGGAGACTAGAACGGGCAAATGTATTTCACCATACTGCAGGAAAGGGCAGTCAATAACCTGCTTGTGTACAGCATTGTATCAAGCATCGCAAACTAGGCTAGTACCCCATGACTTTAATTGTTAACGTTTCATTTGATCTGCAACTACTTCCATTCATATTTCTACTTTGACGGCATTTTCACATCTCCGACAGGGTATCTCTCTGTGTTCTTTCAGACGGGG
>Ga0307511_10007315_pt1 | contig 11116 bp, 6 predicted proteins | sample 13_EM_MG_FD_200266 | JGI IMG/M metagenome (GOLD analysis project Ga0307511, IMG submission 200266) | Populus trichocarpa ectomycorrhiza microbial communities from riparian zone in the Pacific Northwest, United States - 13_EM | ecosystem: Host-associated > Plants > Roots > Unclassified | place...
ACACGTACCTAAATCAGCACTTTCTCAGAGGTATTTTCTCTTTCCCCACGATCATACCACGGACGCATTTTCGCTCCGTGCAATTCGACTCCGTCGGTCAACATCGCGAAGGCTTCCGGGCGCAGCCCCCTTGCGCCGGTCCGTCGCACGGAGTGCGACGGCTACCACGGCAGGCCACGCTCTTATGAGCGCGGCTACGGAGTAAACCTACTGCCGACCGCAGAATGCTCCTTCACTTTGCGAAAGAACTCCCCACTCAACCCACCGCGGCAACTTCCGCTTCTTCCGTCAGCACATTCGCGCCATTTTGCAGTTCCACCATGCGACGGTAAGCACCATCCGGAACGTTCATCAATTCCTCATGCGAACCGGTTTCGCGAACGGCCCCATCACGCAACATGACAATGGAGTCCGCATGGCGGATGGTCGAAAGCCGATGCGCGATGACAAAACAGGTACGACCCTTCATCAACTCTTCCAGCGCCTGCTGGACGAGAAGCTCGCTTTCCGCATCGAGCGCACTGGTCGCCTCGTCCAGAATCAGAATCGAGGGGTCTTTAAGCAACGCCCGGGCGATGGCGATGCGTTGACGCTGACCACCGGAAACCTTCACACCACGCTCACCGACCAACGTCTGATAGCCTTCGGGAAATTGCGCAATGAAGTCGTGAGCATTGGCCCGACGCGACGCGGCTTCGATCTCGCCCTGCGTCGCGCCCGCTTTTCCATAGGCGATATTTTCCGCGATCGTCCCGCCGAAAAGAAGTACCTCCTGGGGCACGAGTGCCATCTGCCCCCGCAACTCGTGCAGGCCGTAATCGGTAGCGGGACGGCCATCGAAAAGAATACGCCCCTGCGGCGGATCATAAAACCGGAGCAATAACGCAGCGATTGTCGATTTTCCAGAACCACTCGGCCCGACTAAAGCGACGACTTTCCCCGCAGACACAGAAAAATTCAGGCCCTTGAGCACGTTCACCTCGGGTCGCGAAGGATAGGCAAAGCTCACCTGATCAAAACTGACATCGCCACGAAATCGTCCCGGTGAAATAGTATCGCCCATGCGTGCCGCCAGAGTCAGCCCCTCTGACGGTTCGGCCAACAACTCGCGCACCCGTTGGGTTGCGCCGATTGACTTTTGGAGATTGCTATAGAGATCGGCAAAACTGCCCAGAGAGCCTCCGACAAAAACGGTGTAAATCGTAAACGTGAAGAGCTCGCCTCTTTTGAGGCTGCCATCGAGTAACAACGTCGTCCCGTACCAAAGCACGATGACAATGGCGCTGAAGATACCGAAGATAATAAAAGCAATCAGGGCTGCGCGTGCCTTGGCCCCATTAAGCACGGCACCAAGAAAACCTTCAATCCGCGCATTGTAACGCTTCTGCTCAAAAAGCTCATTGCAGAACGCCTTGACGCTGGCGATGCCCTGCAACGCCTCCTCCACCACATTGGCGGTCTGGGCCAGCGCATCCTGCGTGACGCGGGAACGTTTGCCCACGCGCCGTCCCAACAGAATCGCCCCGATAATGGTCGGCGGAAAACAAGCCAGCATGACACCGGTTAACCCCGGCGACATGTAACCGATCATCGCCACGCTGCCGATCATAATCAGGCTTTGGCGCATGAATTGGGGAATGGCGAAGACAAAGGCGTCCTGAAGTTGCGTTAGATCGGCTGACATCCGGCTCGTCAACTCCCCTACCTGCTTTTGACCAAAGAAGGTCATCGACATCTCAGTCAAATGAGCGAAGAGCGCCTTGCGCAAATCGGCGAGGCCATATTCGCCCACAACGTTGAAGCACATCGACTGGAAATAAGTCATGACTGCCTGCACAAAGAGCACTCCCAGCATGAAGAACATGAAGTGAAAAGCCGCCTCGCGCGTTGGGCTGTCGATCAATATCCCGGCCAGCTTGGGAAAGGCGATGCCCAGAATGCTGGAAAAAATCAACAGCACCAATCCAAGCCCCAACCGTCCGCGATAAGGCCGCAGATAACCATAAAGACTGAACATTTGCCCGAGAGTTTCGCGTGAAACCTTCACCTTGGGCGCGGTCTGCGGAATGGACTCGGTATCAGAAGAGCTGGAAGAGCGTGGCATGAAAGATTGATCTTAGCTGGTTGCGTGAAGCATGCCAAGAAAGGGCGTCTCACGCACAATTTCAAGTCTTAAGCTCTCCCGAATTTATCGGGATGCCCACCCCTTTACTTATCGACTGGCGGATTGTCACTGGCACAGCGAAACCCGATCCAGTAATCGCGCGTAGCCGGCGCCTTATCGGCATGCCGGAAAGTCAGCATTGCATGCTCCTCTGAATTAGTCTGAAAATTGGCGCCTCGGATCACGGCAACCTGCTCGGATTCAATAATGCTGCTGGCCACAAGCGTATCGGTCCATTCACTGACATTACCCGCCATGTCATAGACGCCGTAAGGACTTTTATCGGTCGGCGTCGCATCGACCGTCATGTGGAAATGTCCCCGGCGCACAGTGGAATCAGGTGACGTCACGGCCACATTGGCCTTGGGGGCAAAAGTATTGCCCCACGGATAAAAGTACCCCTGCTGTCCGCGCGCTGCCTTTTCCCATTCATGCTCTTCGGGAAGACGCTTGCCCACCCATTTGGCATAAGCTTCCGCATCATACCAATCGATATTAAAAACGGGATGGTCGAGAGTCAGCAACTCCTTGTTATAAAGCTCATGGTCCCTGATGCAGCGAAAAATGCCTGCGATACGCTTCCCGTTCTCATCCCGGTCGGCCCAGTCCTTGGGCTGATGATCCTTCTCCCCTTTTTGCAAGGGATGACGCCAGGCCGCATCGGTTCCAGCACTATCCACCGCACGAAGAAACTTGAGATACTGCCCAAAGGTCACTTCGTATTTATCGATATAAAATGCGTGATCCAGCATGGCCGGAGCCCCCTGATACACATAAGGTCCGGATGGAATTTTGACCATTTCCTTGAACTCGCGTGAGGGCGGATCCAGCCGGGAATAGATGATGCCGCAGACCACCAGGACAAGCAGGCCGAAAACACCCACCATGATTTTGTAATTAAGAGCCTGCTTGCGTCGCGCAACCTGAATTGTCTCCTGCGCGATATGATGCTCTTCACTGAGCTCAATCTCGCGTTCCGGCGCCAGGTCAATGTCAATGGACTGCGCCTCGCCCACCACTTGGGCCAACTGCACCGGTCCGGCGCGCAACCGCTCGATCAAACTCATCACCCGCAAGGGCACCTGCTCCGAGGGAGGCAGGAGAGCGTGAATGGCCTGAGCCAGTGCCGAGAGATCCGAAAAACCGGGAGGTGTCACTGGCTGGGTGGGATCAACGCAATTGGCCACTTTGATGATCCCTTGCGGAGAAACGGAAACATCCGTCGCGCCGATTGTCGTGTGCGGATACTGATTTGAGTCCCAAAAAAGCATGACCCCACCGACAACATGGATGATCTGCGCCGCCAGACGCGGATCTATCATCTGTCCCGCCGTCGCCATTTCCGAAAGATTCGGCATGTCCCACTTCTCGCGGGCAAAGAAATCTCGTTCCTGATATTTACCGGCCTGATAAACCGCCTGGACATTCGGATGCCCTGCCCGCGCCATCATCGCGGCGGAATTGTGAAATTGCAGGGCTTCTTCCGGTGAGGCCCAGGAGTGAATCACTGTGATGAAGACATCGCGCTTCACCCCTGTGTCGTAAGCCGCGTAGCAATCTCCCCAACGGTCAGGCGGCTGTTTCTTGCCGAGGCGGAAGGGAGGAAATTCATGCCCCTCCAGCGTGGCCAGCGTATCCTGACAGGTCGCCTTGAAAAGCGGCTCATCGAGCGGCGTGGGCAAGACCGTCAACCCCTGGATGTAGTCGCCAAAATAATGCAGATTATAACTGGTCACAATCAGGACGCGGGCGCGGCGAAACTTGGCGCGCACGGCGGACAGAAACGCCAGACCATCGCCGTTGACGTAGTAGAGCTCGGTGATGCAGAGATCGAGATCGTTGAACTGGTTCAGCGCCGTCACGCCGTCTTCTGGACGATGCGCATATGCGACCGTCGCATCGGGCGTACCCTCCACAATCAGCTGCCCCATGCGCTCGGCCAGGGCCGCGTCGGGCTGAACGATCAAGACATTTACGCTCATGAAAAAAGGAAGTGCCTAACCCGATAATCGTTTGCTTTTTCAGCCATCAAATGCCCCAAGGTGCCAAACATACACTTCCTCCTTCGGAGGAGTCGAGGCCATTTGCTATTTTATCCTCTCCCCTTTGAATTGGATTGGGAGAAAGTTGACCCTCCCTTTTGGGCGGGCGCTAATTGGCTTATACGGCCTATTTTTTTAGGACGGAGAGGACAGATAAGCAGTATAGGGAGTGGATTTGCAGCGGTGGCTGTTTCTTTTGCTCAACCGAAAAGATGCCTGTCCCCTTTTTGCCCTTTTTGTCCCCTTTTTCCTGTCCCCTTTTTCTTTTTCTTTTTCCCCTGCCCTTTTTCCTCCTGTCCCCTTTTTCCTCGCGTTCCATGTCATGAGCGACTTCGTTGCCAAGGCCTTCGAGGCTGTGAAAAAGAAAAAGGGGCTATCGATAGTTTCCGCGATTAAGGACATGAAAGCAGCCTCGTTGCCCTGCCCTCAATCATTTTTACGATTGAGATGGAACCGACTCCATGGCCTGCAATAAATCGGCCAAGGGTACGGTGGCGAAGGAGCTCGCGGTATCGGACATGGCATAAGGGAGAATCAACTTGCCGGCATGGACGAGAGAACCGCAGCTGTAGACAACGTTGGGCACATAACCTTCTCGCTCCAATTCATCCGGGCTGAGCAGGGGTTGCGGCAGGCGACCGATCACGCGCGAGGGATCTTCCAGGTCGAGCAGGAAAGCGCCGATGGAATATTTGCGCATGGGGCCGACGCCATGGCTGAGCACCAGCCAGCCAGCTTCAGTTTCAATGGGCGAACCGCAATTACCAATCTGGAGAAATTCCCAACTGTAGGTTGGCTTGAGGAGCGGCACTTTGGTGTGCCAGAAATGGAGTTCGTCCGAGTACATCAGGTAGAGATTTTCCGCGTCCTGACGCGAGAGCATGACATATTGGCCTCGTATCCGGCGCGGGAAGAGAGCCATGCCTTTGTTCTGCACTTCCGGACCGTTCAAGGTGCAGATGTGAAAGTGGAGAAAATCGCTGGTCTCCAAAAGCTGAGGAATGGTGATTCGCCCATCGTAAGCAGTGTACGTGGCAACATACGTAACGGTGCCATCCTCGTCCACGAACCGGACGAAGCGGGCGTCCTCGATGCCATTCGATTCATTTGGCGCCGTGGGGAAAATGACTCGCTCGGTTAGCGGCTGTTCGGGTGAATAGACCACTTCATAATTGGATTTTGCCAGGTTGAGGAGACGGCTGGCGGCACGGTCAAACTCGGTATTGCGATGTTGCGCGTAACGGCGCAGGTACTGAATTTCCCGGCTGAGTTCATCGACGGTAAAGCTGTCCTGCAACGTTTTAAGAATCGTTTCGGAAATCGAATCGACCAAGCCCATTTCCTGAAGTTGGTGCCAGAAGATGCTCTTATTGTAGGAGGTCGGCGGGATGTGATCCGGCGTGGTGACATAACGCGAGGGCGTATCGACCTGAATTTTCCCCTGGTTATCAATCGTGCCCGTGCGAAAGGTAATGGAAGAGATGTGGCCCTCGCCCGTGGCGCGCAGGCTGAGAATGAAGCGCATGGTTCCCTCAGGAAGTCCGGCTTGATCCGGATGCGGAACGATGGATGGATTGAAGAGTGCGGCAGCTTCCAGCGAGTATTCGTGCGTGAAGTAGGCGCCGATCAGAAGTTTGCGTTCTTCGGAAAGCGGTTGATCTGTCGGCAGCAGTCGGCGGACAAATTCATAACGCACGAGAAAGTAATCGAGCAATCGTTGATGACGTGTCTTAAACTCAGCGAGAACCTGGGCCAGCATTTCGGTCACCTCGGCCTCTGATAACGCGAGGACGCGCGCGAGAATGCGCAGCGGGCGCTCGTCTCCCACGGGATTAAAGGGGCGGAAGAGGACGCGCGAAGCGTCGGGTTTAAGCACGATTCCGGTTCGGGTAACATTCATCGACTGGGATTCTTTCTCTTAAGCTTTCACGAGGCTGTGAGCTTTGAGTGCTTCAGTTTCGTGGTCGGTTGGTTTCTGGAAGACTTTCAGATCGTGTTCAAGCAGCTCCATTTCGCTTAAAGCGATCAGGTAAGCCAGGGTCGATTCGGCACCCTGGTTTTGATTCACGCGATCGACATGCAGGCCGTCGCAACAGCCACCGGTTTTCGAATCGTAAAGGGAGAGGCCCAAGTCATTTCGCCCCAAAAACCACTCGAAAGCGATGCGGGCTTCCTCGTGCCAGGTTGCGTCGTCGGTGGATCGGTAGGCTTCCAGGCATGCGGAGATTGTGCTGTGGGCCTCGATCGGTTGTTGGTCGAAGTCGGCTCGCTTGTCTCCACGCACATAAAATCCCGCCGAGCCAATGGGACGAAAATGCCCCTGCGGTGCTTTCTGTACGGAAACCAGCCAACGGAGCGAACGTAATCCAATCTCAAAGGCCTGCGGATTGTCCGCCCAGCGTCCGCTTAAAATCAATACGTGCGATAACAAGGCATTCGCGTAGGACAGGCTCCCCTCAAACCAGGGCCAATCTTCCGTTGCAGTTTTTTCGAAAAGATCGATGAGCCGTTGCGTGAGCGTATCCCGGGCTTGCGCGGCAATGCGGTCTCCGCTCAAGCGGCGAAAATATTCGTAGATGCCCAAGAGCGTATAGGCCCAGGTGCGGGGCGATTTTAATTCGAGCACGGAAGGCAACGCCCGCTCGAACATTTGTGCGGCCCACGCCTGCAGATGCGGATGCTTGGAACGTCCGGCGCAGGTGCCGAGAGCCCAGAGCGCGCGGCCCTGGCTGTCTTCCGAGCCTTCGGTCTCGAGCCAACGGCGATCATAGCCCATGAAATTACGAAAGCGTTTCAAATCGGGGTCAAAGGCGTACTGCATAAAGCTCGCGTACCTTTCCGCCAACCCATGTAACTCGGGACCTTCCAATTCCAATACTTCCATCAATACCGTCGCGATCAAGGCCCGGGCGTTATCGTCGGTGCAATAGCCGTGATGAAAATCGGGCAATGAATAGATCGCGTGTTGGTAAATGCCAGTGGAGTCAGACATCCGCTTCAAGTGATCCAGCCGCAGATCGGGAAGTTCCAGCCGCACTTCTTCCAGCGTCCTGACACCCAGACGGCGAATGGATTGGCTGGTGGGATTGCGTCGGGCGCTCTTGAAGGATGCCATGTAGCTTTGCGCAGCCTCACTCCAAATCATTTCCCGCCCGAGCAAATAGGCACGCTTGCGCATGGCGTGACGCCGGGTGTCATCCCCCAGCAAACCGGTGATCGCATTCGCCATCGCGGCGGAATCTCCGAAGGGCACCAGGATACCGCGATCATCGCTGAGTAGTTCCTCCGCATGCCAGTAAGGCGTGGAAATCACCGCTTTGCCGCAACCGAAAGCATAGGCCAGCGTACCCGAGGTCGTTTGGGCCGCATTTTGATAAGGCGTGATGTAGAGATCGGCCACGCCGAGAAATACTTTTAATTCTTCCTGATCGACAAAGCGGTTGTAGAAGCTTACGTGCCGCTTGATGCCCAAGTCTTTGGCCAGTCGCTCGAGAGTGAGGCGATAAGCTTCACCATGCTCACGCACCAGGTTCGGGTGAGTCGCGCCGAGGATGATGTAGACCAGGTTGGGAAATTTTTTGACGACGTCGGGCAACGCGCGAAGAACATTTTCAATGCCCTTATTGGGAGACAAGAGACCAAAGGTCAGGAGGACATGCTTTCCTTCCACGCCAAATTGATCTTTGTAAAAATTCGAATCAACGAATGGCATGTCGAGAATGCCATGCGGGATGAGATCGATCTTCTCCCTGGCTATGCCATAAATCTCCCGCAACATTTTGACGCCACGTTCGCTCATCACCACCAGGCGCGCGGAGAGCACGCCCAACTCCTGAAGTACCCGGCGCTGGTCCGCGCTGGGATTTTGCAAAATCGTGTGAAGCGTGGTGACGACGGGAATGCGCAGGTCACGTAAAAGCGCCAGAATAAAACTGCCCGCCGGACCGCCGTAGATTCCGTATTCATGCTGCAGGCAGACCACATCGGCGTTGCTGAAATTCAGGTAATCCGCCGTGCGGCGATAGGAGTCGAGATCATTCTCGTTAAATTCAAACCGGACTTCGGCGGGATAGGCATAGCCCTCGGGCAAATCGTTGACGGGAGCGACAAAGTTTTCCGTCTCGGGATATTGCTCTGCCATGGCTTTGCGCAAGTCATGCGTAAAAGTGGCAATGCCGCATTTGCGCGGAAGGTAGTCGCCCAGAAAGGCGATTTTTTTAATTTCGGTTGCGTGGCCCATAACAGGTTGGTTCCGTGAAAAAGCCAAAAAAAGCCTGCTTCCCTAATTTACCCCATCAGAACTCATTTGACCAATCACCGGCCGGCTGCATTCAAACGCGAACACTGTTTGCAGAGCGGGCGATTATCCGTGCCGTAGCGGTGATGATTCTTTTCGACCAAATCCCCTTCCAGGCATGAGGTGTTGTCGTGATGAACCGCTTTTGCCTCAGAGGGCTCTTGCACTTCCGTCGAGAACCAGGGATTTGTTTTCATAGGAGATACCTTTCGTTAACCGGCCTTTGGAAAAAGCTTCATTGGCAGCAAGTTAATGTTGCGCCAAGACAGATTCCCAGACGCTTACTGAATGCGGCTTGCGCATGCGGACTTAAGCTCAGTCCGCCTAATCATCAAGCTAGTCCGAACTCGGACCAGAACTACAACGTATGTTCTGCTTATTACCGGCTAAGCACAATCCTTATTACCTTCCGAAGAAATCGGCGGTTTATTTCAGGAGGGGCCGTGGTTGGTGAGGACAATCTTGCGGGTTGGGAACGAGCAAGATGGAATCGCCAAAGGCGATCCCGCAGGGCGAGGGTGAGCGGGAGCGAACCGAGTCAACCGTTTGGAGGAGGAGGGACCTTGCGTCAAAACGTTCGGATGAATAAGGGAAAGTAACCCACTTGAGTGTGGTCTTGAGTGCCAAGAAGCTGCACCTGGATTTGTTTTACCGGTACGTTGGCGCCCCGCCTGCGTGGCTGAACCATTTGTTGGCTTGTGGAGTTCACTAAGTAGGTCATTTTTAAGAGGTAACACCCTCAAAAAAAGGGTGAGCCGCTTCCCGGATTTGAACCGGGGACCCGCTCATTACGAATGAGCTGCTCTACCACTGAGCTAAAGCGGCAATTTGCGTAAGAACAGTAGCTTCTGACGCGTGCCCAATTTTAAATCAAGGCTTGGCAACCCGATTTAGTAATCCTGGTTTGGACCAACCTCTTTTCAAAAAGTCGGCGAGTGCCTCTACAGGAACTCGTCGAGCGGGCCATACTACGCCTCACCCAAAATCTGGGGCAAGCAGATTAAGTGAAGTACTGAATGCCCCTGATTCAGCCCAAAGCAAAGGAAGGCTGGATTATAGCAAGGGAGGTGGAGCAGCCCTTGCTGGTAAGGCTGATTATAGGCTGTAGGACAATCGCCTGGGCGGTTACCCGCGATTAAAGGGCGAAGACATCGTGAAAATACTGGCATCTCTCCAATCAGGGCAGCGAGGGCGAATCAAAGCCATATGTCTAAAGGCCAGAAATCGCCGTCGGCTCATGGAAATGGGCCTCATCGCTGGAGCTGAATTTTTGCTGGTTCGATTTGCTCCTTTGGGTGATCCACTCGAGCTCAAAGTGCAGGGGTATCACCTTTCCCTGCGCAAGGAGGAGGCGCAGCACGTCAGCATTGAGTTGTTATGAGAATGCCCTGTGCCAAATCGCTCGCACTGGCACGAAAACAAGCTTACGCGATTGCACTGGCTGGCAACCCCAACTCAGGCAAATCGACTCTCTTTAATGCCCTGACGGGTTTACGACAGAAGGTGGCCAACTATCCCGGCGTCACGGTTGAGAAAAAGACCGGGCGCTTTTATGGACCGCACGGCCAGGCCATGGATTTGCTCGATCTGCCCGGCACCTACAGCCTGCAAACCCTTTCTCCCGATGAGGAAGTTTGCCGGGACGTTCTTCTCGGGCGCCTCACCGATACGCCTTCTCCCGATGTCATCATCTGCGTCGTCGATGCCACCAATCTTGAGCGTAATCTTTACCTCGTCGTGCAACTGGCCGAGTTGAATATCCCGTTGGTACTGGCACTTAATATGGTTGATCTGGCAGAGCGCCGCGGAATTCGGATCAATACCACGCTGCTGGAAAAAGAACTAGGAGTTCCCGTTGTGCCCTGCGTCGCCAGCGCGGGAATTGGGCTGCCAGAGATCAAGTTTCACTTGGTCGAAGGAAAGCGGCGTCTCCCGCGATTTCGTGCTCCGATGCCCGACGCCATCTCGCAGGAAGCCGACTCGCTGGCACAGCACTTAATGTCAATCTCAGGCACTTTTTCGCAAGGGCATGCTTATGCCGAAGCCCTGTTTTTGCTTAGCCTCGATCACGAAACCGAACTGGGAGCACTCGCCTCCGATTCTCTTCTTGCCTGGCAAACGCAGGATGCTCGATACCGTCTCGTCGGACAAGGCATTGACCCAGCGGCAGCAATCATCGAAGCGCGTTATGCCTGGATTCATCGTATTTGTGCGGAGGCCGTGCGATCTCCTGCAGAACATTCCCTGACGATTTCCGATCGGATCGACAACGTCCTTACCCATTGGATCTGGGGCTGGGCGGCCCTGGCGGTGACATTCGGGTTGATGTTTTTCTGTATTTTTACCGTGGCGAGTTATCCGATGGATTGGATTAATTCGGCGACCGATTGGATCGCAGGCCATGTGCGTAGCGGATTCTCACCAGGCGACCTGCGCAACCTAACAACCGACGGCATCATTCCCGGAGTCGGAGGGGTGGTCGTGTTTCTTCCGCAAATTCTGGTCCTCTTCTTTTTTCTCGGGCTCCTCGAGGACACCGGTTACATGGCACGGGCCGCGTTTATCATGGACCGGGTGATGAGCCGCGCCGGGCTTCACGGAAAATCATTCATT
>Ga0307511_10007316_pt1 | contig 11113 bp, 14 predicted proteins | sample 13_EM_MG_FD_200266 | JGI IMG/M metagenome (GOLD analysis project Ga0307511, IMG submission 200266) | Populus trichocarpa ectomycorrhiza microbial communities from riparian zone in the Pacific Northwest, United States - 13_EM | ecosystem: Host-associated > Plants > Roots > Unclassified | place...
GTTGTGTCCGGCGTTCAGCGTTCAGGATGCGAACGAAAGTGTATGTAGCCAATAGTGGATGAATATTTTCATGTTCTAGTTCCAGCAGTGTGGTGCGCGTCGTTTCTCTTTCAGTACTTATGCTTGGAATCCGTTACTATATGTTCATTTGGGTGATCGTACACAATGCCAAACCCAGTGATCTCACTCTCGACCACCTCAACGATTGACTATGTCTTTCGCTGATCTGAAATACAGGAAGCAAGAAAAATCAGGGAAATCGTACGTATCTTCTGTGCAGAGTGTTCTACCCGAGTCCCCGGTGCCCACTTCCACCGTTTCACCTCAAGCTACCACATGCACCTACCTACAAGCATCATTGCCAGCAGTGTTTTCGGATGTCAATGTACCTGTATCGTCAGATAACGCGTTCGCAAGAGTGCCACGGACCGAACCCGTTGGTCTTGTAACGCCTCCCCAAGAAACCACAGGAATGGGCGTTCCAGCGACTACATCTGATCGAACAACAAGGACACCTTCACATGAAGGCGCAAACACACCTGTCACCTACGAAAGTGGCATGTACAAGAACCTTCCTTCCTTTCTCGAAATTAAGCAGTCTGGGCAGTCTGGGCGTGGTTTGTGGAGCAAAGATTCTTCAGTCATACGGCCCGGTGAGTGTAATGTTCCTGTATTCTCTTTGATAACTGACGGCTACACAGGCACCACAGTCCTATCATTACGGCCATACGTGTTCTCTCTCTCCACTTCATACCTTACCTCGTATTGTTCCGCTTGTGCTGGGTCACCGGATTCTGGACTAAAGCGGTGTACGAAATGTCGCCAGGTGTGGTACTGTAATCCTGTAAGTACCAGCAATATCTCTTTTCACCACATTGGCCCAGGTTTGGAAACTAAATAACGCCTGTCCTGATGATATGAAAAGGCGTGCCAGAATGATGATTGGTCAATGCACAAGTTGGAGTGTTCTTCGATTCAGAATTGGGCTGCCTCAGCACCTTCTGATACGGTATCCATACCCAGTGACGCCGTGCGGTGTTTGGGTAGGATCTTGTGGCAGATAAAGCGGAAGGGCGCTAACAGTATTTGGGTATGCGTTTTCATCGACGGGATCTTCTCGGATGATCATGGCTGACGCACGTGTCAGGCCAAGGAGATCCGGGCCATGCAGTCCAGTATGTTTGTCCTTTCCAGGATTTGGGCCAGTGGTAACACATCTTCGTAGATAGAAAAATTATTCAACCGTCGGCGGTTGATGCACATACTCACCTTGCGCAGGCCGTTGTACGTTACCTTGGTCTATCTTCACCGGCAGAACTAGAGGAATATGGGATCATGTCTACCGCCGACCTCGTGGACTTAATTTCACGGGCAAGTCGAGAACGCATCTAGGTTTTCTATTGTTTCTATAACGATGTTCTAGTTCATTACCAATACAGTCGCTCTGACTTCACCGTCATTAACCCCTATTGGTGTCTCTGTTTCGCCGCTGGTTGCGCTTATTAACCACTCTTGCGCTCCAAACGTGGTTGTCGTGTTTCCTCGCGGCCGAACCAAGGCAGAGAAAGAGCCAGCTATGAAAGTAATAACACTAAAGGATATTATGCCAGGTGAAGAGGTATGAGTGAACCAACAATTTTTGCTGTTGATTTCTCACTCGAAATCAGGTTTTAATGTCTTACATAGACACTACACTTCCGAGGGACTTGCGTCAGAATGCACTTAGGGAGACTTACAGTTTCCAGTGCCAGTGTAAAGCCTGTATGGAATCCACGATAGACGTGCGTGAAATGGTGTGGTGCCCCAGGTCCTGTGGTGGCACGTGTTCAATACCAACGGAAGGTGAGTGAATGCCGACGAAATGACGGAATAGCTCAATTAATCGAGTGACAGAGAAGCGAATATCTCGCTGCACGATTTGTGGAGCGGCATTAACTGGTCCTGACGCGTTAATAGACGCAGCTCGTATAGGGCAAGAAGCATTCGACAAGGCAACGAATTTGCAGTCTATAGGTACGTACAACACGGTACATTTATCAGTTTTGTTTATCTAACGACGGAGTACAGATCATCACAAAGCAAAGCAGCTGACTTCTAATATCATCCCAGTCCTCATATCGGCCGGAATGACGCCATCCACACACCCTCTTCTAGCGCTTCTGAAGCTTCATCAAACGTTACTGTTATCGTCATTCTCGTCACAACTCACACAAGAAACACTAGACGAAACCATTCGGACAGCTGGGAAGTATTCAGCTGGGTTAACTACCATCCTTACCGAGGGACATCCAGTTCGAGCGGTGGCACTCGCCGAACTCGGGAAACTCCTGGCTGTGGATGAACCGTCTCCGCCAATGCCGCCCCCGAAAAACGGGTCGTCATTCCCACCAACTGGACCTGCGAGGTTGAAAGCTGCCTACGAGACACACCTGCGTGCCAGGAAGGAACTGATGATCGGGTTCGGCCGCGACACTGAGGGCGGTGAGGTTGGTCAGAGTGTGCGGAGTATAATAGTGCAGCTGGAAAAAGAGCTTGGAGTGTGGACATCGGGGGTTCGGAATGCTTTGGAAGATGTGCCCCGACTCCCCAAGGCTACTCATGGAATGAGTTGAACTTGGGACTCCTGGCATTTTCTGCAGGCTGGGTGTTGCCTCATCAAGAATGCATATGCTTGTGGTCTTACTTGTCGACGAGCTCATTTTAAGGGTATTTTGTTGTAGCCTCAGGAACAGGGCTACGTGTTTTTCGGATACCCAGGATGTGGTACGGTAGCTTCGGCAGTCCCTAGAGCCATGTAGTCCTTCAAAAGTTCATTGTAGTCAGGACACACAATGTCTTCCTTAGATCTGAGGTATCCAAGTCATGACTGTGAGGGTAATAGAATCTATTAAATTTACTTCGACGGTAGCATTCACTCGAAAGGCCATGAAACACTCCCCTTTCAGGATAGATTCGAACGATGACGTGTTGCGACGCTGAAGCCGTGATCTATATAGACTTACCTGCTTAATGCACCACGGGAATTCTCACACACCTTATCAACACCTGTTAAATTTGCAAAGGGATGACGGATGGGGAGATGACGGCAGACTGCACCAATGGCCAGATTTGAAATTGGAAGTCACTGCATAAGGGCCTTGCTGCGGTGCTAATAAATTTGTTCTGACCTGTTGACTGACCTTGGCCATGGAGAGAAGCTATCTAAAATAAGCGGCTACAAAAAATGGTACAGACCTTCCATTCTCCAGGGTGATATGAATATATTAGGTGCTAGTGTACCTAGAAAGCTTCTGCGCTGCTTCTCGTATTCGAGAGTCGTAGTGGTGTTGTTGCAACAACAGGAGTTCGAAGAACGACGTGTCAAACGGACGACTAAGTTGTGGATCGTCTATCTCTGGCAGATAGATACCATCTGCACTTCGGTCTTCCGTGGATAAGAGTGCTTCAAGTTTTGGATCTTTCGAAAGCAATGCCTCGACAAATTCAAGGGCGCGTAGTGTGACGCTCGGTGGCCAGTTGAGCGACGCGATTAACAAACGCTTCGCAAACGCGGCAGACCGCCAAGTTATGGACATGCCACCTGCAGATCGCGGAGAAAAAATAATCGTCAGAGCTCTGAAAAGCATATCTGCGACAGTTTGAGGCTTGGCTGATCGGAAGTTCGAGATGAACCTGGTGGGGGGAGGATTATCGATCTGCGGGAGCAAGCTGATAGGAAGTATGATGGCGTATAAGCTATTGACGAAGTCACTGAGATCAATGTTCAGAGCCTCGCCTGCAGGCGCATAACAAGGTCAGGGGTCGATTACCAAGGAACTATAATAACACGAACCTTGACCGGAGAGGAGCTCGAATGCGGTCACAATACAGAGCAAGCGATGTTGGATATCCGTGGCATACTCTGAACTTTGCTCATCTGGGGCGTCAGAATTGTCTTCATCAGTGGATTCTCGAGTAATGAGGCCTCTTAGAACCTGCATCAGGTCCTTGAAGAAGTCAACATTAACGAGATGGGCGAATTTCGAGATACCCTTTAGCGCAGCGGGTAGTAGAGGAGTCCGACGAGGGTTTTTAAGGATTCGGAAATATAACGCAAATAGAAGTTTTAGAGTTTCCGTATGCTGTCCCCAGGAGTTGGTACCCAGATGAGTTCAACATTTTGAGTCACGTACTGTTTTTGCCCTCTCTTCCTGGTCTACTTCTGCTTCTGCCTCGCGTAGCTCCTTTTCAATTTCTTTCTTTTCCTTGAGGACCTTCTTTGCATTCTTGCTCAAGTGCGGCTGACCGGTGGGTTTACCTTTGGCACGGCGGGCTGCGGCTCGGTTCTTGGAGTACGTCTTAGTTTTTTCGGCCTGCTCCTTGTCGGACTTCGTATCCGAAGCTCGCAAATGCAATTCACTCTTGAGTCGCAAGTGCAATAGACACGTAAGGACTTCCGGGTGGACATTAAAGTGGCGCTCCTTGATCATTCGATTCAATAATTGGACGATTTCCATTGATGGAACTCCAGTCAAGTCATTACGGAAAATCCCGATTAGGGTATTGAGACAAAGATCGAACGACTAGCGACGGCGTTAATATCGGGGGGTTTAGGGCAATTGCAAAAACAAGACTACCTCATCCAAAGTTTTCTTGCTCAGGCGAGCCACAATGCATTTCATGAGGTTTACTCGAAAATTAAAGTGTGTAACGTCTGTGGCAAGGGTACACATGCATTTCAGAGCAATATCGGACAAATCGTCCTTAGCTTAGTGGGAGTTAGGACAATATTGCGGGGGTGAATTTTGTACTTACCTTTCAGAGCGCCTTCAAGAGAACGGAGGTAGGACTGATACACGATAACAAGACCCTGTTCCCATTCGCGTGTACGAGCAACCATCTGGCTGACTTTCTCCGCCTTCTCCTTCTCTGTCAGCTGACGTATGCGATATCCAGGTATAATATCCTTGAATACGGATAATTGGGACAGGAATGCCAATTTCCGAATGACAACATCATTTACAACAGGTTCGGGATGTGATGATGATGTAACTTTTTCCAGTGAAAAGGCATGCAAGCGACGAAGAAGCCCCAACTAAGAAGAAAATTAGACAAGTAGATTAGGAAATAATCCGGCCGACACACGCTATTTTCTGGGTCTGCTATAATCTCTTGACAACTGCTTGCGATTTGCTCCTTAGCACCTTGTATCCTGGCCATTCGTGATTTATTGCCTATCACATCCACTACAGCGGGCCGACCAAAGAGGGCACCAGTAGATACGTCTTTTGTTTGCTTCGCTTCTTCTGAAAAAGCTCCATGAGACGGAGTGTCTTCACTATCTTCGTCTTCGTCGTCAGACAGCACAGCAGTTGTGGTCACCTTGCCAGTGGCCTGTATGCGTCCATCTGCGAGTTTGATGGGCAGGCCTGGTATGCGCTGGCGAGAATCCGATTCAACAGAAGCATCACGCTTTCTTGGGACCCGTTCGTAGGGCATCTCAGCATCTGAGTCTGAATCAAAGCCTGCATATTCCTCATCAGATGATTCTTCTTCGGAAGCGGTCATGTCTGGTGATTGAGCAGATTCATCGATACCCGAGCTCCATGAATCCTCTGCCTCGTCGTGTGAATCGACTGACGGTAAATCGTCGTCCCTCAGTTTACGAACGGGTTTGTGTAGTTGGCGCAATCGTTGGGTTTCTTTTTTGCTCCTGAGTAAGATATCAAGCCTTGCGAATGAAAGGATGATCTAATTTCTTACATTGAAATAGCTTTTGGATCCAAAGTGCTTAGAAAACCGACAGCATCGCCGAACTCCTCGACATTTCCCTCAGAAAGGTCGCTGTCTTCTGTATCGGCAACGTTCGGTATAGCAATTGTTTTTCTTTCGCAAGCTCTCTCCTTTCCCTTGCTTTTATCTTGAGGTTTCGCCTTGCGCTGGCCAGGCTTGGACGAGTACTTGCCTGGTTGCACCTTTTGCTTTTTCGATGGATGCTATAGAAAACGTAAGGACTGAACTGATCTAGTTCAGAGACAAACTACGTTACCACCGGCGCCGGGGCAGCTCTTTTCTTTGACTTTGGGCCCATCCTTCCCTGCAGTTAATGAAGCAGGCAAACTCCTTAGTTTTTGCAACAGATCATTGCGCGTCTGCAACGGGAAGGTGTTTCCCAGCGATATTAAACTTGCCCCTGACCCCCTTTGGACGTCGTCTACTACTAACACATTGGCCACAGAATTACAGCAGGGGACGCTGGTCAGTTTGTCTAACAAGAGCAGCATATACTAGCTCCGATATTGGATAGCTCTTTGGATCCGATTTCGCCATCTCTGCGCTCCACGCTCTTCGAAACTATTCTTTACACTTCAACATGCTCTTCTCATATTTTGCTCACAGGCATGCGTGGTAAGTGTTATTTACAACACTGTACCGCACTGAATCAAATGGCTGCCCGACAGTTTTGATAAACAACTTGAGCGAAGGGACCGAATAGCGTCCCTGCCGAAGATATACCATGAACCGTTATCACAACAAGACAAGCAAATCCTCTCTCAACCTGTCTCGTCTATCGTGCACTCCGTGCAGACATCCTCCCTTTCCCCAGCGGACATCCTTACAGCATATGCCAAGCGGGCACTACAAGCGTCTGCACAGACTAACTGCCTCACCGAGGTGATGATAGCTGATGCAGAGATATGGGCACGCACGGCGAATCGGTCTGCCCCCCTCGCCGGCGTCCCTGTCTCGCTCAAGGACATGATCGTTGTTAAAGGCTTCGATTCTTCGATGGGGTACTCTGCGTTCACTAAGAGACCCATGCCTCACGATGCCTCCCTTGTGAGACTTTTGCGTGATGCAGGCGCGATTCCCTACGTTAAGACGAATGTGCCGATAACGATGTTATCTTTCGAAGCCGCTAACGACGTATTCGGCACCACGGAAAATCCTCACAAGAAAGGCTACAGCGCTGGTGGATCTTCGGGTGGCGAAAGTGCACTTCTTGCATTCGGTGGCTCGAGAATAGGCGTCGGCACTGACGTGGCGGGAAGCGTCAGAATTCCCTCGCATTACTCGGGTGTCTTCGCCATTAAATCGAGCATGCATAGATTTTTGAAGACTGGGAATGCTACGACTGTCCCTGGTCAGGAGGGAGTCCCTGGTACCTGCAGTCCCATGGCTAAGACGCTTGAGGATCTCGAAACATTTTGGCGAGCCGTATTTCAGATGAAACCTTGGGAGTACGACCATTCAGTAAGCCCTGGCAGTTATACCTGGTATTAATGAGGTTAATATAACGTGGGAAGGTGCTGCATATCCCATGGCGGGAAGTCCGTTTACCCCTCGACCGACCAATTAGATGGGGTGTACTGTGGGATGATGGTGAGAGCTCCTGGCTATCCATCGTGATAAGTTGGTGCAATCGTGACCATGACTACCAGGTGTCGTTGCACCCTCCCCGGCATGCTCAAGAGCACTGAAAATGGTCATCGAAGTACTGAAACAGAATGGCCACGAAGTCGTCACGCTGTAGGCATTCCACCTCGGTCAGAATCATGCGGGGATATTGACCGGAAGTCCAGGGTCTCACCTAGCCCATACGAAGGCCTACAAATCGCCTCCCAGCTGCTGATGGCTGACGGGGGTAGAACGGTCTCAAAGCCATTCCGTTCCTTTGAAGGCAATGACGCAGGAATGATCCCCGCTCTGCGGGCTCTGAGGCTCCCACGCTTTATCATGAAGATCTACGTGTGGTACCTCCGATATTTCCGTCGGGATTCGATCTATGCGGGTCTCGTGGAAAGTTTTCGCGAGAAAACCGTGGCAGAGTATTATGCACTGATCGCACAACGGGAAGATTACCGTGCCCGATGGTTCAAGGTATGGCGCGGAACACAAGTGGAGGGCTCATTGGGCGACGATGGCGTTGATTTTATCCTCACGGTTCCAAACGCTCTGCCCGCCGTTCCTCACAGGGGCATGCGACATGGATGGAAGGCATGCGGATACACGTTCATATTTAACTTGGTAAGGGACGAGCTTATCTCTCGTTGCAAATGGAACTCTGAACCTAGCCGACATCAAGCTTGATTACAGCTCGGGCGTCATGCCAATCACTAGGGTCAGTAAGGACAGTGACATGCTCCCTTCGTCTTTCCGTCCGCGAAACGCAATCGAGAGGAATAATTATCGGATGTATGATGCGTCGGCGATGGAGGGATTACCAATTGGCGTGCAGGTGGTCGGTAAACGCCTGGACGAAGAACGAGTGCTGGAAGCGATGAAGCTTATCCAAAGCTTGATGAAGGACGCTGGATTATCGTATGAGGGACTGCCTTTGTACTAAAGGGACCCCAGGTTGCTCCCTGTCATGTGTTAACATGCATCTCTGGTTTCTTTTTGATAATTCATAAGCCGTTTTACTCAATAATAACTTGATTTCGAGTACTGGAGTTGTTTGGGTGGCAGTGGCGTATGAACCTTCACGTTCATCGGTGCCATATCGGTGGAGGTTCTAGGGAGATCAGTTCCCCTGGAAGACTCCTGTCGCCATAAACGGTTATATGGGACTTAATAAAATCGAGATTCCTACATGGGGTAGCTGGACCTAGCCTTTGATCAATTACTTCCTTTTGAATTAGACAGTCTTGTGTATCACACCAGTACCTAGCCAGTGTAGCGGACGCAAGTAGCAAGTCCATTCCAATGCGAATTCGAGTGCAAAAGGAATAAGTCCAATAGATCGTCGTCAGAGAAATCCCACATAAAGTGCATAACCTTTTTAAAGAGCTGGAGCCTACATAGATATCTCAGTTGCGGAATCAAATGCAATTGAAAATGAAGATCGCAGCATGGGCACGCTCAGTTATCAAGGGAATCACAGGACATGTATGAAGCGGGGTAGAGATGATAGATAAGAGCCAGGATTGGGTAGGTGAAAACGACGGAGCACCGCGCATAATTCATGAAAGGCAAAACACTTGGATATAGTAAGTAAAGATTAATGCAACGTGCTCCGTCCACAAATACCTACAGCCCCACGCCTTTCCCTGTCATGTCTTATCATCTAAATCGTGGACTTGAGCTTCATCAGTGATGTCGCTTTCTGGAGGGACCGGCTCTGAAGGTGGAGGTTCACTAAGGTCGAGTGAGAACTCCTGAGCTTCAGGCACTGTGGGCGCAGAACGGGATTCATCCACTTCCTCAGGCTCTAATGCAATTGGCTCAGAAACTGGTTCACTGGCAAGCGGCGGTTCCTCGGGCAATTGTATCTGAGGCACGTCCGGCTCTTGGTCCTGTTGCGGAGAATGGATTCCTGGTGTCTCTGACGGATCGATCTCCGTAGGAAGTTCATTTTCCTGATCTGCTTGTGTACTCAACGGAGACTCCGCTTCCTGGATTTCCTCAGGTGTTGCTATTGCAACCGTAGCGGCCGCACTTGAAGGGTCTTCTTCTTTCGCGTCAGGTACGGGAAGTGTAGGGTCCGAAGGTGGAGATGGAACGGCTGCAAGTAGGTCATGATCAGAATGGCTAGGTGACTCCCCTAGGGATATGAGTGGGACTTCGTCGACTGGGGGTGACCCTGGAACCGTTGGTAGCGGTTCTTCCGCCACGTGAGGATCGTCAATTTCCCCAGTCTCTAACTCCGTGGGCTCGCTGATCCATAGGCGTTGCATGGATGATTCTGGCTGAACCATAGGAGCATCTACAACGCTGTTTTCGACTTCATTACGGGGTTCGCCTTTTGCCAACTCCTCGGCTACGATGTGAACTTCATTAAACACCATTGTGTCTGTGCGACTCCTTCCCATCCTCCGTGGACTCTCGGTTCCTATGGAATTTATGCCTTCCATGTGGGAGAAATTTTGGACACGCCCCTCGATTGAGCCAGCAGAGTGCGGCTGCTCCGCCAAAGTTGTATCGCTGGGAATGTCCTTTTCAGGATGAATGCCTGCAGCAAGCAATCGGGGAGGTTCGACACCCTCTTCCTGGCTTCTGCCGTCTGGTTGGATGGCCCTTTCCGGTATCACCAAAAATTCAGCTGGAACGAGGTCGTAGAGACTAGTTAGTTTCAAGAAGCGGGCGTAAAGCGAGGATTCCACTTCTGCTTGCTGGAAAGCTTCTCGATGATGGAAGTAGGCGTGTGCAAAGATCCGGCCAAGCCGCCGAGCAAGCGAAGAAAAGTGACGATATGAGGTTAGTGGGATAGAGATCCTGATGGGGAAACATGATGGAAATTGGGTTTAATCGTCGGAGACAAGGTGGCCAGGACACCTACCGGGATGGAAAAGCTCTTGGGGAATTTAATAGAGCGGTTGCACTATCCAATGTATGAAGGATGTAATCAATGGCACAGCATTGCTAAAGAAGGGTTGTCAGGACTTCCGACCTGCCAAGATGGATGAATGATAAACCTCAAGGGCACCATCGTTCCCGTGAGCAACGCATAAATAAAGCCATTCACCCGCCTTCATTTGCGGACAGGATTTCCGAGTACATTCCTGTTGTAGCGAGGTAATAAGGGGGTGCGAAAGATCCTGTGCGAGACGACTGAAGGGCGGGTTCAACGGTCAAACGAAGTGCAGAAGAACGAACGCACCGCAACTGTTCATGGATCCAACACGCACGGTCGACAGTCGACGTTTCGTTTTTACGTTCGGCGTCTTCAGTTGGTTTTGTGTCATTTTGAGACATATCTGAGACATTTTCATCTGGGTCCTTGAGACTGGTCTTTCCGGGTAAAGAGACTATTGCATCGACATCGTGGACATCAAGACGAATAAGAAGCGAGATATACTCTTGGAGTTGGAAAGCACTGTCCAAAGACGAGAGGGGCGGTATAGATTTGACAGGGTAGAAAGACGATACCCGTGAGCCGCGGTAGGGACGCTGCACGACTGCCGTGGCCATCGTGGCGCGCGTCGAGCTCGGTGTCCACTCGGTGTTGCAGCTGCACTGAGTTACAGAGCGGAGTGCGAAAAGTGCACGTGACCATCTGTCTACCAAATTAGGAACTAGATCTGGGTTGCCAAAAACGGGTTAGCGATAAGCGAATATTTTGGTAATTTGCTTCATCATTTGCCTTGTCCCGATGGGAGAAAAGCTGAAGCAGGGGTCATCCGGTGCCTCCGCC
>Ga0307511_10007319_pt1 | contig 11112 bp, 6 predicted proteins | sample 13_EM_MG_FD_200266 | JGI IMG/M metagenome (GOLD analysis project Ga0307511, IMG submission 200266) | Populus trichocarpa ectomycorrhiza microbial communities from riparian zone in the Pacific Northwest, United States - 13_EM | ecosystem: Host-associated > Plants > Roots > Unclassified | place...
ATATATATATATATCAGTGGGAAATTTTCAAAGACTAGTTGCAAAGGATCAAAATACCCAAAGTTAAAAAATTAACAGTTCAATTTTGACTGATAAATGCCTTATTAACAAGAACAATTCAATTTTAAAAGAAAAATTCAAAATTGAATGTTTAATAATTCGATTGAGATTTTTCAGGGTTTAATTGAATTTATTAAGAATTTAATTGCAAGGAAAATTGGTTTTTGAATTCAATTTAGGCTTTAATTGAAAGAATTGAAGTTTTGGGGTTGAATTGTAATTTTAAGAAGCTAATTTGGTCATTAGGGGCTTATTGCATAAATATTGAAGTTTGATAGGTAATTAGGGACTTGATTGAAAAAATTCAAAACTAAGAACTAGACCGTAAAAGGTGCGGGACTTCAGGGACTTAAATCGGCAAAATCATGGGCCAAATTAAAGATAATTAAAAGTTTTATGGTCAATTAAGGGTCAATTTGCATAAATCATGAATCAAAGACCTAATTGGAAACAATGCTGAACTTTGGGGCTAACTATTGAGTTTGACAGAGGGTGGAATTGTATGAAATTAAAAGTTGGAAGGCAATTATGAATGCAATTAAAAGCAATTGGAAGAACAATTATTAAATTGCAATTTGCTAAATCCCAAATTAAAAAACCATAATTTTTAGGGTTTAACATAAATGATGCGTCGTTTGGCCACTAATCGAATAGGCATCTTCAAACGAATGAATGTGGCATCTCCGACCACCTCAAGGGTTGTAACCATCACCATTTAACTAAGAAACACCTCTTCTACAAAGATCAGCTACTCTCATCAAATGTTTACATCCTAATTTTTTCAATTAACTTTACAATATCTTGTCTCTGATCCACCATCATTGTAATGGTAGATTTTGGGCTGATTGTGTTTGCACCTTTAAGTGAATGGAAGTGAAGCTATAGAACTTCAAATCGAGCAAGGTTGGATCTAAACAAAAGATGTGCAGCTCCTTTACCAACTTCAGGTGGTCTTCAACAACGATGACGTCAAAGTTGCTCCGACGAAGACTCGAAAGTGGGTAACTCAGTCATCGATGACTGTGATACCCATTTTGCAAAAACATTGATTTTTTCCGTGTGTTCACACTTCAAGTTTGCTCAGTAGGTTTTTATCAAAGGTTGGTCACGTTTCTCTCAAGATCAAAAAGTAAAAAACAAGCTTCTTAGTCTCCAAGTTTAGCAAAACCACCAAAATCTCCAAAACCAAGTTTGTTACAAAACCATCATTATAAAACCAACATAGGTACAGAGCTCACAACTGTAAAAACATACCTAAAACTCTCACATTTTGATTAGAGGGCCAAACATTGATGAATGATGATCAATATTTGATTAAATCCATCAAAATTTTAGCTTGAAACCCTATAAATACCCCTTGGAAAATCATCCAGATGAAGAGAAAAATAAGAGGAAGAAAGGCGAGGAAAATATTGATAAAAGGACTCTAAGTTTGAAGGTTTAAAAGCTTTTCACAAGGATTTCCTCAATTTTGAGAGAAAATAGCAAACTTGGAAAAGAAGAAACTAAAAGGTAGCAGCCATTGTTTGAGCTTGAAGGGTATAAAACATTCATTTAGTTTAGTTGATGATGTCCATGAGGCACATCTCTAGCCTATTGTTGCATTATTTATGGTGTTTTTGAACATTTTTTTACCTTATATTGCTTATAGCTTTTATTTTAATGCATAAAATGTTGTTTTTTTCTTTGTTTAATCCTACTTGGAGTTGTTTGTTAATGTTGCTAGATGTTTAAAATATGCTTGGATGTTTAGATTAAATGAAATAAAGTGATTTTGAAATTTGTTAGATATGATAATAGGGTTATTGATGCTTTTTTTGGTTTGTTAATGTATGTCCTTGGTTTATGAGCATGGTTTGGGTCCTCAAGTGTTTAAAAAGCTAATTTTAAATCGAAATTTGATTTTTTTTTGTCGGTTGTCATTGAGGCTGCATTATGAAAGGTGAAATCTAATGATGATTTTGATGATATGATATTTTTTGTTAGTTCTTTTAATTCAACTATGCTTGGTGTTAGCAATGTGGTTTATGAGGACCAAAAACAATGTGTTTAGAGGCCTAGAAGGCCATTTCTGGGGTTTGACAATACTGGGTATTTCTGGGTTTTAAGACAGTGTTCTTCATGTTCTTGGAAAGAACATTGCCCTAGCCCTATAATTTGGACCAATTTTGGTCCATTTCTTTGCACTAGACACTTCATTGGACATCGTTAATTCATAATCAAGGGTTAGTTTGCATCAATAATCATGATTTCTGAGTTTTAATCTTAGGGTTTTGTTTTTGCACCGAAACCTATTTTGATCAAGTCATGATTATCGATCGATAATCATTGATATTTGATGTTTGATTATTGTTCTGTGATTGATTTCCAATATGCTTATATCTTTGGTTTGTTCGTAGCTGGTCTGAATCTTGATCCACATTGTTAAGTTCTCGTTGAATGCTCTTCGTGTTCTTTATTTTTTTGAGCTTTGATTCGTTTTGACCAAAATATTTTGTGCTTTTGCAAGTTTGGTTCGTTTTAGGTTCTAGTATAGGTTTTGATTTGTTTTTAGGGTTAAACCAGTGGTCTTTGGTTCGATTTATAATTGAACTAAAGGTTTTGAGTCAACCTGGTCAGGTGTCCGGTCAAATGGTTAAGTCCTTGTTTGGATTGCAATGTTTTTGCTAAAGGTTTTTTGGTTTAAGGATGTGTTTGACAAACATCTCTTAGGCCTATTTTAAATAATTTTATTTTAAGAAAAATGAGTTTTTGTCAAACAAAACCTAAATAAAAAAAATAAGAAATAATTGTTTTCCTTGCATATGGCCAAAAAGTCCTAAAAATTATTTGATCATTAAAAAAAAATTATAATATTTTTGCATGCTTTTCAAAAATATTGCATAGATTTTACAACAAGTTTGTAAAATTACAAAGAATTTTAGCCTATATTTAAAAAATATAAAATAATATTTATGAAAAAAAATATTATTCACTTTTAATATAAAGATAAAAAACCTATAAAGAGGTTAATATCCAAAATATTATTAGGAATAATAATTTATTATTACTCACTTTTAATATAAGGATAAAAAACCTATACGAGGTCAATATCCAAAATATTATTGAGAATAATACAACTCATTCATTTATAATATAAGGATAAAAAAAATCACAAAGAATTTTATCTGAAATATTATTTGGAATGATGCAACAGCAAAAAATTTCAAATTTATCTCGAAAAAAGCCTTAATGATAATTAAAGATATTTCACCATTTCAAACCAAGTTCTTGACCTAATAAACTAGGATTTCGTTCCTTGTAGCTAACTTGCCATAGTTGATTGATAGAAATAGAAACACCATCAGACCATAACAAACAAAGAAAAAACAATGCAGCTCACCTCAAGTAAGATATATTAGGGGTGTTAATACATTTTCTTTACACAACCAGTCATTGAAAGACTAATTAGGGTTCCTAGTAACCATAATACTAGGTGGTGACTCACTATACAACTAAAGACCTCCACTCCCGAACACGCCCGAAAAGGGTCGTTGCGCCCCCGCAGGAGGGTATGACACACTGCATTACCAAACACATATAAGCAAAGAAGGAGAGTAATAAACACATTAGATTGTATGACTCAATTTTATAAAGCAAACACAAAGTAGATTTAACCTTTTCTTTTTGGACAAGCTAATGGAAATTACTATTTACTAGAGGTGTTCAAAAAAACTAATCAACTGAGTAAATAAAAAAAACTAAAAAAAATAACAAAAATACCAAACCGAGAGAGAGAACAAAAAAAACCAATTAAAAAACCAGGAAAAACACTTGTTTCGGTTCAGTTTTGATTTTAGAAATCTGAAACCGATTGAACCAGACCAAACCGGTTCAACCTCATTTTAATAAAGAAAAAAATAAAGTACAAATACAAATTTATGCTAACCCTAAACCGTTTTTTTTTCCTTTCAGTCACCCCTCCCTTTGCCCTTTTTCTCTCTCTTATTCTCCACCCCCTGCCCTTGTTCTCCCCTTTCTTTTCACTTGGTATGAATTCAATGAACCAAAATTTTAATTTTTACTTGGTGATATGGTGTAATGGAATGATTAGATTTTGGATTAAAACTACCAAAACTTCAAAGGTAATTTTTGTTTCTTCATTTTTTCACTCTATTTTTAAAATTTCTTGTAATTAATACTTGGTTTGATTTTCAGATCTCGGCTTAACTACCTCCTTTTAAAGGTACTTTTCAAATTTGGTACTTTCCCAATTTTGATTTCAAGTTAGTAACCTATAAAACGTTAATCTTTCTCTTCATTTTCCCTTTCTTTTTCTCAAGTTATAATTGCAATACAAATATAATTTATGGCTGGGTTGATGTGGGACAATAAAAAATTACCTTTCTAGAACTTGAGAGAAAAAAAACAAAAACAATTAAGATTTGCTGCTCAACATCATACACGTCGCATATGGTTGCATGCTTCTTATTGTATATACATCATCATTAACTCTATGACTTCATATGAAATTTAGTCAAATGCATTCCAACCTCTATATTAGTTGCAATCCTTTTAGTTGAGCTACATATCATAACAAAGATAGTTAAATGAAAATTAGAACATTTGAGCCCTGAAATTAACAACATAAAGTCTAAGTAATAGCTTTTAACCATTCATTTAAAATTCTTGTGTTGAAGAAAAAGATGGAGATGACGAGCAACATGATTTCCATCTATATCTCAATCTCATGGTGATCATTTGTTTGCAGTTTTTTCCATTGCCAAAACAGACCACCCTTATATAAATATAATTTCTACCGACTTGCATCATTAGAAAGTAAGGATTATTGTTGTTGACTTAGGCTCCTTGTAAAAATAGGTATGAAGCTAATTTTTGTATCCTTTGAAAATAAAGAAACCTTGCAAATTAATTAATCGTAAGCTACCAACTAACAATCCTTGGAAAGTTAGGATTCCTTACAAAATAATGATTCTAATATTGCCATATATGTGTCCTTGTAAAAAAAGGATTTCTTGCAAATTAATTCCTTAATTTTTTAATCTTTAATATCTTTATAGAATATGAAAGTTGCCTCGTAGGAAATCCATAGTCAAAAGAAAAGACAATCCTAAACCAATCAAGAAAATAATGCAATTCCTGCATAATAGCTTATAGGCTTTATCACAAGGCCTTGTCGAACTCTAATTGCTACAAAATTTTAACCTTATAGAAAAAAATACCTCTGAAATCTTCTAGTAAAATTTTAGTCCAATCCAACGGTCTTGAAAGTTATGCTTGTTAGTGTAAAACTGCACATTATAAAAAATAAGCCCCAAATCACCTCTTATTGTCCAACCCTCACATGGATCATATTAATCAAGATTTAGACATCACTTTTTGAAATATTGAAGCTTGATGTAGCCCAAATATCTTGAATAAGGTCATTGAATGCCATTTTAATCTTCTTGCCCTTTGATCTTGTAATCTACCCAATCGACACTTAATGGATCCTTTTGTGATGCTTGTTGGTTATCATCATTCCTTCTCTTCTTAAAATGATTTAAGCTTGAATCATCACCTACATCAAATAGAAAATGATCATAAACATTAAAAATAATATTAACACTATACTTACATGAAAGATCTATTTTGTATGCATTGTCATTGATTCGTTCGAGAACTTAGAATGAACTATCTCTTTTAGGCTGCAACTTAGATCTTATATGTGCTAAAAATCCTTTCTTACTCATATACACCTAAAATCAATAACTTGGTTAAAAAATAACAAGCTTATAACCTTTGTTAGCTTTAAATGTATATTTATAAAAACCAATAATTTTCTTAATAATTGAAATTAGAGATGCAATTAATGTACTAGCAAATCATCCATAAAAACCATCAAAACTAGCCAAACCATATATTTTACCACTAGGAATACTATCTAGGGGCATTATGTCTTTATAATCCTGAAACAAATAAACAACAAAACTATTTTGCATAAGATTGTTAGTAAAAATAACTTTCTTAAGAACATTTTTTTCTTGTATAAAAACCCACTTGTTTATTTGTTTTCCCTCAACTCTCTTTGTTATCTTTTTTTTTTCTACTCTTCTTGATTTTTCTTTCCACTCTTGGCCAGATCTCTAATTTTTGTCCTCTAACTTTTCTCTCCTCTAATAGCTCAGAATCAAATATGTATTTCACTCTTTTCAGCCTTACTTTCTCTATTCAATTTCAATTGATCTTCGTAGACCTGTTTCGATAAAAACAATAGTACAAAAGTGATGGATTCCATCTTTTATAAAGAATACCTATTTTTAAACCTATAATGTACTATTTTCCTATTAATCTGCTACGACCTCTCCAATAACAAGTGACTTGCATGTGTAAGAACTGCATAATAGAAAACCTTACCACTATATCTCCAAATCAAAAATGAAATCAATATATGTTTATTAACCTTTAATTCACCATATTCATTCAACCATTGAAGTCTATGAGGTTTATGATGCTTTGTAGTGTTCAGACTTAACTTCCTAACAAATGTAGTTCTAACAACATTATCACAACTTCTGTCATCTATAATCATACTGATATGCATATTGTATGGAAGATATTTTTCCTTTATTTCTCCAAATCATCCTCTTTAATCTGAACATTTAATGTGCATCGAATAACAAGTGATTCTCCCTTAACCAAATACTCTACATCCTCATCTCTAACATCCTCAAGTGCCTACATCTCATCATCAATGTTGTCACTTCTGGTTTCCACCTCCCTATGATCTTGTAAAAGCATAGCTTTTTATTTGGATATTGAAACTCTATGTGACCCATTAATAACATAAAAAATACTTAACATCGTGGTTATGAGGAGTTTAAGTATCAAATTTACCTGTAGAATTAGTAGAGGCTTCTTTCTTGTCTTAAATGGTTTGACCTTCACACGCATATTCAATTTGGAATAGGCAATCCCTTCCGTCTTGTAATTCAACCTTAATGATATTTTAGACTTGTTATAGATTACCCTTTCACTTCAGTTATTGTTCCACCTTCAAAGTCATATACACCATGTCTTGTAACTACACATAGTGTTGCAACTCTATTATATTTGCTATGTAGTAGTTTAGCCCATTTTAAAACTAGACATAGTAACTTTCATATCCTCCACCACGTTAGCTCAAATCATAGGGACTTCTATCTCTTTATATTAACTCTTTACACTTTTAAATATGCAAGTCAAACTTTGCAACCTCTGATATAAATCCTAATGATAGTGTCCTAAAACAAATCTCTTCTTTAAAATTGTTTTTGTCTCATCTTAGGCATCAACGGGCTTCTCATGTCTTAGGCATCAACGGGCCTCTCATAGTTTCTTGTCACACTCAAAACAAGTTAATCCCACTAAATTTTAACATAATCAGTAAATTTAATAACAATAAACTTCATATTTTTTTCTTTTTCAAATAGTGGTGACAATCGAAGATCATTTCTCCCCTGAAATATTAGGGTTTTCATCTTAATAGTTCCTAAGTTTCTATTTAAGCCATCATGATACCTAAAATCTCTTCCTTCTCTTCTATGGCTGAAATTTCCATAGGGCCAAAATCCCCTATCTCCACGGTTTTTAGGCTACCAAAATCTATCTCATTGGGTGAATGATGCTTGGTCAAGGCCTTTGGTTTTTTAATCTTCATTCTCATAAATAAACTCATCTAAAGGTGGGGTAGCATGTCTCTTTGGCCTTCTAACATTAGGACCCTTTCAAATTAACCCCCCTCATAACTAGCAATCACAACCTCTTGTCTTTTCATTCTGTCAAAAACCTCACCAAACCTCGCACTCATCCTCTTAAATTGTTATTGCATAGCCTGTAACATAAAAATAGGTTTTCTCTTTCCTTCGTAAGTGAGAAGACATTGTCAAAATCTAAATTTTCACATTAGTAGCAAAAAATATATATCTTCACATACTTCCTTATGTATTTACACTCATTATGATGTCACTCCACTCATGTTTCACTCAATTCTAGCTTTTCACGATTATATACTAGTTTTTTTTTGCTTTTTTCCTCTTGTGCTCTCATTTTTAGTTTTTTAAAGAACTCATCATAAACAGTAAAAAAATCAAAGCCTTGTAATGATCAACCATATATTTTAGGACTTAAAACAATCAATAAGAATAAAAATGATAATGATAATGATATGAATTTACAAAAAAAAAAATGACAGCAAAAACAAAAACAATAACGAATATATTAACGAACACAAGAAAAATTAAAAAGCAAGTACGGATACAAGAAAGATTCTAATATCTACCTTCATTTCTTTATGGTAATCCTCTATACTCTTAGAACTTTGAGTAAGGCTTTGTAACTTCAATTATAAATCCTTATAGTAATGGTTAGGGATAAATCTTCTTCTCATAACAACTTTTATCTTATCTGAAGTCTCAATAGGTCTCTCATGATTTCTCCTCCTATTTAACACAAGTTGATTCCACCATATAATTGCATAATTAATAAATTTTATCATAACCAACTTAACCTTTTTCTCCTCAAAATAGTTATGACAATCAAAGATCAACTCTACTCTCTTACTCCACTCTAGGTAAGCTCTTATATCATTCCTCTATTAGAAAGATAAAATATTTATTTTAATACGTCTAAGGTTTCTATCTATACCATCATAGCTTCTAACATCTCTTCTAAACCCTTTATCACACCTAACATAGTTTGGTCAGAACCCCTTCCCATTGATAAATGATGCTTGATCAAATTTATATGCATCTCTATCCCTATTCTTAACATCAAACTCATCTACGAGTATGAAAGCACATCTCTCTTGCCTTATAGCATTGAAGACCTTTTGTGATTGTCCATCTTGTAAATTAACAATCATGGAATCTTATATATCCATCTGATTCATTATGTCACCAAACATCATATTCATATGCTCAAACTGTTGTTGCATTGCTTATAACATAAAGAACATGTTTTCCTTCTTCTTATTGGGTGATGATTTGCCTTTGAAAAACAAATTCAAATTTATAAAAATGTTAGTAATAAACCTCATACACTTCCTTACATGCCTTTGAAAAACAAATTCAAATTTATAAAAAAATATTAGTAATAAACCTCATACTTCCTTACATGATTACACTCAAAGATGTGTCACTCCACTCATATTTTACTTTTAACTTGGTTTTTCTTGATGTTATTCTCATACCATCTTATTGTTTACCACTCTTAACACCTCTTTTTAATTCTTTATTGAACTAAATAAATATCAATAAAAAAGGATCAAATCGTAGAGTTCAAATCATCAAATTCAAGATGATAAAAACAAACAAGAAACTAAAAGGAATTTAGAAATAACTTAACAAACCCGAATTCAGTATGGAATAACTCAAACAAAACATATTCAAGATTGAACTTCTTGACTTGCTTTTAAGAAAATTAAACACCAAAGATTAGCAAAGAAAGACTTTCTCGAAGAATAACTAAACAAAATATATTCAAAATTGAACTTCTTGACTTGTTTTTATGATTTTTTTTCTTTTCAATGCAAAACGCAATTAAAAAGACTTTTTCTTCATATTTTTCTTCCTTTTCTTCTATTTTTTTTTAATCAAAGAAATCGCAAATCAGAAAAGCAAGGAAAACCCAATTCAAGAACAAGATGAATTTTGCACTAATTATCTTGAATATGTGCACAAGATGAAATCAAACCCTATATGGTGTGATTTTGATGTAAGGAATAATTTTCTATATTGTAATATTGAAACAAAAAGAAAACGATAATGAAAACAAGAATAAAACAAGAAATTAAAAACAATAAACCTGATTTTATAGCCAATATCTTATACCAAATTGATGTGAACAAGGAAGGCTAAACCCTATCACTAGGGGTGAGCAAAAAAACTAAAAAACTGATTAAACCGAGAAAACCGGAAAAAAATAACAAAAAAAACCGAACCGTGAAAAAAACCGATTAAATCGATTAGAATTTTTAAAAACCAACCGGTTCGGTTCGGTTTTGGTTTTATAAGTCTCAAACTAAAAAACCAAACCAAACCAAACCGAAAAAAAAAAAAAAACCGAGCCAAACCGGAAAAAAACCGAACCGAACCGAAACCGGTCGGTTTGAACCGTTTCGGTTTTTTTAAATCGGTTTGGTTACTTTTTTTTAATAAAAACCAAACCGAAAATGATCACCCCTACTTACAACCCACAATCAAGAGTTTGAATATTTACCCAAGAAAGCTAAAATTAGATTAGAAAACCCTGACCCATTGATTATTTAAATCAAGAACCAAAAGTATATGGTTTGAACACCACAAAGATGATCTCTTTAGTTCAATGATTAACCTAAAAGCAAGAGTGCTCACGTAATTTTTATTCAAAAATCATTATGTCTTCACATCCAAAAAATAAAAGGTGTTTATATATTTGACTTAAACAAAAATAAACCTTAAGCTAAAAATTAAACTCAAATACCTAACTAACTTAAAAGTATGGGTAAAATAAAATACGAAGCCTAAGTCTTGTACAAATAAAAGTCCAATCTGCATAGTAATTTCTATGCCTTATTGGAAGACATTATCGATGTCTGATTGTTATGAAATTTTAATGATATAAGAAACAAGACCTTTAAAATCTTCTAAAAACTTTTAGTTCAATTCAACGATCGAATGACAAATTATGACCATTAACATAAAAATGTATAGTCAAGCTCTAGTACATGTTAAGTGGTCTCACCTCTTGCTTGTATTACATTGATCAAGGGTTGATCTTCATTTGAACTCAACTTCATGCTTAATGCCATCTTTGTAGGAATTCTTGAAGCTTGTTCAGCCTGAATATCATGAATTAAGGGTGTGTTTGGTATTGCGGTTGCTGTTGTGGTTGTGGTTTTAAAAAAGTTGTTTTATAAAAAGTACTTTTAGTTGAGGTTGGTTTGGAAAAATATATGTTTGGTTAAAACTGTGGTTGAAATTGAGGTTGAATAAAAAATAGTTTAATGTGTTTGATTAAAAAAATACTTTTCAAATTGAGGTTATAAAATAATTA
>Ga0307511_10007321_pt1 | contig 11108 bp, 14 predicted proteins | sample 13_EM_MG_FD_200266 | JGI IMG/M metagenome (GOLD analysis project Ga0307511, IMG submission 200266) | Populus trichocarpa ectomycorrhiza microbial communities from riparian zone in the Pacific Northwest, United States - 13_EM | ecosystem: Host-associated > Plants > Roots > Unclassified | place...
TTAGCTAGTCTTGAATCCTAGAAGGGAAATTGCTACAGGCCTGACTACTGTTATCGGGTAGGTGTATAGACTTAGGCTAGTCCCATGATATAACTCACAACAACGCCAAATCAAATAATGCCATAAGTTGCGTATAGGAGGTAAGTATTTTATACACTTATGCTCTGTTGAGCACACTTTGGTCCAGCTTCTCTTGACCAGCTCTCAATCATGAATCATAAACAAGGAAGAGTTACCCTGAACTGATGCTGCAAGGTAGGGAAGGAGACGTTACACAGAGGTGGATGTTAATTTACCATGAAAATTGCACATAATGAACCCGATCAGTCATCAGTAATAAAGAACTGCTCTTCATTTCCATAGCAAAAAAAGTGACAAAACCTGAAAAGTGAAGGTCATTAATACGGACCAAAGAAACACAACATGAGCCAAAGGAAGAATAAACGCCATCCTCCCGGGCCCCTCAACTCCCTGCTCCACATTCATAATACCATAAAGAATTCTTCCCTATACCTTCTGTAATAAGCCAAACTACTTCGTCCCTCTTTACTCCTTCTTGAGGTCAAAAAACCAAGCATACACCTCGTCCCATGCGGCCTTCGCGGTCCCCCCAACTGGGCCATCTTCAACCACATCTCCGTGACATGGAACAAGCCTCTTAAACTCCCACCCACTAACTACCTTCACACAATCCGCATACGCCGGCCTGTTCTGCTTCCCCAGTACATACCAAGCAAATCTTCTATGCCCAGTCGCAGACCCGGGTACCACTCGTCCTTCCGGTGTAATCTTCGGCCCCCGTATCAAGCACATAGCCGCCTTCGTAAATACACCCGAGCCAGGATCCACCTTGGGATTTGTGTGTGAGTATTGCTCGTTTCCAGGGAGGTTGAACCACAAATCAGCCTCAATCAGAGTACCTCCATCAGGCTTGTGAAGGAACGCTACATCCTTGTTGTCATGATGCTCAAAGTATTCCACATCAATTTCGTCCTTGAACTCTTGTGGTATTACCGGACCGTACTTCCCCACTTCTGTTCGCTTCTCTGGCCCCCCCTTCCAAACGTGTGCGTACGGCGTGTCTGCATCTGGGAATCCCATACTTGCACGTTTCTCTTGTAACCCTTCCGGAGCAAGAATGTGTGCGGCTGGGAATGCCTCCTTCCATTGCCCTAGGTGTATGTGATGCTCGATGTCTGGGGCGATAAGGTAGCGGACATTAGGGGAGCTCGGGTTTGTGGGGTCTGGTGCAAGCTGGGTGAGAGTCGTGAGGACTGTGGGGGTAAGAGGGCAGGCAGAGATGATTGCAAGCGATCCAGTGCGTAGGCGGACAGCGGTACAGCGGAGACCAAAATGTAGCACGCCATGGCGGGCAAAGGGCATAGAAAATATGGTGATGGAGGGGGTGAGGGCTCGGATAACCATTTCTGGGTCATCCGGCTTGGTGTGCTCAGATGGGGATGATTTGGTAGCCATGTGAGTTGATGTTGTTGGTGACGTCAAATCTCAAGATTGTTGCTTGAGTATGTCGGTACTTTGTTGGAAGCTGTCGTTTGGTGGGAGATTATGTAGCACACGTATCAACCACCTGATGTCCAATCAGAAGAGCCTTCTCTCAAGATAAAGGTTGTAGTTTGGTTTGATGTTACTACTCTGAACTTTTCAAAGAGAGAGGAGGTGATAAAGCTATATACTACATTTCTGACAGTTCTCGCCTCCAGCTTCCGGTGGCGGCACTCCACCGGCGCCGCCTCCGTAACACCACCCACCACAACATTTCGCGGGCTTACGACTATGGCCAGCTTGCTTGTGCTCCACCTGCGATCGAAGGATTTGACAGGAGCCACCCCTGCAAATCGTCAACCTCAGCGCCGGATACCCTTAGTGCCGCTGCGAATATTCCAAATACTCCAGCGGCCGATAACTCTAATCTGAACTCCGGATCCGAGCCTAGCATTATCCATACCTGCATCAACACGCAATTCGGGGCTGGATACTTATCGCGGCCGGCTCCATGTGGATGGCCTACATGCCCAGACATGTGCTGCCTCGGCACCATGACTGACTCAGTTTAGGTCCGGACTCACTCGGAAGATGTGGATGCATTCAGATGACTAACGAAAGTGCCATCGCCAGTCGCAAAGCAGCGTCGATGTGAAACTTCAAGCATGCACGAGTGCGGCGGGACATGGGAAGAAGCGAAGCAGGGGAAGACGGTACATAGGTACTAGTGACCGTGGGAAAGCTGGTTTTTGGTCGAACATATCAATACTACATATATTGAGTACAATAAAAGCCCTTGGGTTCCTAAGATTGATATGCTTCTTAGTGCCATATGGCGCCACCTATTGCACTTCAAAGACCTTCTGAAGTAACTGAAATCCATAGAAGCATGAGGAACTACCAAAACAGGAATAAATCTCACCCCAGACTCCTGCCAATGGTATCGCAGTGGGAGCAATGCACAAATAAATCTGTGACAAAATAATCGTTAAGTGACAAATAGAATCGATAAGTGTCTTCTCTCGTGAGGCTGCTTTCTCACACGCTGATTGCTGCATGCAACTTTGCTTTTTTTTCAAATAGCATGAGACTACTTTTCGAACTTACAAATAAAGCTGTGTTCAAATAGGTGAGCTTCCCGTGGCTAGGCAGACATCTTGATATATGTACTTACTATATGTATCTATCATCGGATGTTCATCACCTTTATTTGAGATGAACCAGGATGTCAACTCCCAGAGGCAAACCAGAATTTGTTGACATCGTCCCGCATCTCTCTACCCTACGTCATCATCTCCTAGGTTATCAATTTACAGTAACCTTCATCCCTACCCAAACTCAATTGATTGGCAGCTGGACAACCAGCAGGAGCCTGGGCTTGCTGCACTCTATAAAAACATGAGCTTTGTGCAGAGACTTGCAACATGGGTTTTTGCCCATCCAATCGCTACTGATGATCAGCATCATGACATCGCTACTAGTAAGTTTTTTCCCTCCGGGGTCTTTGGGGATGGTAGAACCGGTTGGAGGCGGGGTTGCTGGTTGGTTGTGGCTGTCGGAGTTGCCCTGAGCATGTATGAATGGAGTTGGGCTCCACTTGAATCATATACCCACAATTGCAAGCATAGCCTAGAAAATGTATTACCCCATTATGTGGCTCTGTGTTTACTTGTGTTTACTGTGGTATGCGATACTCGTACCCCAAGTTCTTGATTTCAATTGGTTATCGGAGCAAGCGCGTCATCGAACCATACCATGCTGCAGAATTGCTGGAACAGGGAAACTGCAGAAGATCATGGAAGCTTGCATTGCTGGAGTTATGACGAGGGGCCAAGATTTCTTGCACTGGGTAGCTGTAGAGGCAGGAGCAGGAGCAGGAGCAGGAGCAGGAGCAGGAGCAGGAGCAGGAGCAGGAGCAGGATAATACTGGAAGCGAGGCTAGATCATGAAGCCCTCTGAGGCTTGATCATAACAAGTATATAACTACAACCGTCCATCTCCTTCTCTTTCCTACCCTTGACCTACCTAGCAAGCAGTTGAATTCATCGAGCCTTCCCCCAAAGACACACGCTGTCAAAGTCGATGCGGAGGATATAAACCCTCCCACATCCAATCTTCCCTAAACAGCCGCATATAACCAAACAAACACCATCAAATCAAAGATGATCATCTCTCGCCTCATTTCCATTGTCCTCCGCCTCCTCCAACTCGCCTCCGCTGCCATCGTCACCGGCATCGTCGGAGACTACATCTCCGATGCCAACAAAGCTAACGTCAACCCCGCCGACCGCTTCGTCTACACCATCGTCATCGCTACATTCTCTCTCCTAGCATCGCTTATCCTCCTCGTTCCATTCACTGCCTCGCTTACAGTCTTCCCTCTTGATTTCCTCTTCTTTATTCTATGGATTGTCTCGTTTGGCCTTGTTGTTGGTATGCATCCAATCCACCCCCCCACAATATCTACCCCTTAATGGTGAATTGTTGCTAATGGATATTGTTATATAGACTTCATTGCCCCCATGGACTGCGAGTGGGGATGGTCCTGGAGCGGCCGCTATTATCTCTCCGACGACCCAGTCGACCAATGTCAGCGCTGGAAGGCATGTTTGGCGTTTATCTTCCTCAGTGCAATGTTCTGGCTTATGAGCGCCATTCTCGCGCTTTGGGTTGTCTACCGTACTAGGGGAAGGGCCGGGGAGAGAAGGAGGTGGTACCGTAGCCACTACTAAGCTGGAGAATATATAATGTCTAATTACTTTGGGGAGACTTGTTTGCAAGGGGGAGAATATGGGTGGGGGGAAGGCTGTACGATGTCATGAATAATGTTGGTAATGGTCTGGATGGCTTTGGATTTTATTTTGATATGACTGTCGAAATAGGGGCGGGGTGGTTCTAATCGATCTTGGAGGAGAGTTGCTTTTGATATGGTTCAATGTACTATGCTACTTGCCTATGCACTGAGCAGGCATGTTTCCTTTTTCTATTCGCATTATAGCAGTTATATACCTATTGTTACCCTGAATCAAATTGAAGACATTTGAAAATCCCCCACTCCCGCAATTGCCAGCCTATCCTACCCCAGGAGGCTAAGTATTAAATAACTAAATTTACCTTTCCAACAACCTCAGAAAATGAATAAAATTGCAGCAGGGGCAAGCCATCTCACTAGTACCCCTCTTTAGTATATAAGTACCTGCCTTAATGAAATAAGATAATATAGATTACAATTACAAGAATATCTACCTACAGCTCTTTTTTTTTTTTTTTTTTTTTTTCCCTATTACGCACTTGGAGTGGGGGAGTTCGGTGGGAATAGAATTGTTTTGGGGTTTTGGTTGGAAGGTAAAACTGTGAGGGAAAAAAAGAGAAGTTACTTCCAAATTTTTTTTTTTCCCTTCCGAATTTAGATAATATATTATCACCACAACCACCACCAGTACCACCAGTTTGGTATCGTCTTTTTTTTAAATTTTTTTTAAAAAAATATTTCATGGCTTGCTAAAATTTATCAATAACGAAAGTAGCAAGTAACGCAAAGCCTCAAAAGTTCCCATGGATCTCCAAACTTATACCGTAAATTCAGGGTAAATGCTTTTTAGTAGTGGATACCCCCAAAGCTCAAGTTTGGAGATCAACAGTTGGCAAGATGCAATGAACCGTACGCTCCTGTTAATAGCTCGCAGTATCGAAGTTGGAGACATACATATCAGTAATTATGACGATCAAAGTTAACTAGCCCGCCCGCGGGGTATGCATAATACCTTAATGCAGATACATAACCAGAAAAAACAGCAATTTATCATTAAAGCATGATCTTAAGGCTAGTGTCATTGCCCATTTATCGGTAGTAATAAGTATAAACGAATGATTCCAGAGAAAAAACAACACAAAATAACAGAGACCCGCATTACACACAGGTAAACAAAAAACAAACAAGTAAAGTCTGTAGATATAAAAAACGCCATTATAAACTGGACGCATGAATGGGCATGTATATAAGTAAGCTTCCACCCCACACCCCGCAAAAACAATTACCGCCACCCGCATCCCACATCGCAAAGCTGCATGAGTAAGCTGGAAGAGAAGGAAAAAGTGTGCAAATAGGATATCAAATCACAAATGCTATTCCCAAATATGCCTATTAACCTCTAGCTTACTTCTTTAGTCAGCTCTTTCTCACTTGATGCCGTTTTCGTCCGAGGCGGTCGACCCCAGAGGAATTCCAAGCTGGCAACGACATCGTCTCCACTGCCAGATTCATCTTCATATGCGTAAATAATCTGGCAAGTCCGTTAGCACAGGAAATATACTTCATTGCGGAGCCAAGCTCAAACGTACCTCTCTAGTTGACTCGTGGAGCATCCTGATATTCTTCCCTGTCACAATGTGAACCAAGGCTGCCGTCTTCACGTCCCTGATTTCTATAAAACTCGGTTCAAAAGCAAGGATATAGCCATGAGATAAAGCAAAGGCAGTAGGCTGACCCTCCCACGCGATACGCCAATCAGTCCGTGACCTCCAGCCATTGCGGTTAACAAAGAATGAGAAGTCCGAATAGTTGAGCAAGAACTCGCCCTCAAGCCTAAAGATTGCGATCGGTTTGATAGTACCTTCCCGTCGCTCAACAAAGTCGAGAGAAGTATCAGCAGGGTCAAGGAGGGATTGCGTCTCCAAGGACTCCAAACTGACAACCTCAAATCCCTTAGCGCATCCGACACACAGAGTGGACTTGAGGAAGTGTATTGATGAAGCCTCCGCTGGAACGTAAAACTCCTACATGCCTTTTAGCACCGCCTATAATCAGGGATTGAAGGGGTTACTCACTTTGTAGGGTTTGAGTGACTCTTGTCCGCCTCTAAGGAGCCTTCCAAAAGCAGGTTGCCTTCTCCCCCTTGCTAAGCTCTCTAACGGTTCGAGGACTCTAACAGTACTATGTGATGAGGTCTTCACGCAGCACACCAACACCCTTCCGAGGCAGATGCCAGCTTTGAAGAAATTTGTATGTCCAACAATCTTCTTTGGTTTCTTGGGCCCATCATGACTCTCCAGCAAACCCTCTACAGGAATTGAGGATAGAGTTTTGTCAGATAATATCAGGACCATTGAATACTCCTCAAGGACGTCCAGTTGCTCGACCTTGATCATATCAAGGACTTTCTTAAGCTCCCTCTTCTGTCCATCCTTGACCCGTCGATCTGAAACGTAGATGCCGTTGTCCGTACCATACAGCAATTTAGTTCCACCATCTACATTCCGTCAGCAAGGCAGTAAATATAGTAGCCCTAGGATAGGATAGCATACCAAGGGGCACCAAGCAGTTAACCCTGTTTCCAGCGACAAAGAAATTCTCACACAGTATTGTGCGTGTGTAAATATTACTTCTCTCACGCAGTAAAGACTGTTGAGCTTCAATGTGCTGTATCCACTTCCTTCGTTGGACCTGAGTGGATGCATATAGGTGTATAGTGTAACCCCGGCGGCCAAGGTGCTGAAATGTTATGGGGAAACCCTTTCCAGGGGCTGCAGGGGGCTCTGGCTTTGGCGCTGTTTGGTTTTTGGCTCCGGGAATGAGACTCGATGAGGTCCTTTTTGCAGGTAATATTTCTTCAAGTTGAGTTATGACAAGAAGTTCCAGCGGTATCGGCTAGAGCTCTCGTCAGTAAATATAACATATTACAAGCACGTTTGAGGGGAATAACCCACCTTACGATAAACCTTGTACTGATCTCGCTTGTTGACGATCTTGACCCTTACAAGCAACAACGCATGGTCAAACAGAAATGTTTGAATATCCGTACTTGATTCCGCCGCACTCTTCTTCAGCGTGCCCTTGTATATCAGTTGCCTTCCTTCTTCTGTAAGCTTCAGGTCAACATGCTCTCCTGGGAAGATAAGCTGCTGGTTTAATTGCATGAGATTGAAATGATTTTCAGATTTCCCAGATTCTATGTTGACTTTAGTGAGGAATTCCCTGATAAACTCAATTGCTTTAGGAAGATCTTTCTTGTCGGAATTATCATCAGTTGTTGCTTTAAGCACGGCTTCTAGCAATAGGGGATAACGTGCAAGCCTGGTTGTGGGCTTGGTAAGATAGCCGTTCAATTCAAGCTTACGGGACTCTTTCATTCGCTCAGTCTCTTCCACGAATTTTGCAAAGGCAGGATTTGCGGCCTTCTCCTTCTCAAACTCATATTTTCCGTACAGTTGAGAGGATCCATACTTGATGAAGGGATCGAACATAGGGACATATTCTAAAAAGATGTCACCGATATTGTTAACCACTGCGGACTGTTGTTGACGTTTTGTCAAAGCCTCTGCAAGTCTAGCATTCACGGCGTGGACTTCAAGGACATTTGAAAACACCATCCGAATGAATATTTCACGTCTGTGCTCTGGTATTGGTGAGGGGCTTTGAGGATTGTTTGAGCGCAAGGGCTTAATCCAGAAGTCTCGGAGGTACTCCAAATCTTTGACGAAATCTCGCTCGGTATAGATAACCTCACAGATAACCTCCTGCCTTTTCTTCTCCTTGTCAGAGACCCCGTCAGCAATCTCCTTGGGAACAGAGTGTATCCAGAGCTTCTGGTCCTTTTCATCATCATCCCCATGTAAGCTAGATTTTGATTCTTGGCGCTTCAACCCTGGTTGGGGATTCATATTCAAGCGCGCCTGCTGCTCAAGGCGACGTGGGCATGCAATAGAATAGCACAAGTTGTCTCGAGTACAGGTTGGTGAGTAGCATTCCGTCAGGAGAGTGAACACTCCATTCACCTCAGACCGATCCTCATCTACCAGACTCCTGAACTGATAAACCTCCGAACCTGAGTCTCTCAATCGATGCTCATATGTAACATCATGAAATAGTCTTTGTGCATCCAAAGACCTACCTAATAGTAAAGCTAGGTTTCGATCCGTAGTCTTGATAATGTATGCAATAATGTCAACTGCATCAGCACCAGTGAATGCCGATTTGTATGTTAGTTCGTTCTTAACGCGATCGCCTATGTTGATTCGGTCCCGGAAAGCATCCGCAACCCTGGAAAGTAGAGCAGGATATACAAGCGGCGCCCTTCTAGAGGACGCCACAATAGTTGAGTTGTGCGAAGAGGGGGTTGTTGGCGGGGCAGGTCGCCCAGGTTGCACTACTAAGTCCTTATTGGGTGGAGGTATAGTCATTGATGATGCTGTACTAGAGCTTGGTGTCCGCGCTTTTATTGAGGGGGTGTAGTGGGAGCTTGAGCCCATAGTATGGTGCCTTTGCTGTGAGTCCGGCCTGAATTGCGACTCCTGAGAGTCTTTCCGGCGATGGGGAATGACTCTGCCACTCATAGTTTGTGCATGCTCCCGATCATGAGAGTACGACGTTAAGGACATTGATCTTTCATCATACCTCTCTGGAACTACTCTTCCCTGAGCAGTTGTTCTCGAAACCATGTTCGGATGTCCACCTTGCGGATACAGATTTGGCCCAGCGCTTGGAGCGGGTCCTGTAGGGTATGACGGCATGTTTGCCATTGACCTGGACCTATAGGGATCGGCATTCATCGCCGGCGGAGGTGCAGGGTAATATCTATGCGGAGGAGGCCGAGCATATCCACCCTGGGAAGGGGCATTCACCCCGGTATCAACACGCACTGGCTGTGGATACGGAGGGCGACGGTCTGGGGCAATTGGCTGCGGTGCATATGGGGCATTCGACTGGACACGGGGGGGGTAGCCATGTTGCTGCTGCTGCTGATGGTGCTGATGGTGCTGTTGATTCTGAGGCGGGGGGTAGTGTTGGGGCTGATGGTAACTCTTTGGAGCCGGCTGATTGTTGTACCCATTTTGGCGCTGGGGATGCGGCGAGGACATCATATCAGACATTTGAGAAGTCATTGTATGGGACCTTCCGGAGTCATGTAGATTCTGCGGTGGTTGGGACGTCATAGTATAGGACCTCCCGGGTGGAGGGGCAGCACCGAAAATATCGGAGAAGGCAGCCTCACGCTGGGAGGATGACGGCGGTGGTGGAGCATACCCTGGCCGGTAGGGTCGCTGATTCGGGTGGTTTGACATTGTGTCCTGTGTAGATGTCACCCATCAGCGTTTGGCCTGGTCAAACTTCAATGCGGCATAACACAACACAGAATTGAGAGGAGGGAGTACAGACTGATGCAGCGTTGCTGCCGTGCAAGTAAGCTGTCGTTGTGTCGCCTTTAACTGCTGCGGTCTTGCGGAAGCTCAACGCTCCAACGGATACACGTCCCCGGAGACCCTTTCCCGATTAGGAGGCTTGTCGGATCTTGGTCAACTTCTCAGGAGAATCGGATTCGAAAACCTAGAAACATCAACAGGACCAGCCAGTATCACTCCCGCCCTGGGGCAGACTGTAGCAGAGGTGGAGCTAGAGGGGTATGCGAGGTGTCTGTAGGGCCAAAAAATATTGATGTGGACGTGGGACAGAGGATAGATGTTCGTATAGGGCCTTCCGACGTCTTCCTTGCAGGCTGTGGCGTATGCATAAAGTTGCTTGCTAGTTGGGCTCAACTCTCTCTAGCTGGGCCGGCCACGGTAGTGCTGCAGTGCCGGTGCCTTATCTGATCAATCAGAAGTATGGAATTGTAGATTTCCCAAGTATTTCGCGGAGATTTCGCTGCACCGTCTGTCGTTGAAAAACATGAAGGGCTGAGCAGGTGCAGAGCTGGAGATGCACCTGCACCGCACTCACACTCCGCCTCCTCCCAGTGCCCGAACAAGCAGCAATAGCTGATGCCAAGATGCTTTTTGGTACTTGGTGTCTCAACCGATAACCCAGGCAGTTCAGGTCTCGAGAATTGACGTGAAGATAAACCAATGGTGGAAGCGAGCGAAACGCTGGTTATCCAAGCACTTAGATTTTTATGTTCACGATTCCAGAGCATGAAGCCACAGTCCTCAGTCCTCAATATCAGTAGGCAAACACTCAGATCCAGTGCCTCCAAAGGTAATCTCGAGACTACTTACCTATATGGCAAGGCGAATTCGCTGATCGTGAACAAATTATAAATGCGTACGCAAGCTCCTGATTCCTAATCACTCATCTATTTAAATAAAAAAAAGCCCATTAATTAAAGAACCCACTGCCTATTGACTTGAAATACCCATTGCCCATTAACTACAAAAACCAAATTGCCCATTAACTAAAAAAAACCCTGATCAATCCTTGTGCTGCACCTTCATATTCGCCATAGCATTCTGTACCTCACCTCTGAATTCCTTGTGGACCCTTCTGACCATTGCCAACCTCAGCTTTGGCTTGAGTCTTTCCTCGGGGTCCCTGGCTGCTTTCGTGATAAAATAATGCATCTCCTGTTTGTTCGCCTGAACTGTTGGTCCACATATTGGCATTGCACATGCCATAAGTAGCAGCTGTATAGCTTCTACAGGCTGTATTTGCTGAACCCCAAACCCCCTTCAACCTTGCTGGAGATCACGCCACCTGCTTGTAGTGATCACTGTTCTATGATTGTATGCCGGAATATATTCCCCTATATCAACTAAGTCTGGATCATTGCCTCGCTTTCCACAACTACAGGCGTATTAGTAGAATGAGAACAAGATTTCATAATCACGGTGAAGAT
>Ga0307511_10007323_pt1 | contig 11105 bp, 11 predicted proteins | sample 13_EM_MG_FD_200266 | JGI IMG/M metagenome (GOLD analysis project Ga0307511, IMG submission 200266) | Populus trichocarpa ectomycorrhiza microbial communities from riparian zone in the Pacific Northwest, United States - 13_EM | ecosystem: Host-associated > Plants > Roots > Unclassified | place...
CGAGCTCCCAGCGCGCTGGCGGCGGCCTGCGCCTTCAGGTTCGCCAGAGCGATACAGCGCTGTAACCACTTCAACTGCTGTTCGGGTGAGTCGCGGTAGCGCCAGATCACCTGCCCCAGCGTGCTATTGCGGGTCGAGGTTATCGCACCCAACGCATCGGGAAGCCGTTCGAGATCCTTGCAACAGATCCGAAGTCGATACGTCGCGGAAGACGATTTGCCGAGTATGCCACTCGAGACCTCGGCGTGGACGCCCTCGAGGCTGACATCCTCAGGATTGATCCCACATCTTTCGAGCTCCGCCACGAGATCGCTGACCTCCTTGGCCTTGCGCAACGCCGCGCCTCCAGTGACGAGAGACGAACCCGTCACCGTGACCAGCAGTTCGGCTCGATCGGCGACGAGATCCTCCTCATGCCTGACCTTGATGACGATGACATCGGGAGACGGTTGCATGGCGACATCCTCATTCGGATCCGGGCTTTGGGTTGGCAGCTGCTGGCGCTGAGCACCGGGACAGACCAAGGTCCTGGGGCTGCGATTTCCGCGTAGCTGAGCTGTGAGCTTACACGAGCGCAGGTCAGCCATGACGACGCTGCCTGCCTTCCCGCTCGGATCGGGTTCGCTGCGGGCGTACTACGCAGCTACCTGCCCTATTATTGACCGTTCGTTCCAGAATAATGTATGGTCACGGGCGTGGCGAGACCAAAAGCATTTGTTGAGGAACAGGCGCTGGACGCAGCGATCGACGTGTTCCGGGAGCATGGGTTCGAGGGTACTTCGGCCGAGATGCTCGTACGCGCGTTGAGGATCGGCCGGCAGAGTCTCTACGATACCTTTGGTGACAAGTGGCAGATCTACCTTTCTTCCGTGCGCCGCTACGTCGGCGCCGAGACGCGGAATCATGTTCTGGCACTGCGAAGCGGCCAACATGCCATTGATGGCATCCGGGCCATGATCGATCGCGTGGTTGCCGATGCGGCCCAGAGCTGCCTGGGTGTCAACTCAATCTGCGAGTTCGGGCGTAGCCGCCCGGAACTTGCGGATATCCACGATGCTGCGGCACGCGCGATCAGCGCGGCAGTCGTTATGCGAGTTCGCGAAGCGCAGACCGAAGGCGATGTTGCGCCTGAGGTTGATGCGAAAGATGCTGCGCGATTTCTATCGGCGAGCTTCACCGGAATTCGGGTTGCTGCGCGCGGTGGCGCGACCGCCAGAGAGCTGCGCGCCCTCGGGCGCCTGGCGTTGCGGGCCTTGCAATGAAACATCCCGCTTTTGTTTGCCTTATTCTGGAATGATCATTCAATATTGAGGTGTGGGAATGAAGACAATAGTCATGAACCGCCCCGGTGGAACGGAAGTGCTGGAAGTGGTTGATCGTCCGGATCCGGTCGCTCGCCCGGGACAAGCGCTGGTCGAAGTCGCGGCGGCGGGAGTGAACTTCATGGACACGGGGGTGCGGCGTGGCCAGTTCTGGACCGAAATGCCACTGCCTCGAGGCTTGGGCGTAGAGGGGATGGGACGCGTACTAGCAGTCGGTGACGGAGTGCACAGCGTTCAGCCCGGGGAACGAGTCGCCTGGGTGTATGCGCCCGGCAGCTATGCTGAACGCATCGCCCTGTCGGCCGATGCACTTGTACATGTGCCGGATGTGATCGACGATCGCACCGCCGCTGCGGATTGCCCGTGGTGTCCTGAAGGTCAGGATTGGCGGTACCTATCCGCTTGCCGAAGCCTCACGGGCACATGCGGATATGGAGAGCCGCACTACCACCGGCAAGCTGCTGCTGATTCCCTAGCCCATTAGAAAAAGTCGCCTGCGGCGCTTTTTCGGCAACTGCAGGGCTAGGCGCCCCCTCCGTTTCCGCCGGCAAAAGGCGCGACTTTTGCCGGCTACCTCTTGGCAATTTCCTTCACAAAATCCAGAAATGCCCTGATCTTGGCCGGCGGATGATGGCGAGAGTGATGGTACGCGTAGAGCGGATAACGCTCCTCGGCCCAATCGGGCAGCATCTGCACGAGTTTGCCGCTCTTGAGCCAGGCGCCGAGTCCCAACTCCAGACTCTGGAACACGCCTTGCCCTGCCACACAAGCAGCGACCGCGGTCGAAGGATCGTCCGTCGTGAATCGGCCACGAACGTTTATTTCAATCGCCTTGCCCTTGCGCGTGAACTCCCAGGGAAACGGTCGACCCGTCCGCGGATCGCGAAACAACAGCGCCTCGTGATGGATCAGGTCGTGAGGCGTTGAAGGTACACCGTGCTTCTGAATGTAGGCGGGAGCGGCGCAGGTCAGCACTCGCGTCTCGAGAAGCTTACGAGCGATGAGAGACGATTCGTCCGTTGGTCCGAAACGGATGGCCACATCGGCGCCCGTCATCATCTCCTCTCGATGGTTGCTCACGGTCATTTCCACTGACAGGAGGGGATATTGACTCATGAACCGGGACAAACGCGGCGCTAGTACCATGCGGGCGAACCACGGGTCGATATTGACGCGCAAGCGACCACTGACGACGGCTGATGTGCCAGCGATGTCGGTGGCAACCTCCTCGATTGAGGCCAGCAACGGCACCACCTGGGCATAAAAGCGATGGCCCTCTTCCGTGAGCGTAACCGATCGGGGCGTGCGGTCGAAGAGCCTCACGCCAACGCGTCCTTCGAGACGCGCGACGGCCCGACTCACACCGGATGGAGTCAGACCTAGCGTTTCCGCGGCACGCACGAAGCTTCCTGCTTCAGCGACCGCGGCCAACACGCCGACCCCGGTGAGGACGCGCGTATCAAATCCCATCGCAATCTCCGCACTGTGACTAAAAGTCATCTTAGCGCTGACATCAATGCGCTTCAATCACGAGCCAGTCTAGGCTATAAATTCGCGCAACAAGGTTCCCAACAGGTCGAATCGAAAAAGTCTGGGTGGAAAAGAAGTATGTACGCTGTTACTGGAATCACCGGCAAAGTGGGTGGCACGCTCGCCCGTACCCTTTTAGCTGACGGTCGGCCAGTTCGAGCCGTCGTACGTGACGCCCGCAAGGGCGCGGAGTGGGCGGCGCTCGGCTGCGAAGTGGCGATTGCCGCGATGGAAGACGTGTCGGCACTGACGGCAGCGCTCAGCGGAACCCAAGCAGTATTCATCCTCCCGCCGTCGGAATTTGACCCACAGCCCGGTTACCCAGAAGCAAAGCAAGTCATCGGCGCAGTGGTCGAAGCACTGACAACAGCAAAGCCCGGCAGGGTGCTCTGCCTGTCGACGGTGGGAGCCGACGCAACGCGCGACAACCTGCTGAGCCAGAGGACTCTGATGGAGGCTGCGTTGTCGACGCTGCCGATGCCCGTGACGTTCTTGAGACCCGGCTGGTTTTTGGAGAATGCATCGTGGGATGTCGCAACAGCACGCGAACCAGGTGTCATTCACAGTTTCCTGATGCCGCTCGACAAACACTTCCCGATGGTCGCGACCCGAGACGTCGGGCGGGTCGCCGCAAAGCTCATTCAGGAGGATTGGACGGGCACGCGAATCGTCGAGCTGGAAGGTCCGCGCAGAGTCTCGCCCAACGACCTGGCGGCCGCCTTTGCAATGGTCCTGGGAACGCCCGTGCGAGCCGAAATCGTGCCCCGCGAAACCTGGGAGGATCTGTTCCGCTCGCAGGGGATGAAATACCCGGGTCCGCGCATTCGCATGCTGGATGGGTTCAACGAGGGATGGATCGATTTCTCCGGCCGCGGCGCGAATGCGATGAAGGGAACCGTCAGCGTCGACGAGGTGGTCGCCTCCCTCGTTCAAGGTTAACCAGCCTGCCAGTTTGAAACTCGCGTCGTTGGCCTGGAGATCAGCCCCGCATGGTCGACTGGTTTTATTGTTCCTGTCCGCTGCCACACATATCGGCAGGTTCACCCGCTGGAGGCGGCTGTCCGGCGTGACGATGCCGGCGCGAAAGGCGACGGTGATTAACGGCAGTTGACTTGGCCGGCTCTAGCGCATGTCCATCACCGCGGACGTTCCGTCAGACCATTTGACCACCGGAACGAAAAACGTAGTGACCGGCTCCGGGTCACCCTTCGCGGCAAATACCGGGGAGCCTTCGAGATTGGCACCCCAGGCAAGGCTGTCGGTGTGGGCCAGGAAGAACATGAGGTGCGGATGCCAGTGCCTATTGGCGTCGGACAGGTATCCCTGCTTCGACATCATGTAGCACATCGCGCCCGGGTCCGGCATAACGAAGCGATTCGAGGCAATCGCCGAGCTGGTGCGTGTGATCATGTCGGGTTTTGAAGTGCGGGCGAGAACCCATTGCGTTCTTTCGAGATAGCCGGGAAGAACAGTGCGGGCGGCTGCGGGGTTCAAACACATCGGCGCGCGAATCTTGGGATTCCAGAACTCGGCGTCGTCGAAGCCCGCACCCCAGGACCGCTCGACCAGGCAGACAAAACCGTTCTTGCCCTTCATCGCCGTCTCGTAACCATGGTCGCCGAGCGTCAGAACCTCGGCCTCGCCTGAGATCGACGTCGGCGCTGCACTGCGCGCCAGTGCAGCCTCTTCGGACGGCTTCGCCGCCAGGTATTGCACGAGAGGCGCCATTGCCGGATACACAGGCCTTGCCTCTTCGGCTTCCACCGAACCGACCGCACAAAAGAGCAAAGCAAGCCCAAACACCCAATCGCTTGTCCGCATGGTGTAGCCCTCAGCGCGATTACTTCACTATCTGGTGAAGTATTGGCTCTACAAGAGAGCGTGTCAACTAGGACACCGTCCAGGCTCCCTCGCGAGTTGGCGCGAAGCGCCGCGTGTACTCTTTTGGACTCACGCCGATGCGCCGCATGAATGCTTTTCTCAACACGTCTACGCTGCGGTAGCCGCATCGACCTGCAATCTTTTCCATCGAACGTCCTCCTAACTCAAGCGCGCGGCAGACTGCTTCGAGCCGGACGTCTTCGACGTACTTCGCGGGCGTGGTCTTCAATTCTCGTCGGAACATGCGTATCACCGTTCTGACGCTTGTTGACAATTGGTCTGCCAGTACTTCGACCGTAAGGTCCGTATGCAGATGCTCACGAATCCAAAGGCACAGCTCATCCAGATTTGAACTGAGACCCTGCTGCGAGCGAAGGGCTACGCTAAACTGGGCTTGTCCGCCAGGACGTCGCAAGAACAGGACTAGATTTTTTGCGATCTCCAGCGCGACATCATCTCCCAAGTCTTCTCCCACCAGGCAGAGCGCCAAGTCGATTCCCGCCGAGATTCCGGCCGACGTGTACAAGTTGCCGTCTCTCACCCAGATCGGAGTCGGATCGACCTGTACCTTGGGATAGCGGTCGGCCAGGAGCCGCGCCATACGCCAATGCGTCGTCGCCCTGCGACCATCCAAGAGCCCCGCCTCAGCCAGGGCAAACGCGCCGACACATATCGAGCACATACGCCGCACTGTCTGCGACCGCGTTCGGATCCACGCTATGGCTGTCTCGTCCAACTGGTCTATTGCGCTCCAGCCTGAAGTCACAATCAACGTGTCGATTGGCTTCCTTGCACGACGCTCTTGCTCAAGTGTCCTGTGAGCCCTGAGCCCAATACCTGTTTCGCTCTCCAGGTATACATCGGAACCCGAGCAGACAAGTTCGAGTGCGTAGGGAGCAGGTTTGCCATCGCGCAAGTGATTGGCTAAGGCAAATACTTCGGCCGGGCCGATCACGTCGAGCGCGTCTACGGGTGGCAAACCCAAAATTACAATTCGCTGGCGCGTTACGCCTGCGTGCGGGTCGCTCAGCTTCGTCCGTTTCCTCACCGAGGTCACATCTGTATTCCAGAGTCATTGTGTCACAAATCATCCACGAACAGTCATTTTTGCCAGTCAGGAATCGCTTAGATTTGGAGACAGTCAACCGCATCTACGGAGGACCATTGAGTACCCCTGTAACTATCGGAGGAGTCAGCCCTCCGGACTCCGAGCTCACCCGTAAAGCCGCTTCACTCGTCGAACGAGTCCATTCGAAAGTGTTGGCGCATCACCTGCACCGGACGTGGTGGTTCGCCGAGTTCCTGGGTAAGAAGCGAGGTTTGACATACGACCGTGAGGTCACCTACCTTGGGGCGCTGCTCCATGATTTGGGCCTTACGGCCGAATTTTCCGCCGACCAGCGCTTCGAAGTCGATGGCGCTGATGCCGCCAGCCGGTTTCTTCTGGCGAACGACTACCCGAGCTCGAAAACCGAGCTCGTCTGGGATGCAATCGCACTTCACTCCAGCGGTGGCATCGCCGACCGCAAGCAACCGGAAGTCGCTCTGGTTTACATGGGCGCCCATGTCGATGTCTTTGGACTTCGGTTGGAGGAAATCACGCCGTCAGTCGTCGACGACGTGCTCGCTCTGCACCCCCGCATCGGATTCAAAGCTGCATTTGCTGCAGCCCTGGCTGAAGTGGCCCGGAAGAAACCTCACACAGCAGTGGGTACAGGATTAGCGGATATCGGGCGTCGCCACCTACATGGTTTTGATGTCCCCAACGTGTGCGACTTGATCGACAGCTCACCTTTCGAAAGCTGAAATACAGTTCCCGCATAGGAAATCGGCCGCACATGGGATGTGCAACCATGACATCGACATCACCGGCAAGCTGCGCGACGGATCAGCAAGCGCCGGGCTTTACACCTGCCGCCAATCTTCCCAACAGTCACGATGTAGTACCACCGTCAGGCGGTGCGTTCCCTGCCGATACTCCAATTCGTATTCCACCTCGTCGCCCGCGATGATTCGACCGCACGCCTCACAGCAACACTGAGTGCCGCGACCGGCCCACAGGCCCGCGAATTGCGCTTCCGGCAGCCCGTGGCGGGAAAGCAGTTCGCGGATATTTTCGCCCGGCGAGTTCGCACGGAGCGCGGGGTGCGTGGCGCGTTGTAGAGTGAGGCTAGACATATCGTTCCTCCTCGGCGTTGCACAGGTCCTTTGAAGCGCCGTGATTGCATCGACCAGAATACGCGCGCAACTTCGAGAATGACTCTTCAAACGGGCACGAGCGGCTAGGCTATGACACAGTGCAGGAATAAATCAAGAGAAAACTACTAACGTGTTGCAATCCATTTGATGTTATTTCGGCACAAGGCAGGTGATAGCGTTATCACGAGGTGTTTGTTGTAAATTAACCTTTGCGCGTCATTTTGGGGCAATAGTTGGCGGGAGTCAGAATGAACGAGTAAATTTCCTGGGTTCGCCGGAGTCGGTTTCCGTCGGATGGCTTCTTGAGTGAGCGCTAACTCATGGCGAACCTGAGACGGTCTCGAGATATATTAGATAGTAGATGGCCGATTCGGCGCCTCAGATGATAGTGGCGCCGCCATCGACCACGAGCGTCTGGCCCGTGATATGGCCGCCGGCGTCAGAGGCGAGCAGCAAAGCTGCACCCATGAGATCGGTGTCAGCACCAAGCTTCCCAAGCGGCGTCTGGCGCAGAATCTCATCGCCATGCTTCTCGATTGTTCCGCTCGCCATCTTCGACGGGAAAAAGCCTGGCGCGAGCGCATTGACGCGAATATTGCGTGGCCCCCATTCCGCGGCGAGCGCGCGGGTCATATTGATGACCGCGCCCTTTGCGGTGTTGTACGCGATCGTACCCAGGCGATCAGGGTGATGGGCCTGCAAGCCCTCGATCGAGGCTATGTTGATGACAGCACCCTTGCCGTGCTTCAAAAGAGCGTTGCGCGCCACCGCCTGGGTGAGAAGAAACATTCCTGTCACGTTCAGGTTAATGACCTTGTTCCAACCGTCGAGGGGATACTCTTCAGCGGGCGCGCCCCAGGTAGTGCCAGCACGATCTCCATCAGGTTGCCCATCGCAATGAGCCATACTCAGCCCGCAGGCGCTTCTTATCGATCTTCCCGGTCGTCGCGAGCGGCATGGCGTCTACGCGTACGATGGCATCGGGCAGCCACCAGCTTTCAACTCGTGACCGAAGCGCGCCGAGCAACGCTTCATCGGTGATGTGCCCGCCCTTTCGCAGTTCGACGACCAGTACAGGGCGCTCGCCCCATTTGGGATGCGCGCGTCCGACCACCGCGACCAGCGCTACCTCGGGCAGCGCGCCGACAATGGCCTCGATCTCAGCGGGATTGATCCATTCACCGCCGGATTTGATGAGATCCTTCGATCGCCCGGTAATGCTGACATTACCTCCGCGTCGAGGAGGTGGCGGCCTGACCGCTATGATATCAGTATCCATATGTGGTAAGGCCGCTTTTGGCGGGCGGCAGGCGGTACGGACTTATGAAAGTCGATTCACAACGTCGGCGCGTGCTCAGATTGATGCACGACGGCGTGACAGGCGCGATCGCGTGGCTTGCTGTTGGGAACGCAAGTGCATCCACCGCCGCGCGCGGCGCGTTCGAGCGCGAACCGTCCGCCTCAAGGACGAATGCTCGGCCGAACGGGCTGTTGGCCAATCTGCTGCCCGAGCCACTAGGCGTCTGCGTAGAGAGCCTGAGATTCTCCTGGATCGTGCCCTCGATGGGCGCGCGAACCCGCCAAACCGCTTACCGCTTGCAGCTCGCCGCGAGCCCGGAAGGATTGCGCCGGGAATCAGCCCTGATCTGGGATAGCGGCCGCGTTGTCTGCGACGCCTCGACAGCGGTGCCATTCACCGGAGCAGTTCTGGCCCACGATTCAGTTTTTTACTGGCGCGTTCAGGTCTGGGATCAGGACGAGCGTTGCTCCGAATGGTCTGATGCGCAGAAATTGATTACGGAGGCAGCCGCAACCTGGACAGGTGTACCCATCTGGCTCGGCGATGGCGCCAATGCGGACAACAACTGGCTGCTGGCCCGAACCGAATTCAACGTGACCGGGGATGTTGAAGCGGCCTGGATCCGAGCGACCGCCCGATCTGCCGAGCCGGCACGACAATATGTTTTTCGGCTGTTCGTCAATGGTGAGTTTGCTGGCGTCGGGCCGGTCCGGTCATGCGATCCGTCACGCGAGACACGCTACAACGTCATGGAAGTGTCAGCTCTACTCAAGAGCGGTCGCAATGCTGTTGCAGCCCTTTGCTACAGCGCCGACGCTCAGGCTTTTCAAGCGGACATTGTCATAGTCTTCAAAGACGGCGGCCGCCAGATTGTCGGCACCGGCGATCGCTGGCGCGTGCAAAGCGGGAACCGCTGGCGCCCCGCATCCGGTTTCACCGGCGGGGGCTTTTACACGGCTCCGCAGGAATACATCGATGCGCGCGCAGAGCCGACTGGGTGGACCCTGCCGGGATTCGACGCGACAGGCTGGGCGGCGCCACTTGAAGTGCCAGCGCTCCCCCCTCTGCACCCGGCGGTTACGCAAAACCTGGCACTTCACATCATTCAACCCGCCAAATACCAACGACTCGGGGCCGGGCGCTGGCTGCTGGACATGGGCCGGGAGGTGGTGGGTGGGCTGCGGGTCGACGTCGAAGGCCGCTCAGGACAGACCCTTCAAATCCGGCTCGGCGAAGAGCTGTCTCAGAGTGGTGGTGCGCGCTTCGAGCTGCGAGCGCAGCAGGTTTACCGGGAGATCTGGACTCTTCGGGATGGCCCGCAGCGGCTCGAGCATTGGGGTTACAGGAGCTTTCGCTGGGTCGAGTTGCTCACGGATCCCGATGTCGAGCTGCAAGGCGGCGTGAGCGCACTCGCCTTGCGGTTACCCTGGAGCGAGGCCGACGGCGCCTTTCGAAGCTCGAGCCCGGATCTGGATCGCGTCTGGGAGATGTGCCGCTATTCCATCGAAGCACTTCGCTTCGATGTTTATCAGGATACCCCGACTCGCGAGCGTGGACCGTACGAAGGCGATGCCCTGATAAATCAACTTTCTGAGCACAGTGTGCAGCGATCGTATGCACTCTCACGCTATTCGACCTCGTATTTGACGCGCAGACCCACGTGGCCCTGCGAATACCGCCTCCAAACTGCGATCATGGCTTGGCGCGATTACATGACGACCGGCGACGCGTCGCAGCTGGCGTCGGATTACCCGCTGATGGTTCAGCGCCAACTCACCACACTCCTGAACCGTGACGGCCTGGTGGAGAAGGAGCCGGGCCAGTCAAGCGCACCCAATGCCGATCTGGTCGATTGGCCGATGGGCAACCGCGATCACTACGTTTTCACCTCCGTGAATACGGTGATCAACGCATGGCAGTTCGCGGCTTTCGACGCCCTGTCCCGGATTGCGGGGGTTCTGGGCCGGAAGGAAGACGCGGAACGATTCGCAGCCCTTGCCGCACGCATGCGCCATGCACTAAATGCCGCGTTCCTCAAGGCCGATGGTGTCTACGTCGACGGCTCCAACACCGATCATCGCGCACAGCATGCGACCGCTATCCCGTTAGCACTTGGTATCACGCCCGCCGATAGGGAAGCGAGCGCTGCCCGCCAACTCGCTGCACAAGGGATGCGAATGAGCGTATATGGTGCGCAGTTTCTTCTGGACGCGCTCTACCGTGGAGGCGAGGCTAACGCCGCGCTCAAACTGATGACGAGCCGCGCGTCGTCTTCGTGGCTTCACATGATTGACGATCTTGGTGCAACCATCGCGATGGAAGCGTGGGATCCATCGATCAAACCGAACACCACGTTCAGTCATGCGTGGGGCACCGCGCCGGCCAACGTCGTGCAACGGCATGTGGCAGGCGTCCAAGTCATCGAGCCCGGGGCAGCCTGTGTGCGGATCGCCCCTCAACCCGGCGGTCTGGAGGGATTCGAGGCTAAAGTACCGACTATTCGCGGTCCTGTAACTGTCTCTTACTCACGAGCCGGGAAGACCGTGCTGGAAATAACGCTACCCCCCAATGTTCGTGGATCCATCGAATTGGGGTATGACGCGCTCGCCGCTCGCCATCCGCGCACCCTGCAGGCAATTGGCGAGGGCTACCGACCCACGATCAGTCATATGATGGATCGACTGGTTGTCGAGCGCGTCGAGCCAGGTCGCCTTACGCTGAGCTGGCCGTCCCTGACGTAGTGGGGACCGTTTGATCAACGGTCCCCACCCGATGCTTCAGAGCACGACTCGGACTGCGAGCTGATACGTGCGCCCGTCATAGTCGATACGGCGCGGCATCAGCAGCGTATTCTGATATTCCGTGCGCAGGAC
>Ga0307511_10007326_pt1 | contig 11103 bp, 10 predicted proteins | sample 13_EM_MG_FD_200266 | JGI IMG/M metagenome (GOLD analysis project Ga0307511, IMG submission 200266) | Populus trichocarpa ectomycorrhiza microbial communities from riparian zone in the Pacific Northwest, United States - 13_EM | ecosystem: Host-associated > Plants > Roots > Unclassified | place...
AGGCTGGCTCCATTATCTGAAGGAAGAATTGATCAATGGGGAAGGCTGCAGTGTGTGTACCATGGTTGGTGTTTCAATGGTTCTGGTGACTGCAAATTCATCCCTCAAGCATCACCAGATGGTCCTCCAGTAATCAGTCCTCAAAATTCTATACAACTTTAGTTAGCATGTTTCATCATTCACGTGTTTTCTTAATTTATCGTTTTGAAGCTTAACTTCGCCTTATTATTTTGGTTAAAATCGGATCCTTCTTCACATGATGCAGGTCCACACAACCAACAAAGCTTGTGTAGCAGTTTATCCAAGCACAGTGCATCATGACATCGTCTGGTTTTGGCCGAACTCCGATCCTCAGTACAAAGATATCATTACCAAGAAGCAGCCTCCCACAATCCCAGAATTGGATGATCCATCTTTTATCAAGTTAACTGGTTGTAGAGATATTCCTTACGGGTATGCAAATCTCAGGTGTTCCTCATTTTTATTTCAAAACTATAATTTTCCTTTTGGCTTGATGTAATGTGGCTACATTAATTTGCTGTTTCGGCATGTAGATTTTGGGGCATAATTAAGTTGCCACAGAACCGAATCATGGGATCATGACTAAGAAGTGTTGCAAGTACATCTCATCTATGCTAAGCTTTAGAACATGCATATTATAAACAAAATTGTATAAAATTCAAGCAGCATTTTATAAAATCAAATGATAATTTAAAATTGAATAAGTAGGAAAACTCAACAAATTCACCTACTAAAAGAAACTAAGAACCTCATTAAATAATATTAAAAATAAAAGGCAATTTACTGAGAAAATAACATTTAACATATATATTTTAGATATTAATAGTTTGCAAGTCAATTTATCTTGATATACATAAATACATACTAAGCATATTATCATAAAGTACTCGGAGGTGACCATTGTGGGAGGATTAGTCACCATAGGCTGATGCCTCTCTTATTAGCTAAGTATACATAATATTATGTACACATAAACTAACTACTCTATGTTAGCATATAGTTACTGATAAGTTCTATATCAAGGCATACTACTTTTTTGGCAATCAAACGCTGGATTGTGACCTCCAGTTTCTCTTCTTCTTCTGAAAGTCTTGAGACGTCTAACAAGGCTTCCCCACCATACCGATGGGAGACAAAGTGTGAGAAAACTTGTTAAGAAAATTCATTGAAGTAACTAAAAGCTGTGGTATCTTATGGACTTGACTTTATAAAGATTGAAAAACTCTTTGTGGTCGAAGGTCATTTTAATTGAGTCAACAAGCTTACCTTTGCTTCAAAAAGCTAGATTGCTCTTTTAACGAAGATGAAATCTATAACGGATGCGGGTATTCAATCCCGCCGCTGAGATGTCCAGTGGATTCTGGGGCCTTGAAGCACTGAAAGACACGAAGGTTAGCAAAGAAACGAAGCTTAAGGAGGACAAAGCTAGACTATGGGTGACGCGTCAGCGAAGGAGTTAAGAAGGCACGCACCCTCACGCTTTCGATATTCGCATAATTATTAAAGCAATGTATATCATATCGAATAAAATTTAGTTTAACAAAATGCATATGCAAATTCAAGAATAGATAGGTACTCGAAAAATCAAACAACAGATATAAATATTCAAGAAATTAACTAGTCGTACTCATTATATAATCAACATACATATTTATTTATATTACATGCATATTAAAGATTATCTCACTCACCTAGAAAATATAAACTAAAAGGAATATCAGATAAAAGACCAGAAAATCCTATTGAGTATTATTAGGCTAACCTACAACAAATATACAGAATATACTAAAAAACAACCCAAAACAATCTAAATAAAAGATTCCAATAAATAACAGAAAACCAGGTTTAGTCTCCTAAGTTTAGGGACTAAAATGATAATTTTCTAAAAATAGGGACCAAAACATAACTTTACCAAAATTGGAGGACCAAACTGTAAATACATAACCATACTGAAATTTCACCCATAAACCATCCTCAATCATGGCCAGAAAGACCGAACTGTAATTTTTTAAAGTCCAAGGACTAAAATGTAAATTTCTAAAATTAAGGGACAAAACTGAAAATATTCCAAATCAATTATCAAGTTGAGATTCATCATCCTAACCTCATGATAATACCGCTTAGAATCTCAAAATACATTTAGGGTTCAAATTATAATTTTTGAAAGTTTAGAGACTAAACTATAATCTTTATAAATCAAGGACCAAAATAAAATTTCATCATCTTCAAACTCAAGGTCATTCTTTCCAGATTTTCCAGCAAAGTTGAAATGAATTTGTTAACGTATAACAAATCAATTTACAAATTCTTATTTTTAACAATACACCCAAAATCAATCACTTAACTTAAATCTATAATAATCATGAATCAATCTTAACAACATAAACTTTAAATTCTTATAAACCTTAATCTCTTTTTTAATCTTTTCACAAATAAATCATAATTAAAAGCAACATGAGATGAAACCACTTACTTGTTACTTTTAAGATAAAAAATTGAAATTCTTTGCCTGATAAGAGAAGAGTTACGACAACCAGAATAATTAGAAGAGAGAAAAACAATTCTCTTGTGATGTTTTTTATATATTTAGATTAATTTAGGTTGGGTTTGGAATGACTCGATGAGTTTGGATAAAAATCTGGGTCCTACAGATGTAATACCGACAAGAATTACCTTCCATGTAATGTTTGATAGAGTTTTTAATATGCTTTCCTGCTCTGGAAGGAGAATATTTGATGTAAGATAAAACGTTGATGATTTTGCTTTACTTTTGTAAACTACTTTCAGATATGAAATCTTGATTGAAAACCTGATGGATCCTGCTCATGTTACCTATGCACATTATGGAATTATCAGAACTCGACCACCGAAAGGTATTTTAAGGCATCGTGTTCCATTCTCTTTGTTTATGTAGTTCATATGATTCAAACTAAAACTTTCCCTGCAGTTAAGGCTGATAGAGAAGGGGGCTGCCCAGTTGAATTGAGTGTCAAGAAGCTAGGCATAGATGGTTTCCTTGGAGATCAGGATCAGTATGGTACTAATAAATTTATCGCACCCTGTGTCTCTTATGCATACAGTAGTCCTGTGGTTGATAAAGGTGAAGGAATTGTATCATCAGATGGAACAGAAAAGGTAAGCATTTACATGATAAGAGACACGACATAGTTAGGATGCCATTTATAGGAACACATGACAAGGCCACATGTTTCCATGTCTTAATATTCGATTGCTTGCCGGGCCGGTTTTAGGTCGTCTGCGAATTTGTCTGCATAATCACTCATAGTCACAGAAGCCTACTATCTAGTTTACTTTAACAAGAATGACACTGCTTGTAGTAGAATCACAAGTCAAAGTTATTTTAGGCTTGTTACTTCTCTTGTTGTTGTCTTCTTGTTTCATAAAAAACTTCTTGGTGCAGCCACCTTCCAGGCAACAGAAAGCTGTCTTAGTCTTTTTTTGCATTCCAGTTAGTCCAGGGAGAAGCAGATTAATATGGGTCTTCCCACAAAACTTTGGAATTTGGATTTTCAAAGTTTTTCCGCGGTTCTTGACTCATTTGGGAGTAAACATAGTTGTGGATTCAGATCTATATCTCCTTCATTTGGAGGTAATTTTTCTGTTTATCAAAGCGTTCTTCTCTACAGCATGCAGTGAGCTGATTTATTACAGCTTCAGTTATTATAATACGCTATTATATCTGTAAGAAATAACTGAGAGATAACCCTGTAGAAAGGTCAATAGATGTCAAAGTGGATAGTTAATGGGTTGCCAATGGGGTATCCATCCTGCAGGATCAACAGAAATCTAAATTCCTATGGTTTGCCTTTCTTTGGAACAACGGTATATTTCAAATCTATTTCATCCAGCACCTCTATGGAAATTTATCTGATAGGAAAGAACCTGTTAGGTTAACATTTATGCTGCATGGAGTACCCGTTTATCATACAATGTTGGATCTTGGACTCCACAAGCATTAACTGACCCCGGAATTTTCTTCGCAGGAGCGAAAGATAATGGATATTGGCCTTGCAAACTGGCAAAAGGCATGCTTTGTGCCAACAAAATCAGATGCCTTTGTGGTTGGTTTCCGAAGATGGTTAAAGAAGTATGCCGGCGGTCAAGTTGATTGGAGAGGAAAGTACAGCGGGGCTCTTCCCCCAACTCCTCCAAGAGAAGAGCTGATGGACAGGTAATGACTGTTACAATTAAAGACGAGCATTCAAGATTTCAGTGTGGGGAACTTTCTTAATGTTTCCTAAACTTCTAACTGATTTTTCAGGTACTGGTCTCATGTTGTAAGCTGTCGCAGTTGCAGTGCTGCATATAATCGTTTCAATGCACTAGAGGTCGTTCTGCAGGTTGCTTCTCTAGCTTCAATTGGGATTGCTACTGCAACTAAGCAGAATGTCAAGGTAATGGTAGCAGTGGCAGTATTATGCTTTGCAGGTTCAAAATGGTTGGCTCACTTCATCTACAAGAACTTCCACTACCATGACTACAATCATGCTTTACACTAAGGTGTACTGGAAATATGGCTTAATTCTCCTGATCTCGTATGTGCTAATAAGTTGTGGCAGCTGGATAGACTTTCTGTGAGGCATTAGCAGTTCTGTATGCAAGAACCCCAGCTTTCTTGTGAGGAGCAGTGTTAGTTTCTTGTGGGAAATTGGGATTTGGGCTTGTGAGTGACAAGTTTCTGTAAGGATCTTATTTGAAGTTTCTACTATTATTAGTGATAATGAAGTAATATGACTTAAATTTTGTAGTTTCTTGCATGGATTTGAACAACAATTTAGGTTGATTAAAGAGGGTTAATGATAAATACGATAATGTTTGGTTAATGTTTTAAAATAGAAAAGATATTTGGAATGAATAAAAACATATTTGGTTGGAAAAATAAAAATAAATATATAAAATAAATTTCTTTGTAGGATAATTTTAGATTGAATTTTTGTTACAGGACATGAGAATATGTCACTTCTATCTCTGTTTTTTTTTCCTGACTCGAGACAAAGGCTATAGATAAAAGTTCGTAGCTAATGAAATGAGAATCCTTAAAGCATGATAGTCAAAAATCAGGGCCACGGTAGAAAAATAAGAAAGGTAAAAAAACAGATGCAAAAAACACACCAGAAGGCAAAGCAAGTGCCACACCACCACAAAAAAGGAAGTGTTTCACAACCACACAAAATGGTGCAGATCATAAGTTGTTTTGTGTCTAAACCACAAAAAATCTCTAATCCATTCAAAATGTAAAGTGCTTACAGATAATTAAGCAGTAAAGACCTCACTCACATACACAAGCAGAAATGGAAGCTCTCAATGCTTCCTTTGTCCCTTCACCTCACATTCCAGCAACACCAGCTCAAGTACTCCGCAAATCCCAGTTCTTGCATTTTCAGTTCAGTTCAATACCCAGTTCATTTGTTCAATCATATGACAGAAACAAGTCAAGCTCCAAGATCCTTACTACCTTGTCCTCATCTGTTTCAACCGAGACCTTAGACCCAACCGAGCCAGCACTTGAAACCGATAGCCAGCAAGAGACGTTTGATTGGTATGCACAATGGTATCCAGTAATGCCGGTTTGTGACTTGGATAAGAGAGTGCCACATGCAAAGAAGGTGATGGGACTTGATTTAGTGGTGTGGTGGGACAGGAATGAGAATGAATGGAAGGTCTTTGATGATACATGTCCTCATAGATTGGCACCATTGTCTGAAGGAAGAATTGATCAGTGGGGGAGGTTGCAGTGTGTGTACCATGGCTGGTGTTTCAATGGCTCTGGTGATTGCAAATTTATTCCTCAGGCACCCCCAGATGGTCCTCCGGTACTGAATCCTCATACTTTGAATGATAAGATTCTTCTTCTTGCTTTTTTGTTGTGAAGAAAAGAAAACGAAGATATGAACCTAGAAAGTGTTCTCTTTCACAACCCTTAAAGTATCTTTAGTTGTTATTTTTTTCGATAACAAGAAGTATTCTCATGCTAGTTTGCGCGTCAACCATGAATAAGTCCCTTCATGGACGATCTTAAGGGCGCATTCCCCATATCAAGTTGATACATTCAAAGGAATTTAATAAATTCCTCTAAGCGCTGCTTCAAGCTTTAAACCTAGGAAGTCAAGGGAGCATTTTTCATTACTTCCTCCATGTGATGAACTTGTGACTGGTGTGGCATGCCTGGATACTTCTTATTCTGGACTTGAAAAGTTCATAAATGAGCACTCTCATCCTAACTGAAAGGCTGTCTTAAATCACTTGTCTGCAGCCCTTTGGCTACATCCATGGCTGGCTCTCTTGTTTGACCATATCTGTTAATATGTACTTCTTAGTATTTTTCATTTTATTTTTGACCCTCTAAACTTTGAGACTGCTGCTTGTATAATAGATTCTTGAGTACTCGTGAATCACAGCTCTTGGATTATGTGATTGATGATTTCATTCTTGACTTGTAAGAAAAGTCGAAGAACATAATAATTTGGAAATTTCGTTTGTTGTTCATTGAGCAGAAGCTGATATATCTGACGTTTCCAAGCCATTACTTATCCAGGTTCACACATTCAAGAAAGCTTGTGTAGCTGCATATCCAACTACTGTGCAGAATGACATTGTTTGGTTTTGGCCAAATTCTAGTCCTGAATACAAAGATATCCTTTCCAGTAAGAAGCCCCCCTACATTGCAGAGTTGGATGACCCATCGTATATCAAAACAATGGGAAACAGAGAATTTCCTTTTGGGTACGCATGATTTTCTCTTGCCATGTGTAGATTTCTTCTTACATTTTCCTCGTTTCTCAGCTGAACTTAGGACCCTTTCTAATGCTCGTGTTGAATATATTCTTTTTTTGGTGAAATCTGAGGAATATATTCTTCTCCAAATTATATCTCCATCTAGCATTCATGATTATGAGGAAAGATTAAAGTTCTATTCAGCAGTTCTTAACGAATTGTCCTCGGATTTTTTAAGGTAAGCTAAGTTATCATTTTCAGGTATGAAATCTTGATTGAAAATCTAGTAGACCCAGCTCATGTTCCATATGCACATTTTAAGCTGCTGCCAGGTCCACCAGCCAAGAACAGATAAGAACTACTGCTACATTGTGCTCATATTTCCTTGTATATACGGTTAGTATATCTGATTAACACCATATATTTTCTTTTCTTTCACAGTCAAGCTCGATAGAGAAGGTGGCGCGCCGATTGATATAACCATAAACAAGTTAGATAAAGAAGGTTTTCATGCTAGCAGATTTGGTGGAATTACTAATTTTATGGCACCTTGTGTATATAAATCTGCTTTCAGTCTGCCGCCGAAGAAAGGTAATGAGCCACAGAGAAGAGGGCTGCTTCTTTTTTTCTGTGTTCCAGTTGGTCCTGGTAAGAGCAGATTAATATACACATTCCCAAGAAATTTTGGAGTGTGGATGGACCGGATTATGCCAAGATGGGTGTTTCATTTGTCGCAAAATCGGATTCTAGATTCCGATTTGTATCTTCTCCACTTAGAGGTAACACTATTACCATAAAAGTTAAAGTATAGTCTCAATATCACAATCCTAATGCGAAACCATCATGGTATGGCGGATATCTAGTGAAGTTCTGTTCTGGAGAATCAGAACAACTGGTTCCTAATGGCCTGTTTTTCGCAGGAGCGTAGGATAATGGAAGTTGGCCCTACCAACTGGCAAAAGGCCTGTTTTGTGCCAACAAAGTCAGATGCTCAAGTTGTTGCTTTCAGAAGGTGGTTAAAGACGTACTCAGGTGGTCAGATTAACTGGGGAGGCAAGTTCAGCGGAGCACTCCCTCCAACTCCTCCGAAAGAACAACTAATGGACAGGTAACTTATGCACAACCCGAAAAGTTTAGACTCAAAGTTCATCTTGGTTATTTTTAGCTTCATAATTCATATGAAGCTATTGGCAATGGATTCTTGCAGGTACAGGTCACATGTAGTGAATTGCAGCAGCTGCAGCCTTGCATACAAGAGTCTTAATGCACTTGAGGTTGCGCTGCAAGTGATATCCTTTGGTTCAATCGGTGCTGTTGCAGCAACCAAGCAGAATGCAATGTCAGCAGCCGCGAGAACTTCACTTGTATTAATGGCAATCCTGTGTTTTGCAGCTTCAAGATGGTTGGCTCACTTCATTTACAAGAATTTTCATTTTCATGACTACAATCATGCCCTTCTTTAATTTTATTATTTTGAACATCAATTTCGTGGTGTTGGAAACACCATATTGCATTGTATACGAGAAAACTTACAGAGTCTTTGTGAAAAAATTATATAGGGAGCGAGCAAACTTGGAGAGCTTGCTAGACAGTATATTTACTTGTTTGTTGAATGATATTAGTGTGCTTTTGGTACATTGGACAGGGTAAGGCATGATTAGACGAGAACAGAATGAAGTAGAGCACGAGTCCCTGTTTTCTCAATTCCAATTTCATCACTTTCACTAGTTATATAAAAATATATCAAAGTCCAAGCTCCTTACCACCATATCATCATGGTCAGTCCCAGCATAAGCAGAACCTGAACCAGCTGAAAAAGAGGAGAAGTTAGATGAGTTTTCTCAGTGGTATCTAGTGATGTCAGTTTGTGATTTTGATGCAGCCACGCTTCCATAAAATGAAGCACAGGTCACATAACCAGTGGGCAAGGCCTATTCCATAATAGGTCTTGCCACCAAAATCTCCACTCCAAGAAGAAGATGATGCTCCTGCATTATTAGTGTATCTGATATCAGAGGATCATGCAAAAGCCCTAATAAATTTATTTATAAACTAAGTGGAATAGAGCTAAGTCTAAGAAAATACATGTTCACGCTAGACTTGTTTATTTCATTTGTGCCTCCTTTTTATTTTTATTTTTTCCAATCTAAATTTAAATTTTCTTTCTTTCATTAAAAAATTATTTATTTAGCTTTTATTAATTTAATTATGTTTATAGATATTATAATCCTGACATGATTTAGAATTTTTATTTGAATCAGCTTACTGTCAGATCATTAGAATTTTTATAATTCTAATGATTTAGGATTCGGTGATTTTCAACCTAAAATAAAATACCTCTTGAGATGTAATTGCATTTTATAATTTGGTTTTGCTGTAATTATAAAGTAATTAAGAAATTAAAAGGTTATTAGATTATAATTTTCTTTAAGAAACCCATTACTTAAAAAAATCTTTATTATATAGTAAGAAAATCTTATATTAATGCTAAGAAATCTTTTATGGTTCAGCTCCTAACTAAATTTCATTTTACATTTTAGCAATTTAATTATTTCAAAGTCCTTGAAATAAAAATTAAAGGCAGAGTAAGGCGTGATTTTTTCAAGGCTCGAAGACAAAGCGACAGAAGCCTATATAGCCCAAACTCCTTCCGATATTTTCACTTGACTAGTTGCCGATTAATCGCAGATTATTTACTTGAAAAGAATGCCGGGGGACTGCCGGTTCTTCAATCCAAACGATCGCCGAGTAACCTCCGATCCTTTTTTCATCTAAATCTCCGAGGAATTCACGATCATTAACTTACAAAGATCGCCGATGAATCGACAACCTTCCTCATTAAAAACTGCCTATTATTTTTTTGAAGATCGCCTACTAGCAATGAACGGACTGTTTTTCAATTAATCGCCGATTATGACCACGTTTCGTTCGCCGAGTCTTTCACTAATCACTGATTTTTATATTTATTCCCGATGCTTCAGAGTAATCGGCCAATTGTTTTCCAATTAAACACCGATTACTTCTGTTCACGTTCTTTCTCCGATGATTTGGAAATTAATCGCCCACTTTCCTCGAGTATTTCCCTAGTTTGTGCGGATTATCTCACTCTTGAGCGAGTTATTTCCTATACCGCCGATTTATTGAGGATGTGTTTGGCTTTCAATTTCATGTTGTTTGGCTTTCAATAATCCGCACAAACTCGGGAAATACACTAGGAAAGTGGGCGATTAATTTCCAAATCATTCGATCTAATATAATACTCGTGCTTACCTCCCGGCTCCCGCTACTCACATCCATATGGAATAGCGATATCCAAATATACAAGTAAAAAGAGTTTTTTTTTTTTTTAAGTTTAAAGTAGGTGTCCGGGTCAGCTTAGGCGTACCTCAACTAATTCCACGGGCCCTGAAGTTAACGACCATGTAAACCTCTAGTGGCCATCATATGAGCAACCACATGGCTCGAATCTGAAACTACAGAGAGAGCAAACCTCTTGGTCCCAAATTTTTATTACTGGACCACCACCTAGATAGTTAGTTGGCTTTCATGTTGTTTTGGATTTCATTAAATTTCCATGAAAATTAATTGAAATTAGTCTCCAGCATACTTCTCAGTCTGGAGGGATTGGTCGGCTATGAAGAAACAAAACCATGAAGAGTTTTGAAGCACTTTTGTCAAAGAAAAGGTGAACATTAATTTCCACAAAATTAACGCTTCTCCTTTGTTTGAAACCGACAGGCATCATGCATAGAATTTGAAGCACTTTCGTCAAATAAACTGGAATTGTTGAGGGCCCGTCGATATGGGTAATTTCGTTAACTACTTGTTAATTATCTCTATTTATTTATTGATGGATTACGCGGAATTTTAATATAAAATTATGAACGGTTTATGAAATCATGTTCATTAATTCTTTTTGACAATAAAATAATCAACTTTGATGTGCTGAGGATAAAAATCCACTTAGCTCCTTGTAGAGAAGCTTCCCATCCTCTATAACAACTTCATAGGCCTTCCTTTCCATCTGTAATGGTAGATGTTTATCAGTGAAAGCATTTTATTTAGGTTAAAATACAAATAAAATGTAGTGCATGGAGTCTCACTGGACCAAGATACTTGATGCAATGCTTTTGAAATTTTGATCTAGGGCATTCTTCAAGATTTACTTCCTTGCCTTCTCCTATATCTAGCCTTCAGTTCTGAAGTCCAAACCAAGCATGCTATGAAAGTTCAGCTTCGAAATCTTGATCATGTCTAAAATTGAAAGTCCAGCAATAAGGATCCAAGAAACTTGCCAGTATAAATAGGGCTGTCTGCTTATAGAATCAAGCCATCTCTCAAAATAGG
>Ga0307511_10007327_pt1 | contig 11103 bp, 16 predicted proteins | sample 13_EM_MG_FD_200266 | JGI IMG/M metagenome (GOLD analysis project Ga0307511, IMG submission 200266) | Populus trichocarpa ectomycorrhiza microbial communities from riparian zone in the Pacific Northwest, United States - 13_EM | ecosystem: Host-associated > Plants > Roots > Unclassified | place...
AGGGAAAGAAGAAGGAGTGAAGTGATTATATAATTACGACCAGTGGTTTAGCTATTTACCCGTTCCTAACTGATTTTAAGGTATCGGTTCATTGTTTTTTTTTCGGATTCCCTCATCATTTGGCAGAGATGCGCGAACGAGCGACACAAATGTGACGCGACGTCTTCTCGAGTAAGTGCACTAGACTAGCCTGACCAGGCGATTACCGACTGCCGGGTTGATCCAGATGGAACGAATGTCTGAGTCCATCGAGCCTTCGGTCTGAGAGAAGCTACTCAATGAAAAATCGCGTTGTGTTGTCCATCAAGCATGGGACCATGAGGACCACACGACGACGAAGACGAAATGGAACGCAGTGCAGCCGCGACCCGCCCTCTGCCGTGACGATTCTCGGACAGTCTCCATCACTAGTGCCAGCATCTAAATTTGGCTACTCCGTATTCAAAGCCTGGCTGCTATGCTGCATTTATCCATCGGGCCCCTCGTGGTGATGATCAACCTGACTTTGTAGCAAACCCATCACTGTATATCCTTGACACCAATATAAGTGGAGACACCCTCAAAAGTCCATGCAATGAGTATATGTCTGTTCAACTCCGGTGCCACACATCTTTTTCCACACTCAGCTAAAAGTCTGCGATCAGTGAATCGACGATAACGATCAAGTTTTCCTCTGGATGCTCTTTATCCATCGGCAGTTCTTGCATAAACTCCATCACTTGGCATGCAGTGGTTCTGAAAGCTTCCGCATCGCGTCTGTCATGCATTGAGGCTTGGGGATCTATGGCCCTTCGCAACCATCTGCCATCTCTGATCAAGACCCTAGTGAATGACACGTCCTAAGCAGTTCATGTCGTCAAAACGTTGGAGCTCACGTTGACCTGTTCAGACACCTTTTTGCACCTTCGAGTTTCTCTCCTCTTGCTCTCAACATGCGAATGTTTGCTTTGCTCTTTATAGCGAGGGCAATCTTCATACCGCGATCCAGGCAGACTAGAAGGACAGGCAATTTGTTGAGGTAGATGTGACGATAGGAATCGCGCTTCCATCGCCAAAGGAGCACCTCCTTGAGACACTCCAGGAAGTATTTGTTAACCTGCATGTTCCACTGGTTGGGCCGAAGAGTCGCACGAGCATGCCGGATACGATATAATCGATAGGCCAATTGTATGCGACATGCACTTGCGACCTCTTGCTCTGTGGGGTTAGACCAGTCACGCATTGGTGTATGGTCTTGTTGAGACTCGACGGGGTGTTGGGGATCATCAATGGCATCATCCCCTGTGTCTTCTGTGCATTCGGCTTCTACGATGCATGGCCCAAGTCCAGCAAAGAGGTCACATATATCTTGGGACCGAGTAACGAGACGGGGAATGTCGGCAACGTCCTCGTACACAAGGCTTTGAACGTAAGGAGTAAGGAGACCGGTAATGTCACACCTGTCTTGGTGTACCAGGTGCACCAGGTCCCTTGAGGGCGTGCCATCATCAAATGACTGTATAGTGGCCAGGTATTCTAGCTGGTGGATGTGGCTGCTGAAATCCGTAGTGGTCAGCAGCTCGTATGACAGATATCGGGACAAACATACTCATCACCAACGTTATCGGAATCCCTTGTTAAAAGAAGTACAATCTTGGAAATTATTTCGCTGGTTACCGCATCATGGACATTGTATCCAACTATGAGGATGGAATTAGATAAAGATTCTGACAGTAAACAACATACACACCAATGCAGAGCAGTCGGCACCTGAAAAGGGGTTCAGTTCCCATAAGAATCGGCTCAATCTGGCGACGTACAATTTGGCCACAGTGATATCCACAAATGGATCTTTGTTTTGAGGTAGAGTAAACCACCCTGACAATGTTAAGTCAGATCGATTGCGCGGCATGCAATACCTGACGTACTCTGTGCTTTGCCTGAGCGGAGTCGATTCATCAAATACTGCACGCAGTCTAGAAGCGAATAGACGGAGGTCGTTTCTTTGTTGCCAAGGAGTTTATACGGATTTGTTAACCAGTGTCGCGGGAGCAGAGTGTTATGCAAGGGTGGGGACCCTCCATCGGGGTGAAGATGAAGCGAAAGGATGGTGACGCTGCAAATCTCTTCCACGTAGTCATAAATGACAGAAGTGTCCAAGCGGACACCTTTTAGAAGCATGTATCTATAAAATACGTCACCGTTTGACCTGCAAACAGTCACTGTAGTACACTCACCGCAGAGCGGACACTCCCAATGATATGCAGTGATCCTCGCACCCATCAAGAACCTTCACAATTGATTCCACAACATAGTAATCTCCCTCACTTGGACGTAGGGAAGGGATCCGCTTGAGAAGACCATGGGGGGCACACGAAGCAGAGCTTAGGACGACAGGGCGAGCACTGAAGGTGAGACCCAGGCGCGCCAGACGAATCACGTCCATCAAGTATTTCCAGAAATCATCACTGGACTGGAGGTACCGGAGGATATCCCGAATGGACTCCTGGATAATGGTGATGCAATCGAAGTCATCCTCGAGAGTGGACCAGTCAAGTTCGGCGATCGAGCCCTGTAAATAGATAGGCGGGTAAATCGCATTATACAGATGAACTAGATGATCCTTCATCCTGTGGCGGTTGTAAGTTAAGGACCATAGAAGCGAGAGATGGATTACCTCTCATTCCAGACTTCCTGAGGGTACATGGTACGCATCAAGTGGAGAATCCATATTTGTCGAAGACATATAGAAATACGCGCATTGTATTGTCCTGGATTTTCAGATGATTTCAGGATGTGACCTTGCTTGCAATGAGAATCGCGACATATGCCGTCGACGAGAAAAGGGAGGCACGAAACAGCTGATAACTGAGGGTTTCGACTCCAAAGTTCAGCTCCTTCGGTGACCTTGTGGCACAATCGTGTGCGCAGTCGTTCCTTCAGCCGGATGGTGAGATCCACCCTCAAGAAACGATTGGATTTGGTGCCATCATAGAGGAAAGTGCTTTGTCGAACCGTGTAGGAATGGCCTGATAGTTCAGTGACGCCAAAAACCCTTCTGGCTTGCTGCGTAGAAAGGGGTTCAGCATCAGAGATGATCGAAACCACAAGCTTGATGTATGTCCCAAATTGCTTCAGTAACTGGTCCATTTCGGGGAGGCTCGAGGAGCATAGAATGGACAGCCAGTATGAGAGAGCAGCGTCGAAAGCAACAAGTGCGCAAGCATCGTCACCTCGGTCAAGAAATGACAGCCCCAACTGGGAGACCTCCTCATGGGAGGCTTGCTGCAGTGCCTGAAAGAGGCGTATCTAAAGCATTCATTTAAGTAAGATGCTCCCTTCCCGACACGAATAACAGGAGAGGTACTGTACCTGGTCTCCATTTGACGCATTCAGACGAGCTTGTGAAAGATTTAAGGCAACTTCTAGGACACGCGCCGTGGTTGTCCCCTGCTTCAAAATCTTTCGCGCTGGCATTGTAAACGAGCACTCCTTCCACAAGGCGTCTAGTATGATGTCGACGGCATGCTTGAATGCTGTTTCATCTTCCTCGACTTTCAGGCAAGATTGGATGGCCTCCATTACCCCGCCATTCAAAAGGTGGATGTCGGCCGCCTCGACATATTTTCCATGGGACTCCAAGACTTGGATGCGGGCGCCATCTAAACCTTCCTTCTCTAAATATTCGAGTTCTGCCTCGACTGATGAGAACAACGGCATTGGTGGTCTAAAAGTTACCCATCAACGCATTGACGCAAACCTAGAGAGAATCACTATACCTTATGTTTTGATGGCAGTAGTGCTGACGACAAACAACGAACAGGATACCATCATAGTTGGGGGATATTTTCCTGTGGTGACACTCGAACATGCGCACGATTTCATTATGATGCTTAGCACGGTCGTATTGTTTGGCAGCTTCCTCGAAATCTTCACAGAGGGTGTAGAAATCAGCGGCGATCTTCGCTTCCCCGGCACGGGCATAACATTCTGCGGCGTTTCGGTAATAATCAACTCTTTCTGACTCGGCGGCCTCTTTGGCGCAACACTTAAAAGCTTCAGCCGCGCCGAGAAAGGCTGGCTGTTGTTCGTGGGCTTCAAGGATGCATTTCGCGTCTTCGCGCAGTTGAAAAGCTTGTGCAATCCGGAGTTCACGGGGCGCATCTCCTCGCTTGAAGCAGTGGATAGCCTCTTTATACCTCTCCGCAAAAAGTAGCTTTCGGCCAGACGCCGCCCACTGTTCTAGACGAGTCGAGGCGGTAAAATCGAGAATATTAGCGTTCAAAGGTGAGGGCCTGAGGAGACTCCGAGAAGACCAGAATTCCTGTCTTAATTGAGCATGGGCAGGAAGATCACCGTAATCAGTTCACACCTGCATTGGCCGGCTCTTTTCAGAGTTGTCCAGGATGTACAGGTTATTCCTTGCTCGTGTTATCCCGACATAGAGCACTTTGAGCTGCTCGCAGCTCAGCATACAAACCTGCAATAGACAGAAATGATGCTCACCTCCGTACAGAGCAATGCATACCAGCTCTCATCCTTAGTAAATGATAGAGATGTTGCCTTGTCTCCACAGGCACTTAAGACAAGGCGCCATTGTGCATACTCCACAGAAGAGCTCTCGAAGAAGTTATAAAGGAATATCTAGGCGCAATTTAGCAAGCGCACAGTGTCAGAGGTATGATGGTTCTCACGTCGTCGTATTCACAGCCCTTGCTCTCGTGGATGGTGCTAGACTCTATGTCAGTGAATTCTGAATCAGGGAATCTCCGAACTTCCGTACAGGATCAGCGCTCTTTCTCCAATGAGGGCACGCAGTCGGTCTCGAGACGCATCGTCCCGCACGAGAATTCCTGTAATAGTGTCATAACATATGGTGTTGGGCATGAGTATTTGGAAACAAACGTTGTTCAGAGCCAAGTTCACTGTCACTCGCCCTTCACAAGAAGTGTCAGCACAATCAAGAGTAATGACATGTAGAGACTCCTACTCCAGGCCAGCGAAGAATTGCTCAGGCGAAAATGCAACTTCTTCCCCTGAGAACCATATGGGTTCTAATCCCTGGATTACACTATGCTGGGGTCGCAGAACATCGATGGTGTTGGGCCGAAGACGGACTATAAGGTCAATGACTGCCTGTGCACAGTTCACGATTCCACTATGCGAGCGGTAATTCGTCGTTAGTTCGAACATCGCGGGCTTTATCTGCGTCTTCTCTATCCCCATTGCCGGGTCCGCCTACAGAACTAGAATCTCTCTTGGAACCATGAACATAATAGTTCAAGCACGCACCTCGGTGCGATACATGAAGGCCTTCAGGTCTTCAAAACGGAAGCTACACCCCGCAGATATGGTCTGGGCAGTGTCACCTGCCCAGAACAGACCTTCGGGGTTCCGGCATAAGATTCTCAAGACTATCCTGTGTTAACATAGGGCAGGAAAACGAATTTCGATAGGCTCACGTAGGGTGTCTATAATTAGATCGTCCTGAACTTCATCAACATACCTGTCAGATTGGGTGTCAGTGATGAGGAAGCCGTCATCAGTTGGAGCACTACATGTAATCCACCCGCTGCCCTTTCAAGGGAATACCGGATAATAACGCCTTTAAGATCTCATACGTTCTTGCACAAGGGAATGAGAATCAACTGGCACATGCGAAGTAACGCTCACGAACCTGTCTGCCATGTCATGTCCTTGCTTGATCTTGCAATAGGAATGAAAAATGTTATACAGCATATTCCTTTGATCTGCGAAGATAGGGTAGGCGCGAGTAGAGAGATCAGTGTAGGATTGCTCATCCAAAAAGCCTCTGGGACATTTTAACGCCATTTCCGACCCCTTGATGATGCCTACTTTTCCGTTCAGCGTATGCCAAGAAATAATGGCACGCTACTCACCCATAAATTCGCTGAAAACCAACCACGGCGCTATGCATATTGCAGTCAGCGCAAACGAAACTAACACTGGATCTATCCATACCCAAGCCCTTGGTGGCTCCTTTGGAAAGCCGAGGCCAGTAAGCTTTTTCGAAGACATCATAGGTCACGAATGGGTCATCATCGACAAAAAATTGTGGACAGCGCGTGTCACCCCGGAGATCAGCGGCAATCATCTTTGTCAACTGTGACGTGTCATTACTAGTGTAGCATGAGTGAGGGTATAATAAGACCTACACGATCGAAAGTAATGAAGAGGGGAAAATCATGATCACCCAGTTCACTGAATTTTTGGGGAGTTCCTGGGTGGCATTCTGTTGGATTATATGAGTTGGTTGTTGGAATTTTCTGCCGTCCTGCATAACGAGCTCTACGTTGGTTGAGCTCCTCCCGGGTACATCCCGCCAATGCCAAAGACTCCAGCAAATTGTTGAAGTTTTCTTCGACGTTGGCGCGAAGGCCCCGGGATTTGGTGACAAATATTTGGCGTGGCTTTGGAAGTCCAGAGCTTTGCTCCCAGGCCCTATGAATTCCAAGCATCTTATATAGAATGACCGTAGTCTTGCTGGGGAAGTAATGTCATATTAGTATAATTCTCCTTTAAATAGCCCACTTACCCGGAGCCACCCCTTCCGAGGACAAAACTAGATGCCGGGCACTGAACAATTTCCCATTCATCGGGACTATAGAACATGTCAGGGAATCATCCAAATCATGTCAGTAATAACAGCGCACGTTAGCTGAAAGGGGAGGTCGATCTCCTCGTCAGCAATAAGTCCTGCATTCGGAGTAAGTTTGTGAACCTGAATCAGAGCCAACGAACCATTCAAGTAAGCCTGACATCAACGGGATCAGTTTCAAGCTATTCCGAGTCAAAAGTGAGCCTACCTTGGAAAATTTGACATATTTATCAAGACTAAAAAGAACGTTAGACCCACACTTCGAACTTAGGAGACAACGTACAGAATGCGCGAGTATGGCTGCATAGATGAGCACGATGAGTGGCATACAGCAAGACAATGTCATGGTGCACGAACGCTATGATAGTCACCATCACTAAACATGATGGGGGTTGGCCGGTCAATGGACTCGGAGTGCTTTCGAGGGAAGGATGCAGGGGTGCATACATCGGTAGCTGATGTCCGCTGTCTAAAGGTGCACCTGCGCAAGGTAAACTGTGCCGTATTGGAGAATAGAATTCATGAAACCTACCTATATTGATATTCTTTTCCTCGAGCCAAATACTTGCTGAGGGATTCCCAAATGTGACTGAGGTCTTTGTGTGTACAGATACCATGTATCTTGATAACTTTCGTAGAAAATAATGAGTGTCAATGAACTCCGCAGGTCAGGTTCCAAACCTTGATGTTCTGCCTGGGAGGAAATGAGACTTCGATTTTGCAAATGAGAATTCACTGACCTTTTCGTCGTCATCTAGTACACAGTCAATTTGATACTTGAGGGCAAGTCAGTCTTAGAACTAGTCATTTCATTAGACGACGTACGACCATCCTGAGGTCACTGAGCACTTCGGCTTGGTAAATGGGCACGCCATGTGATGGACCGTTGAGTCTTCTCTGATTATTACCAGAGAAGTGGCCCTTTGAAAGCTGTCTGAGTGAGTTCAGACAAGGCAGACTTCATCATGTCTAGCATCACATACTGTATCCTCTTCACAACAATTGCGGCCTTACTTTTGTCGCCGCGCCTCAACTCCCTGAGGTCTTTCGTAGCACTATCGGATATGGTGATTTCCCACGGACCAAAACCATCGATACCACCAGTTTGAAGGGCACCTTTAAGAGTTCGCTCCTCAAAAACGATCGACGGAGGTGACGGATCTTCCACCACTTCATTATGCACCTCCGATGGACCTTGTACTTTGATGTGGTGGCCCCAGTTGAAGTACGCTTCTTCCAGTGAACTTGCTAGCGCAGGCTCGGATAACAGATCTAGGTAGAACTAGGAGATGATCGATGAGTAACCAGTAGCAAACAAGAATAGCAATACTATGTACTTGTAAAGCCTGGCTTAGAGCGCGGAGTATTCCAGTCGATGTCTTGGCAGCTTCCGATGCGTTCGAGGGTATACCGATCTCAAGATTGTTGAAAGGGGCTTCGTTGAACCGCGGCGCAAAATTCCTATTTTTGGTTTTTCGTGATTTACCATGAGTTCGGTTCGAAGTAGTAAGGGCAGTGAAGTCTGTTTCCAACAACGTGGAAAGCACATCCCACACATGGGTGATGTAGTGTTTGTAGTGCGAAACCATTTGTGAACCTTCCGTGGTGAAAGCATTCGAGGGGAAAGCATAGAAAAGAGTCGACAATTCGGTCAGGAGATTCCTGGCAAAGGATCCGAGGAGATCAACGGGCTCAGCCGGAAAGGCGGCCATGATTCTAGTATGCAAGGTAGGAAAAACGGACGATACTGTTTCCGTGAAGTCCATCGCTACAAATTATTGACACAAGCGACTCACCAGAGCATAAGTAGGGAAACAGATTCGGGACGGAGAGTAAATCGGTCACAATTTGATTGATACAAGTGTCATCAGCACCGGCGGTTGCCAACACAGCGCTAAGATGCGCCGACGCATCCCGGCGACCACTTTTTGTGCGAAGTCGGTCAACAGAAAACTTGCGGAGGTCGAGGGGGATCATGGTTGCGAAGATAGTGAAGCAATTTCGTGGGCTGAGGACAAGGGCTTTTAAGCGTTGGCTTTGCTGCGCGAGGCTTCAAATGGATGGCCTTCGATATCACGAGTTGCGCCCATTTCTCTTTGGGGGAGGTGACCTTTCGCCTTCCAAATAGAAAAGATCGGAGATCCCCCTGTACGAAAACTTGCCAGATCCACTGAGTCAGAGCCCGACGGGAACTCGATTAGTCCATAGGATCACCTGGCGTGCTAATCGCTGTTGGAAACCTACCATCTAAGCTCTGCGGGCGTTCATCCAAGTTCCATCTTTTGCTGCCAGAATGTTTGCATTTGTTTGTACCTGAGCCGATAGGACTGGTCATCCTAGTCCTTTTCGTATTTACCCAACTACTTGCAGATAGTAACTGTCGCCGAGGCTAGGCTATATGTGCATCCCATTGAAACCTTGTTTCGTTTCAGTAGGTCCAAGCCACTCCAAAAATCAACATGCACTAGGCGTGTTTGCAAAGGTCCCCGTTGACCACGATCTTCGCCGCTCGCTTTTAGAAAACATGCGGTGCATCAGTGATTGGGTCTTTGATGCCTCGAACTGTCTCGTGGGTCCAGGGTTTTCCTAATTCTTTCCCCGCTGATCCAGTGGACCCCTAATGCAACTGGAGTCGATTACATAATATCGCATGTGTCCAGCCACGGGCCAGTCCATCCAAGAGAGCACTGTAAATCTCTCTTTGCGTCGTTTCAACACTTGATTCGCGCCATCGTCATTCGGCCCTAGCGGAATTCACTGTGATCAAATCCAAATGGAGGGCAGACTCGGCGATACAGTCGAATCATTCTGTAACCAATCTCCTTTCCGATCCCAAACTTTTCGTATACAAAATTTCTGGTAAGTAGCTTCTACGTCTGGTGCGACGGTGGTGACATACCCGATTACAGCGTTATCGGAACCAAACACTGCCAACATCTTTACCACCTTCCTCAGTGATCCTCGGGAACTACCTCTTCGTTTGTTCCGGAGCTCCTGGATGAATTATCTGCATTCTTCTTTTCTTTGTCTGTAGACACCTTCCACGCAAACGCATCCCGAACGGTTGGTCAAAACAGACATCATATTGCAGATGTCTGGTCTATCCTGTCGATCATGTCACCTATCTGGCTTGCAAGGTGTGAACAGCGAAAAAGCGAGTATTTTTGTCAACATGCGGTGTGGCCCCTCTTCGCAACTTTGGAGTCAAAATACATGAGAACCGACATTGGGACCAAGTGGTACGTAGGCTAGTAACGGTCAATGGCCAACATGCCTTCTCTCGTTTGAGTCTGCCTGATAACCTTAGAAACTGAACTATCATGATCCATGTGCCACAAGTCGATCATCATCAGCTTGCAAGTTGATATCATTTCATGAAATTAGTACGTATGATAGTACCGTACTAAGGCCATGCTCTAAAGCATATCATATATCTCGGCGGCCTAGTTTGGACACTGATCATGTAGCGTAGCTAGGGACTGGCCCGGATGGAGTCTTTGGAGGTGTCTTCATTCTCCTTTCTTTGTTTCTGTGCCCGGACCATCTGCCATTCGCAGAGAGGCATCTCGGTATCGAGTTAGTAGGCGTGGGATGTCGGCAACGTTCTCGTAAACAAGTCGTGCAATGCTAGACGGGACTGGGCTGGCATGACGGCTGTTTTTGTGGACCAGGTGTACCATGTCCTGAATTGTTGCACCGTTATCGAAAGACTGGATCGCGGCCAAGCAGCTTGGACGGAGCAGGTTGCTATAAGACATTGTGTTTAGAAAGTCACATAAACTTGATATCAGGAGGTAGTAGGCGTACAGAGGAATACATTGGTTCGGTGGTCGTGGAAACAAGATTTCGGCAATCATATTACTAACTTCTGCATTGGCTTCGACATCGCAGATGTTGTATCCAACTGGCAGCATGCTGTCAGTCAGTTTCGGTACTCGGGGCAGATTTTGGACACACCTATGCAGAGCATTCGATACCTAAGTTTCAACGATTTAGTTCCAGTGAAATGACAGACTTCGTTAAAACATACAATTTGGCTGTACTAACGTTCAAAAATGGCTCTCTGTTATTACGAGGCGGAACAAACTTCCCTGTTAATAAAAGTTAGATTCGCAGTCAGTGACGCCAACATATGACGCACTCCAAGCTCGGCTTGAGCAAAGACGGTCCATCAAACTTCTTGCAAAGCGTAGGAATCTATAAATGGATAGCTCTTTCACAGTAGCAAGCTTATTTGAATTTGCTATCCATCTCCGCGGTACCACAAGGTCGTGAAGGGTAGTGTAACCACGGGGAGGGCGAAGGTGCGACGATATGACGATCTCACTGCAAATCTCTTCGAAGCAATCGCATACAACTGATAAATCTATGCGAAAATCCATCCGCATGAGAAAACTACAAAAACTAGTAAGCCCCCGTTCATAGAAGTGATATGGAGGCACATTACCGAAGGGCCGATACTCCACATGAGATAGAATTTTGAGTCGATCCATAAAGGGATAAGA
>Ga0307511_10007328_pt1 | contig 11103 bp, 7 predicted proteins | sample 13_EM_MG_FD_200266 | JGI IMG/M metagenome (GOLD analysis project Ga0307511, IMG submission 200266) | Populus trichocarpa ectomycorrhiza microbial communities from riparian zone in the Pacific Northwest, United States - 13_EM | ecosystem: Host-associated > Plants > Roots > Unclassified | place...
AGGAGCGGCACCGCTGACGCGGCGGCAGGTGAAATTAGCGCCCAGATTGCCTCCCCAGCCGGTTTTGCCACTGGCACAAAGTTGTGGTGATTAAGTGACGCGCACCATAGCCAAACTCGCCCCTTTCAACATCATCCCATATCGGCCCTGAGGATCACGGCGGTCTCACTGGAGCGATCCGCGGTCCATGATAGGACGAAAGTGGCAGAGTTCTATTCGGTGACGTTTTGCTGGTGGCCCCTCGTCTGGTACACGGGTGTCGGACATTTCTGAGAATGTTGGAAAGAGTGCGGTCGACTATCGGAATGACTCACATAGATATACGAGCCGCGCTGTGTTGGTTAAGCATTTCCAACATACAGTCGCTGATCAAGGGCCACCTGTGTTACTCCGAGAGACGAGAGACGGAGATAACGACTCCGGTCCTGGAACGAGCTCAACGATGACCTGACGTCATAATTTTGGCTGTTAAAAGATATCTCCAGACCCGAGTGTTTCCACAGCCGCGTGGGTGAGAGCACGGATGCAAAGGAACGGGAAGTGCCGATCCCGACGCTGACATGGGTTCCCAGCCTTCTTCAAAGAATCCATCGGTCTGTACATTCAACGTGACACGACGGCGTCACTCGCGGATGCTGTCCTTCTCAAGAGAGAAGTGTGCGGACCGTTACTCTTCAATCGTAGCACCGGGGCAAGGGTGATGTCCGATGCCATCGGGATCAAGATTCGTTGCATCCTGTGGGAGAAGGAGGTAGAGGTTGACCAAACGCGACAAATCGTTGTGAGTCCCGTCGAATGAGGGGGTTGACCGTTTACACGCGGGGAGCGGATGGAAATCGATTATGAGGCTCAGTGTATCGATCTGGATATATCCTATCCATCTGGCTGTCCGCTGGAGGATGCGCAACATTTCTGTTCCCTCTACTGACATGGCCACTGGACCCCCGTGTTTCTTCCCAATTTTCGGGCGCCCATCTATTCGGCCTCCCGCCGTGCATTGGTCATCGATCCACGATAACTACCGACAGAAATAAATAAATGAGGACCGGCAAAATCTACAGAATAAATCCTGCCCCCCGGTCATCCGGTAAAGGGCAGATGGATTACACTCCGGAGAAGATCCCACTCTAAGCGCCGACAAGCGGATTCTAAAATCGCTACCCGACCTGGCTACACGGTGGAGCCGTTGCTAACAAACGCCCACAACGAGTGAGAGGTCGATCGGGTGAAGCGGTTTGCTTGACCCAAGCTTCGGAGAATTGATGTGACTTGTTCTCTCCGGGATTTACAGGCCCAGAGGCGGGAAGTTCCTTCGCAACATGTGGGCGCTCGCTCTCGCTGACAACGGAAACATTACCAATCTTGACGTGGGGGTCCCTTCCGAGAGTGTCGATCAAATCGCAGTACGTATCCAAAAAATGACGAGCGACCCCTTCGGTATACGAGCAAGTATCAAAGCGCAACATGACCTCACCACTCTCGGAGTAGGCAGTAAGTAAAAGCTCGTATTTCTCCTCGCCGGTTAGGAGCGAAACGGCGGTGGCGACGGTGATGCTGGAAGTGTCGAGGCGGTTGACGACGCTTACGTCAAGACCACCAGGAGAGAAGAGGTGCTTGGGGTAGGAACGATCCTGGGGAGAGGTCTTGGTATGGGAAATGATGTCCTCGAAAGCGACATCATCATTGGAGAGATCAGTGGCCAGATTACAGCGGAATTCCTCCAAGTATTCGGTGAAGGTCATCTCGTCCTCGATTGTGGTGCGGACCGGGAGCACGCTGGTGAAGAAACCAACGACCTCCTGGAGTTGAGCCACGGAGTGTTGGGTGATAGTGGTACCGACGACGAAGGAGTTCTGAGTAGAGTGCTTATAGAGGAGTAGGTTGTACGCCGCAAAGAAGGCGGAAAATGAGGTAGCGGAAGTCGTAGCAACGTAGTCGTTGTACCGCTTGAGAGTGAGGGAGTCAATCTGGTCATTGATCTGGCCAATGGAACTCTGCTTGACCTCGGAAGGCGTGGCAAGGGTCAGCATGAGTGGCTGGACACCATCCAACTTCTTGCTCCAATACTCGAGCTGCTTGTCACGAAGTTCGGCCAGGCGATCTGCGGTGCGGATCAGCCAGTCGCTGAAATCTGAATAATGGAGCTGGGCTGGTGGAAGACTACCAGGGCCATAGGTGCAGAGCTGGAGTAGGTCACGCAGGAAGATACCCAACGAAGTCTCATCGATCGCGATATGGTGGGCGGTGATGTTGAACGCGTATGAACCACCACCGAGCACGAATATGACGAAGGAGATGAGTGGGAGCTCGTTGAGGTTGAAGTTGGGATCCACGCTGTTCGCCGAGGCCATGTCGTAGGCCACCTTGTACGCGTTTGGTTCGTCGCTGAGGTCGACGATGGAAGTGTTGTGGACGTCGACTGAGGGGTAGATGGTTTGAAAGAGTTTGCCCTTCTCATCGTCCCAGTGGAGCGTCGTCCTGAAGGATCCGTAACGGTTGACAGTCTCTTCGAAGGCCTTCGTCATCCTATCCAGGTCGACGGGGGCCCTGGAGTCAATCGTAATCAAATAACCCCCGTGCGTGCCCCACCCGGAAACCCCGAACGGCTTCATCGCATGGTCGACTGCGGCAGTATTCCTCCCCATGTGGTTGTCACACTCAAGCTGGAGGAGATGTGTGAGAGGAAGTGAGGGGAAGCCTTGCCGGTTACTTACCTGAGCCAGCCAGGTACGGTACTGGTGGGGTGAGGCAACTGTTGTGTATGGCTCGTCGTAGACCAGACGGTCGTTCAGGATGGGAACCAGAGGCCCTCCATACTTGGCAAAACCATCATCGAGAGTGGTGGCTGGGCTCGAATCTGGTTTGGCTGTCTGAGACTTGGCAACGATCTCGTTCAGGATGCCGATCGTCGTAGATCCCAGCAACTCGATCTGGGAGACGTTGATACCGAAGGCGCCCTTGAGCTGGGAACTGAATCGAGTGGCTACAATATGAGTTTTGTCAGTAATTGCACGCGAAACGGGGGTAAATTATGCAGCTTACCCGCCAGGGAATCTAGTCCATAGGAAGTAATCAAGGCAGTGTCCGAGATCTGATCGACGCCGAGTCCCAGCAGACCGGACAGTAAGTTCGCCGGCGATTCTCCACTCTCATCCTTCGAGCTGCCACCGGCAGCCAACAACTGAGGAGGAAGCAGGTGGGAGAAGAGGAGGGGATCACAAGCATCGAAGGCCACGGGGAGATCTTTGTGGTTGAGGAGAGGCAAGTAGTGAGGGATCCTTCGGATGATGGAATCCCCAATGAACTCGCAGACTTGAGCAGTAGTCATACCGACCTTGCTGAGCTTGCCCGTATTGACGCCACCCTTGCTGGACTGGACCAGAGACTTGAAAATACCGGAATCCGTGATCGGCGGAAGAGACACGGAGATGGTGTTCGGCAAAGTCTCGGCGATCTTGTCCAGGTACAGCTGAGCGGCCAGGTAGGGGGCCTGACCTGCGTTACCGAAGACCGTACCAACGGTGGAGAAGAGCAAGTTGAAATCGATCTTGTTCAAGTCAACCAGTTCGAGGATGACGTTGAGAACGTCGACCTTGGATTGGTACACGTCGTCGAAGTGCTCTTGGGTGAGATTTGCAAACGAAGAGTCCCTCAGAACGACGGTCATCAACATGATCCCACCGAGGGGTCCAACAGACTCGGCGGTCTGGATGAGTCTGGCCATGTCTGTCTTGCTCAAAGCATCGCAAGAGTTTGCCCTGGCATCGCCGCCCTTGTTATTGATGTCCCGGAGGTACAGCTTGCTGACGGTGGAGAGGGCCTTGCGACCACGACGAGAGGTGAGGTATATGTGACGTGCGCCGTGATTGAACATCCAGACGGCAATTCCAACACCTAATTCGCTGCATCCACCAACCAAGAGGTATGTCTTGCGAGGATCGAATAGCTGAGCAGCTGGATCGACCTGAACATGCTCTGGACGAGTGGTCTTGACGACAAGGACCTGTGCGGCAGATATGTCCCCCACGGGATGGATGAGGTCGGAGAATGAAATGGGGACAGGAGAAAGCTTGAATGGTTTGGCGACGTGGGCGTTGAGGACGGCACTGAGGTAATTGGCAAGTCTGGCAGGGTGCTTCTTGGCCAAGGTCACGATGTCGACGATCCTCGCAGCGGGGGCATCGGTGGGAAGCCTGACAGGCTCATTGGTCTCCTTGTTGTGAACATAGAGCCCGAGGGAGGAGACGATATCGCTGATAACAGCCAGATCAGGCCGGCCAGTGGAGTTGAAAATGAGGTCGAATCCCTCGACATTGTGAGCTTTAAGCCAATCTTTGGCAGAAGAAAGGGCGGTTGAGGCGGAGGCATTTACAGAAATAGACTTCATGTCAATGCCGAACTCGGTGGATAAGGTCTGTACCTCAGACTTGGATGAGACGGTGAAGAACGCTGAGACTCCTAAACCCAAGATAATTTGAACCGCGGCACGTCCGACACCTGTAAGCCAAGAGTCAACGAAAACATTCCTAAAGCAAAGAGAAGAGACTCACGGGAGAGAGCGTCGTGAACCAAGACGATCGAGTCTTTTCCTACCCTTCCAACTTCGACCAACCCAACCCAGGCGGGGAGGACAACAGCGGGCAAACAGGCCGCGTCCGTGACGAGTAGCGAGTCTGGAAGAGAAGTGGTGGCCCTCTTATCTACGACAACTGTATCCCTGAGCTTCTGGTAGGAATAACCGAGTATCCTCTTTCCGCCAACGTTTCCGACAAAGGCAGCGAGGGGAACCTCGCTTCCAAGGTCAGTAAGACCGAGTGCTTCGACGGCGACCTCTACCTCGTTGGGACCGGGGAGAGGGGGGTAGACAGCAGCCACGGATTGGTGGCCATGGGAATTCTTGGAGTATCCGACATATTTGATCTCAGAGTTCCTGGTGCTGGGAGATCCCTGGACAGCACGGCGAACAAAGACCTCGCCAGTCGCGGTGACCTTGAGATGGGTTTCCAAGATCCTGGAGTTCTGACGGATTGTATGGACCCATCCCTCGCGCTCGTGCACTGACATGGAGACGTCCTCGAAGAGAATAGAGTGAACAGCGAACTGAGCCTCCTCTGCGATGAGACTAGCACCAACACCCAAAGCGCCAACCCCAGAAGCATCGTCGTTTCCGATGATCCATAACTCTCCCTCAACAGGCATTTGTTTGGCTTTCTCAACGAGCTCGCCCTCGTTTCCGTGGAGGAAGTGGTGGAACACAACATCGGTGGCGAGTTCCTCGTGAAGGACGAAAGGAGGGGTGAAGTCCCTAGCAAAAACGATGCTCTGACCAGCAGGGAGGCGCTGGACGAGGACCTCACGGGCGGAGAGTGTCTTGAGTTTGGAAGCAAATTCCCGCACGCTAAGCGAAGTAAACTCTTCTCCTTCAGACGGGTCGCCAGCTAAGAACCGTGTAAGTGTAGACACGTAGCGCCGGAAGAAGGTACTCACAGTGAACGAGGAAGATGACAACGCCGGATGGGGCGAGGAGCCTTGGGAACAAGTCAAGATTCGCAGGAACCTTGGAGATGTCAACCTTCGCGAGAATCACATCGACACTGTGGAAGGGTGAGCGCCAACTAAAACCATACGCCAAATACATACGTGGCAGCGTGGAGAGATACTCCCCGATCGACGAAGGTTCCGGTATCAATGATCGTCGAACGACCGTGGGGGTAATTAAGAATATTAACCTTGGCATCAGCAGCCACTTCGTTAACCCCGGCACCAAAGTAGTCGACAGCAAACTGGTACGTGGCGAGAAGGTCCGACAACTTGGCGTCGACGGCGCGAGTGATCGAGTTGGTGGGGTCAAGATCCAGAACTCGAGACACAAAGCGATTAGTTTGCGAACGTGCGTTAATGAAGAGTGTCTCAAGAATCTCAGCGACATAGTCGTGGCCGGTGTGGGTGCCCGCCGGAGGGAGTGTGTAGTTTGGGGTGATGAAGGCCTTGGGTTGCCAGGTGGTGACAAGTCGCTGTTGCATTGAGTTGTCGGTGATGGGGACTGGCTCGGCTCCGGGAGCGAGGGCAATCTCAAACTCGTCGATGGTGAGGAAGACTCGCCCGGCGGAGTCAGCAACGACAAAGTCGAAGGCGAACGGCCCCTTCGCACCCCAGACTTTAGGCTTGCACAAGACATAGACTCCCTTCTTCAAGTGCTCCTCCATTGAAGCGGAGCCGGAGAGAGTCCAACGCGTGAGCTTCTTCATGGAGATGGGAAGGAGAGTTCCGTTGAAATCGAAGGTCTTCTTGGTCATGTTCATGAACATACAGAAACAGACCTGGGTGATGGAGTCGAGAACACCGGGGTGGATGCAGTAACCCTTTCCGTAAATGTCAGGAGTCCCTTCGGGGATGTCGAATCGAGCGATGTAGGCCTTATCGGCCCAACATCCGGGGTATGGAATGGCATGGAGCTCCTTGACGAAGTTGCGGAAGTGGTCCTGGTAATCGTAGCTGGATGGGAGGGTCCCGTAGAACTCGTCACCGGTCATGCTGACAAGTGAGGAACCCATAAGGGATTGGACATCGAGTGCAGGGAGGTTCTCTGGGTCATAATCGGGGTTTTCGCGCTTGAAGGAACCGCTGGCGTAGACGGTCTGGAGGACCGGTTTACCATTTGCATACTTACTGTCTGTGGAACCGCGGAACTCCCAACGATCGCCATTGATAATAACTCCAGCGTGACCAGGGGTGGTGTCCTGTCCGTTAAGGACGAAGGGTCTGAGAACCTTCATGTTCTCAACAACGAGAGCACCGTTCTCGAGGATCGCCTCAGTATAGCTGTAAGGAACTTCAGAGACTCTTCGTAAAAAAAAAAGAGGGAAAGTCGTACCCGGCACCAGGATACAATACCGCCCCCATGATAACGTGACCAGCGAGATCAGGGTGGGTGTCAACGTTGATACGGAAGTGATCTTCAGCTAAAGGACGGGGAGGGGCACGGAGCCTGAGAGACTTTGTGGCCCCATCCTCGACCCAGTAGGACGACTTTGAGTATGGGTAGGGAGGGAGCGGGACTTTGACGAAATCAACGATTCCGTCAGAGCGGCCAGCAAGCTTGTTGGCATCGACGTGGGCATATCCAGTCATCAACAAGTTACCGATACCCTCGAGGAACTGGAAGTGCTCTCCGGTATTTTGGGCAGGCACCTTGGGGTTGGGACGACGGATCAGGGAGACGGGCCTTCCACCAATCTCTTCGATGTAAGACTTGAGCACAGGGTGGGGAGCGATCTCCAGGAACGAAACATTCTCGGCCCCGAGTTCCTGGATGATCTTGTTTATGGCGGTACCGAAAAGCACCGGCTGGCGAATGTTGTCCCAGCAGTATTGAACGTCCAAGCCGCGCTCCAACCACTTCCCGTCGACAGTGGACATTACCTTGGCAGTGGGCTCCTGGGTCGCAACGAGGACCGTCTTGACGATGTCCTTGAAGACTTTCTCCTCAGTTTCCATGAGAGGGGTGTGGTAAGCGGACATGACCCGGAGCTTGGCAACGAAGACCTTGTCGACTGGATCAGCGGCGATCTCGACAAGGGAGTCAACGAGTTCGTGTTTGCCACCGACGGTAACAGCTTTGGGGGAGTTGATACCGGAAATCCATAGACCGCAGTCAACACCAGCACGAGCGAAGACCTTCTTGATCATGAGCTTAGCTTTCTGGGCACCAACACCCAGAGCGACCATTCCACCGTTACCCTGAGCCTGTGTCATAGCAGCACGTCCGACAGCAAGACCGATAGCAGTCTCGCGATCGTAATGACCAGAAGCGTAACCCATGGCGATCTCACCGATGGAATGGCCGACGACGTAATCGTACTTGATCCCGAGGGAATTTAGGAGGTCCGTGAGAGCGATTTGGATGAACACGATGGAGAAGACAATATCAGGGACGGCCCAGACACCGTTGGGAGCGAGAGTGGTTTCCTTCCCGGGGATGAAGAGACCAGAACTCTCGAGGAAGGAAGGTTGACCATACTTTCTGATCAAGATCTCATCGTTTGCCTTGATAGAATCGAGGAAAGTGGGGAAAGCCTCGGAGAGTTGGCGACCCATGAAGATGTGTTGAGGGCCCTGTCCGGCGAAGACCAAGCATAACTTTGGTTTAGCAGTAATGAGAGTGGTTTTAGACCACTTGAGGCCGGGATCGAGGGAAGAGCCGACGGCGAAGGAGCGGTATGGGGAGGCGCGTGCCTGTCGAATAAGTTCACGTGATAGTGAACGCAGGGTTCTTGGCTCGGTGATGCTCTCGAAGTGGGAGGTGAGAGCGGTTTGCCACCGGCCGAGGGAACCCTCGGTGAGCGTACCGATCGTGAACAAGTAAAGAGGAGGAATTGTGGTCTTCGGTTCGCAGGCGGTGTCAGTAACGACTCGAGTTTGCTCGATACCATTGAAGGATTCGACGACAATGTGGCCGTTGGCACCACCAAGACCGTAAGTTGAAATCGAGGTGACAAATTTCCCGTCCGGAGCAGCCATGTCTGGGGAGATCCTCTCGAGTTCGACCTGGACCTTCATCATACCACCGACAAAGTGGATCTTCGGGTTGGGATTGTGGAAGCGGATGTTGGGGATGATTTCCTTGTTGTGGAGCATGAGGGAGACCTTGATCAGGCTGGCCATGAAAGAGCATCCTTCGGCGTGTCCTATGCTCCCCTTTACTGATCCGACTCTCAAGGTCCTCTCGGGATCACGGCCCTCGGAGAAGACCTTTCCAGCTCCATTCACTTCGATGGGGTCACCGACTAGGGTACCGGTAGCATGAAGCTCAACGTAGAATGTGTCAGCGGGATTCCTGTTCGCACGAGCGTATGCCGCGCGGACGGTCATTTCCTGAGCCTCGGCCTCTGGCGTGGTCAAGGATCTGCCCTTCCCATTTGCATTTATAGCACTGCCAGTGATGACGGAATAGACGTGATCACCATCTCTCAAGGCATAATCTAGGCGTTTGACAAGAACGGCAGCAAACCCTTCGGCGCGTGCGTAACCGTCGGCGGCGGCGTCAAAAGGTTTAGAGGAGCCAGTGGGGGACAGAACACCAAGTTTGGAGAGGGACAGGGTGTGAATTGGATTAACCGTGGTGCTGGCCCCAAGAACAAGGGCTTGATCGATCTCCCCAAGTCGGATAGCAGAAGCGGCCAGGTGCATCGCGTATCCAGATGCCGAACAAGCTGAAGCAAAGCCAGATCAGGGCTGTATAGAGATTGGTTGAAAACACCACTGCTCACCGGTGTCGACCACGAGAGAAGGGCCCTTCAAATCGAAGGTGAAGGAAATTCGGTTGGCACGGATGGCGACGAGCTTTCCGAGACCAGTGTGGCTGCCAATTTCATACCGGTCATCCACGAGTTCGTTTATTGAGATTAATAGTTGGCCGAGATAGACACCAGTGTTGGAGCTCCGGTAATCAACTCCGGAATCAACTAATGCCTGCGAAACCGTGGCTCATTGAACGTGGCGACGTGTGGTACGGATGAAAGAGGGGATACCTGGTGAGCAGCCTCGAGTGTGAGCCGGAGGGACGGGTCGATGTGTTGCGCTTCCTTCTGGCTGATACCGAATTCCAGGGGATCGAAGAGGTCAATCCCCGAGACGAAACCACCCAAGGTAGGCACAGATTTGCCAGGCTCAGTCATTGTCCCTGGGATCTCGGTGTTGGTGCACGATCGAAACTGAGGGACTCAGAACCTGACTCGTACCGTGCCATTCGTCGTGATTTATACGATCCGGGGGAGGTTGAACCATACCATCACCCTGAGGAACGAGATTTAGTTAAGGAGAAATTGGAGGGAGCCGTGATCACGAACCTTATTCCTGAGGAACTCATAGTACAAATCCTTCGTGTCGCAGCCTCCTGGGAATTTGCACCCGATACCCACCAGGGCGAGAGGTACCTCAGCAGACATGTTCCGTAACGGATTGGTAAATCAGTAAACTGGGGGTTGTCGGCAGGATGATGGAGTAGTTAGGTTGGGGGGCGGGTCGTGCGCTAGATCGTGGGAGTCGACCGAATTATATAACTGAGAAACGAACAGCTGCACAAGGCCAATCGTAAGGGTTCACGAGGGTGTTCGAGGACCCCAGGAACTGGGTCGAGGGCCGGATTCTGAACCGGACGATTTCATCCGGGTTCGCGCTCGAGTCATTGGAGATAACGGAGTATTTCTCGTTGAAGAAATGGAGTTTACCGTGAGCCATGGACCAATGGATAACAATTCGTGAGGCTGTAACCATCGGCACAAGCGTATAAACTGTTCCCTGAGAACTTTTACTAAGAAACGTGCAAAGACTCAAACCGCTCTGCCGTTGCCGAGGCCCCGTCACCTGTGGCCCGACGGAGCGGTTGGGCTCTCCGCACCTTCCTCGGGGGCCCTCAGATATTCGTTCATATACGTGTGCCGTATACCCATGGTTACGGCCTGATGGACACTCAGTCGCCGCTTTTTTTTTCAACGGAAAAATACTCCGTTCCGACGAGGCGAAAATTCTGCCGGGTTAGGGCTGGCGTGCGGGAACTGCATCCACATTCATATCGGGAACCAACTGCGATAAAAACGATGGCCAAGAATACTTGTACCGATATCGAAAATCAGGGGCCGGTTCCCCGCCCCGCTTGGCTCTCGAATATACCGGGACGGGTCACTTTGACGGAGAGCCCTCGTTGCTGTTGCCCTTGCGAGTTCTGACGCTTCGAACAGTGGTATGGATCTCCTAGAACCGCTGGGTCGAATGAACGAGACTTGAGTTACGCGTGGAAGCCACCGTACCGCTATTGGACCCAGACAGCCCAAGCACATAGCTCGATTTCAGGCCAGCCGCACGATTCATCCAGAATACTCACTACCATGCTCAAAATATATCAGCCCGACACTACTCCAAATAGACGTTTATAAAGTGCTGTCGTTGAATACATAGAACCGTAGATGCTTTGTTGGAGGTCAAACGTGAGGGTGGTGTCCGCTGGGTTACATCAAACCCGACTGATTTACTTCCTGCATTGGGAAAAGGTTTGGAACTTGTTGAGGTTTCCGGAGGGTGCGTATGGCGGCGGATTACGGGGGG
>Ga0307511_10007329_pt1 | contig 11101 bp, 16 predicted proteins | sample 13_EM_MG_FD_200266 | JGI IMG/M metagenome (GOLD analysis project Ga0307511, IMG submission 200266) | Populus trichocarpa ectomycorrhiza microbial communities from riparian zone in the Pacific Northwest, United States - 13_EM | ecosystem: Host-associated > Plants > Roots > Unclassified | place...
AATATGTGAAGAAAAGGTAGCCCAACGATCTCTGCTAGCAGTACACACCCACCGCCAGTTTTCATGATATTCGCGAACATCCTAAGAAAAGCAGTCGAATGAGAAAAGCCTACTCGCTACAGCATATATTTTGTATATCAAACAGATTCCCGACCTTCTATATAAGGGAGCGCAAAATGTAAAACTACGAAAGGAAAAGAACGTCGGCGGAGGAAGCTGTCCTACCTTGTCAAGTACCGGGGATCATATGCCTCTCCAACCTTGGGTTCCACGATCCCACGGAGTGAATGGTGAACTGTACGGCGTCGTGAAACTGGAAACACGGCTGCAGCCTGAGATTAAATGGTGCACGCCCAATATTCAATCGCAATGCCGTAATGCGACTGGCGGCCCCAAAACGAGTTCAACTTGAAATCTCTTATGAAATCCCTTAACTCGTCAGAAGATTCCACGTGGAGGAGACTCCGATGCTCTCCGCAAGCTCATTGACGTTCTTCGTACTTTGCGTGGTGGTTCCCAACGGTGTTTTTGGGACTCCCGCAGGAAAAGATGTAGGTTAAGTAATGGGTTTATCCTTCTCGCGGATCGGTTCATCCTTTCGTCAGGACATCGCCTGGCAGAGTTGTGATACTTTCGGAGTCAAGCACCCTCTCCCAGGTCTCTACTGCGCCCATGTTGAAGTCCCCATGGATTACCACGACGATTCCGCTGGAACCGCAAATCTCGCGGTGATCAAGTACGCTGTTGCTGAACCCGGTAAGAGTAAGGGCTCGGTCTTCATGAATCCAGGTGTGTACCAACACTATCTACCGAAAACATTGGCACTGATCTACCTTCGGAAGGCGGCCCTGGTTGGCCTGGAATCTTTGTAGTTCCTGCCTTTGGTATATCCCTGAGCGCAATTTTCGGCGACCAATACGAAATTGTGTCGTGGGACACTCGCGGTAGCTCGAGCTACTATACCTCGTATGCGTCTCACTCAAGCATCATGTACAAAACATTTACCCTTTTCATAGCCCCGGGTCCGTGACGTGCTTCGGATCTTTCGAGGAGGAGGTTGCCTTTTGGCAGGGGACTCCGATCAGCGGTCTCAACGTATCCGTCGCTTCCAACTTCAATGACAAAGAGGTGGAAGACCTCTACGCGACTCTGGAGTACACTGAAATGAAGATGTCCATGTATTCTAAGCGATGCGAGTGGGGTCCGGCCGGTCGGCACTTGCAGTACATTGGTACAAGCTCGACAGTGCGCGATCTGGTCACGCTCGGGGATAAGATTGTAGGACCTGGACAGCCGATCAACTACTGGGGATTTTCTTATGGAACGTTCCTTGGCTTCCACTTCATAAACAGTGAGTGTGTCTGTTGTATCTCCGGACGCTTATAGTGACTCTTTCCAGTGTTTCCCGATGTACGCGAACGATGGTGAAGTGGAACTATTGACTGACCCCTGAAATTTCAGCGCGTGGGGCGAGTCATTCTCGACGGAGTCGTTGATCCATTCGTCTGGGGGAAGGTTGAAGTGCGTCATTTTTTCCCCCGCGTAGTTTGAATCGGTCTCACACGTGGTATCTCAAAGCTGATGCATACCCTGTTGACGGATGTCGAAGCTGCTTTTTTGGGGTTCAGTAATTCCTGTGTATCTGCCGGAAGGGATCGTTGTAAGCTTCTCACCCTACTGCATGAGGGCGCAACTGGAGAAGAGGTCAAGCGCTTCATTGAGGATTCGCATGATGTGGGTGATCAACCCTGCGCCTGTTACGTAGGTCTTTTTGCTGACCCTGGATGTGGCACACAGTTAGCTCTCAAGATTTTGCTGACAAAACCAGCCGAGGGCATCGTGGACCCCCGACAAATGAAATGTATGTCCACTTTCACTGTACCTCTGATATCGTACAAGGGTTCCTCAACTGCGATTTACAGCCCTGATCTATCTCACCTTATTCACTCCGGGAATTTGGGGCCAAATCGCCAACGAGGTCCTGTACCCTCAGATCCACAATATCCATCGGTCGGCGATGGCAGCCAACATCACGACCGATATAGATACTCATCCAGAAGAGGTTCAGATCAATGTGAAGCTCCTCGAGAAGGTTCTAGGGCAGCCGCCGCTGAGCCATAGCGCGACTGCGATCTACGCAGCGGATAGTTGGGCATCGGATAGTTCCACCACGAAGGATGTTTATGATGCGATCGTGAAGACGTCAAGGGAAGTTTCTCCAATGTGTAGGTCTCCTCATCCCGCCTTCCCGTCTCGCCACGGACAACTAAAGGATCTGCTTCAGTCGGTCCGATGTGGTTCTACGTAGGATACATGGGCTACAAGTGGCCAACCCGCTCGGTCGAACGGCTGCCTCCTTTCCGTCACCAAAAGCTTCGTGGCCAGGTCCTTGTAATAGGAAATACGGCTGACCCAATCACTCCCATTGCGAGCGCAAGGCTTGTTGCCGAGTTATTGGGCGATCAGGCGGCTCTGGTCGAACAGCTTGGGTTTGGACACACAACCCTGGCGGAGTCTTCGAGTTGTACGGATAGCATTGTGGCAGATCATATCATGCGTGGCATTGTAAGCCATTTCCGTCTTGGTGTTCGATTTCCTTTGAACAGATTTACTGAACGTATCCGGGTTTAGCTCCCGCAGGAGAAGGAGACCAAGTGCAAGGTCGACAGTTCACATGGACGATTCCCCGGTCCGTTTTCCCTGGAAGACGACGGGCCGGTCCCGCAACTTGTGATTCAGCATCCGTGAAACGTAGGAAGAGAAAGTCACCCAATATTCGGTACTGGCGAGCTTCCGGTGCGCCAGATAATGAAAAATGTTATCGCGCTATCTAGACGATATACAAATGTAACAAGAGATGCTGTGGAGAAAGCTGCGAGTGAAACATAAGACCATCATCGTACCCATTCTGTTCCGGCATCACGAGCTAGGACTCTCCACAGATCCCAAAACTCCACAACGTTATTCAAGCAGGAAAAAATATCCTCTATCCCGGGCCGTGCGTTGCGGTCCTCCAACCAGCACAGCTCAACGGTCCTCCACAGCTCATCGCTGAATCCAAGGTGTTTGTACTCATTCGGTTTCTCCGGTCGGACCCCCTCCATAATCTTGTGGACGACAAAGATGTCTGACTCGAACTCGAGGTAGGGGTGGTGTCCACATAATACCTGTGTTATCCCCAGTTAACTGTCTACTGCGATGAACATGATCGCACGAGCACCCACCTCATAGATGACCATCCCGAGAGCGTAACAATCAGACTGCCTGGTTGGCCGGTTGTTCTCCGATGCCGGAATCCCGAACCTCTCCGGATGCAGAAGTTCGGGACTCATCCATCGACGAGTCCCCCCTCCAGTAAACGACACGAGTGTGTTGTTCGAAATCAGTGACGCCTGAGAGGCTCCGGCGTGGGTTGCGACACCGGTGATGGTCGAGAGACCGAAGTCAGCAAGGCAAGCCCGGCGGTCCTTATTGATGAGGATGTTCGCCTTCGCAGATGAGTGAGAGATACGCAGGCGTTTGACTCGACAGAACTACGTACCCCCTTCAGATCCCCGTGAACTACATGGAGTTCATGCATATACTTCAAGCCACTCGCAACGCCGGCCAACTGAACAGGTCATCAGTGAGGCTGCTGCAAGACCAAGTGGCAACGTACAAGCTCGGCACGGTTTGTATCCAGATTCTTCTTGATGAACTCGTTGATGTTTCCGTTGTCCATCCACTCGGAAACAAGGGCAAACCGGTGTTCGTTTAATGTCACTCCAAGCAGTGGTAGGACATTGGGATGCCGGAGGTGTTTCCAAGCGACTCCCTCCCGGCAGAACCTCTGCAACCCGTTTATCCAGGCTGGTATAATGGTGTAGTGAAATACTCACACTGCGGATGAGGTCGAGGTCACTGGTGATGTACATGCGCACAACTTTGATAGCTACCCGACGCCCCTTGTACATACCCTGTGATACGTCAGCATAGCCCCCAGATTCAACTTCCACGGAGTCTTCTGAGCAGTCGGGGATATGCATGGATGTTGGGATCACGCGGTGTCGGCTGCATGTTTTGCAAAGCTCATTGAGCAACTTTGGCCGCTCCTGGTCCGATGTGGCGCCGTCCTCAAGACGCTTGTGGTCGTGTCAGCCTTGGGAAGGGGGGATATGGGAAAGCCTACTTCATTCATTTCATTAACCTGTCTCTGTATTTCTGACTCCCAGTTTTGTAGAGACTCCAGGGGGAGGGCGATTCGCGGACGCATTTTCCCAAGTCGCCGTTTCAGGGTTTGGGGTGTTCGGTTTCCTTCGTTTGGTTCGAAGTTCTGGACCTCCTGTATGTTGGATAGTGCAAATATGAGGTATATGGCAAAGAGTTTGCATCGTTGGTTTCCTTGAGCGCGCCAGCCGATCGTGATTATATCCCAAACTGCGTCCGGCAACCATCGATTCTCGCTTGGATTTCTCGGTCGAGATGGTCGTCTGCCGGTACAAATTTTGGTGATCATGTCCTCCACTTTGCTTTGACGATACGGCAATGCCCCAGTGAGGACCTGATCATAACGGGGTGATTATATCAAGGGGTACAATGGTTCCGAAAGAGGTACATACCGAAAAAGAAGTCATCGCAAAGGAGTAAACATCGGCCTCTGTTGAATAGCCGACCACGTGAGGGCGATCGTGGTCCAGATTCACAAAACGTTCTGGAGCCATATATTGGAGATTTTCTGGCTGGAGAACATCGTACCTGCACCACGCGAGCACCCCCGCGATCGCAAAGTCTCCGAGACATGCCTGACCATCTTCTGTAATCAGGATGTTCTTCTGGATAAACTGAGCATCAGCGTGGGGGTCCACCCAACCCTTCGTCTTGCCTACCGGACAAATGCTACCGTGTGAAACCTTCAACTTGCCGTGAAGATGCATGAGACCGCGACACGTTTGTGCAAGCTATCGCAGGCGTAGTTGGTGAATTACTCCCCTCAATCTCCAGGCCGATGGGCACGTACCAACATCAAACGATCGGCACCTGGGTTCACCTGGATGTACTGGACGATGTTCCCATTTGACATCCACGGACTCATGATGCAAACCGGAAACAGCACTTCCGAAACCCTGATGATGGGGAGTACATTCGGATGAGGATTGAGCTTGCTCTCTTCAACCACATGACGGTATATCTGGTATGAAGCAATCTGAGTATGCCTCCGATTGAGTAAAAGGGTCGCCACACCCCCTCGATCTTCCTCAGGTAGGCCAGCCGCTGTTCCCGAACCACCTTAATGCACACCGGCTCCCCATTATACTCTCCCTTCCAGATGTCTGTAAAGCCCAGAGGAGTGTAGTCCAGGGGTTCCTCACACAGTTCCAAGCCAGGGAAGATTCGTGATCCACGGAGCAGGGCGTGGGTCAGAAGTCTGGCATACGGGTCTGAATGCGCCGCAATCCGTTCGGGTATGACCTAACCACTCGAGGCATCAGACACTGAGAGGGTATTTGGCAGGGAGAGGTACATTACGAAACACCTCCGCCAATGTAATTGCATCCTCTGAGGACAAACCAGTCCGGGAGGTCTTGCCCCGCGATACCATTTCGGAGATCCGCTGGCGTACATAGTCACTCCAGGTTCCTTTCTCGGGTTTCCGATGAATAGCATGGATGCGCAACCAGTCTTCGCCCAATCGAATGAGGTCCTCGGGATCAAGGGGGGGGAACTCGACTAAATCATTTGCCGGTCAGCTACGACTGATCGAGCTCAGTTGAGTTGACGAGTCACTAGTCACTCTTGGAAGGCTCTGCGGAATACATGGCTGCTCGTCCAGAAGATCGCGGCGGCAGAATGGGAGGGAGAGCAGTAAGTTAGCCCGCTGTTGAGGTGAAACAAGTGTACTCCCAGCCTTGCGGGAACCACGTTGTTCCCTCGTTCTGGCCACAGTACACGACTTAATAGGATACTAATTGCAGAGCCCATTTGTTTCCGCTAACGATCCACACGTTTTCGCCGCCAGTTCTCGTAGTGAAATTCACAAACTCCCCAAGAAAGGCTGTCGAGTTGCGAAAAAGACTACTTGCTACAACATAGAATATGTATATCAAACAGATTCCCGACCTTCTACATAGGGAATGTAAAATGCGAAAATACGAGAGGAAAACAAGCACAGGTGGGAGGTCATCGGCGGCTGGGGTAACGGTTAGTTCAACATCTGAGGTATGGGTCCTGTTGCCTACCTGTTCGAATACCGGGGACCATATGCCTCTCCGGCCTTGCGTTCCATGATCTCACGGAGTGGTCCGAGGAGTCGGGTAAACGCCTGGGCGTCCAACGCCGCAACCTTAAGTTTCGGCTTCGACGGATCGGCACGAACAATGGCGCTGACTGTCGCAGCTCGGGGTGCAAGGCGGAGAAGCGAGAGCTCTGATACAAGAGGTTGTTAGTTACGTATCAGTGACGAAGAGAAGAGAGGGCGCATTACCTCCAAAGTAATCTCCTTTCGCAAGCTGTCCAACAGTGATGTCCCTCAACTGCCCATCCTCGGCCGACTGCGTCTGGGTAACGACCGCCTCTCCTTCTTCGACAAAGAAGAACGTATCACCCATCTCTCCCTGCCTAACGACAGCCTCACCATCTGCCAGGACCCTGCTAACCAGCGCATCCGCGATCTTACTCTTCTCTTCCGACGAAAGAGAGGACAACAGAGTCACCGATGAAAGGAACTGCTCGTACATTGTCCTTCGCCTGTGCGCGGCTTTGAGGATGATCGTCCTGAACGTGATTCGATCCAGAGACCAGAGAGTCGAAGGTTCGACTGATAAGACGGTGGCCGCTCGTGGATGGCCATACATCAACGCTAACTCTCCGAACGAGCTTCCCTGCTTGCATTCTGCGACATTCTTCCCGTACTCTGGGTGGTAGCCTGGTTGAAGGAACTTCTCTTCCGAGGGGAGGGACGTTGGGCTGGGTTGGCCGGACAGCCATGAGGGTGGTAAGGGCTCCGGACGGATGTAACAGTTTAGGTGGCCAGACTCGACAACGTAGAAGTACTCCCCGACATCCCCTTGACGAATCACGACTTCATCTGCATCAACCTTCATCTCCTGCATCGCGTTCAACACCCCCGTCTCCTGCTCCTCGTCAAGATCGCGAAAAATGAAGTTGTTTGCAATCGAATTTCGGATCCTGCGGAGTTGGTTAGCGCTCTTCGGAAACACTGGGAGAGGTTCTGTGGTTTCGCTATCGACGGCAATGGATTCTGCGCTGACGGACGTTCGTCGGGCGAAGATTGTGGATGATGGAGGGAGGAGATAATCCCCGGGTCCGGAAGGGGAGAATTGACCTGGAGCGGGACTCGGGCTCGTGTTCTGATAGGTGGAATACAGGCCAGAGTTCAGCATCGGTCCGACGGGTGTGTTTGGTTCGATGTTAAATGTGGGAGCATGCAAATCCTCCGCCTCCTCTTCTAACAATGCGTTCCCAGGCACATTGAGGGTTCCAAACGGACTTGGCCCTCTGAGATTCGCGAGAGATGGTCGATGTCTGGGAGGAGCGCGGGAGTATGGTGAGACCGTTTCAGCAGCGGAATCCTCGTTTAGCTGGCGATTGGATTGTATCGGTGTGTCCACGAAATGATCATTCGGCAGCGCGGTGCGATAGGACGGAAGTCGAGCGAGCTCATTGCGACTACGGGTTCTCTGTTCTTCCAGACGTTGTTGGAACCAGTTAGAGCACCATTGGAGTGCGTCCTGAGGTTGGACGCGGTTGGCGTCCCTGGTGAGCTCCGCGACCAGCGTTTCGAATGTCGACGCCATTGGAAGTGGATGCGGGGGACGAAGACGATTCGAGGAGGAAGAAGAGATTTTTATCTTGTGTCTGGTGGACAAGGACGAGGGATAGGAGACGTGCGGTAGCAATTCGAATTTCTTCCCATTTTCCTTTCTTGCAACAAAGGCTTCGTGGGAGCGAACCCAGATGGAAACGCACGGCGACCACTAAAGGCTCCGAAGGATCAATCCTATGCCTCTTCAACTCTTTGAAGTCCCTGGTTGGTCTGTTCCGACCGAACCTTCATCGTCGTCATCCTCGAAAAAATCTAGAAAGCGGAAGAGACCCCACGATAACGATGCGTCGTCGGGGAAACTTGAATCTACTCAGGTCAACCTCGATAAGCTCATGGACACCTTCGACCATCCTCCGAAGAAAAAGCACAAAGGCAAAAAATCGACAGGTCTGCTTGCGAGCGTCGCGGACGACAAATCTACTGCCGTTCCACCGCCAAAGGCTCCTCCGGTGAAGGCGGAACTGAGGGACACGAAGAAACCTTCAAAGCAGCCAAAGGGGACACAGACAAAGCCCAAGGAGAAAGGGGGATCCAGGTTACAGTACCCTCCGAAGGTGGCGGATTCTGTGGACCCAAATCTCACCACACTCCAGAATCGGATGAGGAAGAAATTGGATGGTGCGCGTTTCAGGTGAGTTACGAGTACACAATGTATCCCATATGAAAGGCGTCCACCCTCCTTATCGTATCGTCTAACACGTCTTTGTTCACGCGATAGGTGGATTAATGAAGCGCTATACAAGTCAGATAGCCAAAAGGCGGTCGAAATGATGCACGAGGACCCCAGCATGTTCGAAGAAGTGCGTCTGCCATTCTACCATCCCAGGAAACAATGATGACGGAATGCACAGTATCACGTAGGGTTCCGCCAGCAGGTTCAGTCGTGGCCTTCAAATCCCGCGGACGAGTACATCACTCAACTCAAGGCTTATCCTCGTGGGACGGTAATCGCAGATCTCGGGTGTGGAGATGCCGCTCTCGCTCGTGCCCTTGTGCCACACGGGATGATTGTCCTATCTTATGACCTCCTTCCGGACGGGGTGTATGTGATTGAGGCGGATATATGCACGGGTATTCCACTCCCCGGGTCGGAGCCCGATGAAGGAACCGGGGAGGGTCACATCGTGGATGTGGCTGTATACGCCCTAAGCCTCATGGGTTCGAACTGGCCGAAATGCATACGTGAAGCCTGGAGGATCCTCAAACCGACGTACGTCCCTTTCCACACTCCCTTTCGTTGAACTAACGGCGCGATGTAGAGGACAACTAAAAATCGCAGAGGTGACGAGCAGATTCGAAAACGTCGACCAATTTGTGTCTCTCATCTCGTCGGTTGGATTCAAGTTCAAGTCCAAGGTATGTTCAATCCCTATCCAACAGCGTTCCGAGCTCACGGAGTGGATTCCCATCCAGAACGAACGTAATACCCATTTCATGACGTTCGAATTCCAAAAGGTCGCCAGGAGGGGCAAGACGGGACAGGATTGGGAGAAGGTCATGTCGAAAGGGAAAATCCTCAAGCCATGCGAATACAAACGTCGTTGACATCAGCCGCCCCTCCGACAAACTGTGGCTTGGTGCTTTACATACGTAACCCCGACTTATGCAGCTGGTAGGCGCGCAACGAATTTACATGCACAATGAAAGGCGAGACGGTCGAACTCGTTCGTAGCGAACGCGGCGAGGCCATCGGGGTTGATTCCATACCACTGGCAGAAATCCAACACATCGTCCCCATCACTCCAACCGTGCGCAACCAACGCGAGGCTGTCAAGAAACACTACAAGCCAGAGTTCGGTCGAAGCCTCGACACCGAGACAGAGGTCCATATCACCAGCGGCGCCCACAAAGGTCAGTCCCGCCCATGTTAAATGACTCGGCCATGCCCAACCAGCTTCCCTGACTCCGAAGGAGGGAGGGTTTTGTTGATGAGAGCTCCTCATCCATGCCATTTCCTGAACTTATCCCTGGAATGATGGTAAACCTCAAAGGATGGTGATGCCGACGACTGCTGCAAATGATCAACACCGGCGTACCTTCAGGCAAGTTGAGGGTGTAGGGTCACGCTTGGGTGAGCACGAACACATCGACAACAGCGACTGTAACAGCGACAGTAGACGGTGACGGAATTCAATATCGTTTCTTGAGCTTCGTGCTGAACCCGAGAACCTCGTTGAATAAGTTCGGGACGTTCGTGATGAGGAACAGGAACTGAGATACAAATGGTGAGAAGGGAAATACATAGACACGACCAATCACGGGAATAGGAGGGTTTTACTCCTCGCCAGTGGCACCATCCTTGTTCCCGGCCTTGCCTGCAGGATCGGACGATTAGTCAACTGATTGCGAGAGCTAGCTGTTAGAATTTACGTACAAGAACTCTGCATATCCAATGAGAGAGGAGTGTTATCACGCAGCGACTGCACGACGAGGGTCGAGTCCTTGTATGATATCGTTAGGATCCTAGCTAGGATCGCGGCGACCGTGATCGGCGGATGGCACCCGGTACACCCCTGAACGTCTATGCTTACATAATGTTGGTAAATGGTCACGGAGAATCCCCCCGTCTAGGCCTCGTCAGTGAGTGCGCGCGAATAGAATCCCCAGGTCCGACCTGGCCTAGCGAGAGCAAAAGCTTACGAAAATGACCGAAGACGGCCAATAAAACAATCGAAATCGTCTTGCGGTGCGCCTAGAAGTGGGGTACTTACTCACTGCTGACCGTTATCGATCCACGCCGAGCAGAATGGCATGGTGAAAACCTAAACCTCCCCCCGCGATCGGATTGTGGATGCACACCTCTCGAGACAATTCAACCCGCTTCCGGAATACACATTAATAATAGCCCGAGTACAACTGAGGACAACTAAAGGGGCTCACTTCTCCGGCGTGGGGTATGTGAAAACCCAACCAGAGACCACCCACTTGAATTGGGTCACACTCAGTTGCGGATGTACCAAAAGCACCGCAATAAACAGTCGATGAACGTGACCTACAGTGGTGGCTAGTTCAGCCTCTCGGTCCGGGTGTGTGAGTTCAGGTAGCATTGGAAGCGGTTTGAGGGGCGGCGAGAACATTGGATATCCTGCATATGTACCCCAGATCAAGTAGCCCATATATTGCGCCATAGAAATAGTAGGTATCCACAGATCCAGAACTCCAACAGAGAGGGCTGAGGCGGAGCATTTCCATGGGAAAGTGGACGAGGTGAGCGCAGACCCACCAAAAATGGCACGGAGCGGGAAGGCCGATCCCGATCAAACAAACATGTACAAAGCT